>Ga0079226_10002880_pt1 | contig 13256 bp, 11 predicted proteins | sample Poulit2014_FD_76345 | JGI IMG/M metagenome (GOLD analysis project Ga0079226, IMG submission 76345) | Agricultural soil microbial communities from Georgia to study Nitrogen management - Poultry litter 2014 | ecosystem: Environmental > Terrestrial > Soil > Agricultural land | place: USA: Georgia... | reverse complement strand
GTTTGACAAGCGCTAAATGTCATTTTATCCACTGGTTCATCGGAAGTTAATACATCTTTAATCATATCATTCGTAGGACCTAATCCTTTGGGATATTGTTCTAACCAAAGAATAGGAATATCTAATAATTTTGCACCTTGAATTATTTTTGCAAGACTTTCTAACATTTCCTGACTTTGGTGCATTATTTTTGCTAACTTTCCTTGTACATCAATAACAACTAGAGCTGTATCATCTACCTTTAACATGTTCTCTCAACTCCAATTCTATATGTTTATATAAGTTTATCATACTTCTTATCTTTTTACATTATCATTAAAAAATACAAATAGAGATGTAATGATGATAAGATTTATTGTCCAAAACAGAGTTGAGACTTAATTTAAACGTAAGAACAGTCTTGCGTTTGTAAATTAGAATTGAATATGTCCATAAGACATTACGACATAAAATTAACCCTAATAAAAGCACAAGACCATTCTTACAAAATTAGAGAAATTCAATTATAAGTGTAGAGGGTACGTAAATTTAATGAAAAATTAAAAAAGGTAATTTTGGTATTAATCAATCTAGCGTTCGAGATTTAGAGAAAAAAACTTAAACTTGAACGTGGAATGTGAAGTGTTTTCAAAAGCGAGGATTTATAGCTAATCTTCTACAGACATAAAATCGCTACTATACAATATCCGTCTACAATCATGTTTAATGAGAATTACAATTACCGACTACTTATCAAGTAGGAGGCAGATTCCATATCACTATGGACACCCTTGCTTTCAGCTATGTGCTTACCGCTACATGGTCACAATTGGGACTTTCACCCATTAGAGTTCGCCCATGCTGGGCGAACAAAAAATGCCTGTCAACGATATGACAGGCTACATTTTTTACAATAATCATGCATCTACATGTTTTGCTTTATATAATAATGTATTCAACTCTTCCTCAAATGTTGCCTTTTGCTCCTCTGTCCAGTCTAATGCTTTTGCCATATATGCAATTACCGCATCTTTATGCTCCACCACCCAATCATAATGGAAGAATAATCCTCCTGTTCGTCGAATGAAAAAGTCAACCGGTTTATATGCTAGCTCATAACGAAGCGCGTATTGCAGCATTGCAAATACAACCGGCTCTACTTTCTCTGTCTCAGCTAATGATTGATGTTCTTCAAACAATGCAAACACTTTATCCACATTAGAACCATAGAGCTGAATTAAATATTCCACGTCAGATTCCTTAATCCCTAATGCTTTTCCTTCCATTTGCTTCGTCTTTTTAAATGTGGCAAATCCTTTTGACCCACCGACATCTCCACCTGAAATAGGAACATGAACAGTGCTTTCTTTAGATATAATGACCCCTTGTTCTTTTTTCATTTCCGCTGTGACTGCATCTACCACTTCTTCTGCCATTTTCCGGTAGCCTGTTAATTTTCCTCCCGCTATTGAATATAAACCTGAATCAGATGTAAATATTTCATCCTTCCGTGAAATTTCACTTGGATTTTTTCCTTCTTCCGAAATAAGTGGTCGTAATCCAGCCCAACTTGAATCAATCTGTTCCTCTGTAATTTCTAATGATGGAAACATATAATGAACCGCATTCAAAATATAGTCGCGGTCTTCTTTTGTGACGGTTGGATGAACAATATCATCCTCATAGAAAGTATCTGTCGTTCCAACATACGTTTTATCACCACGTGGAATAGAAAAAATCATTCGTTTATCCTGACTATCAAAATAAATCGCCTGATGTAATGGGAAATCCTTTTGTGAGAAGACTAGGTGTACTCCCTTCGTTAAATGCAACGTTTTTCCGTGTTTGGAACCATCTAATTCACGTAGTTCATCTACCCAAGGTCCAGTTGCATTGATCACTTTATCCGCTCTTATTTGAAAAGTTTCCTTGTTTACCGTATCTTCTACAAGTACACTAGCAATTTTACCCTCTTCATATATAAACTCCGTTACCTTCGTGTAGTTAGCAGCTACCACCCCTAATTCTACAGCTTTTTTCAATACTTCTAACGTTAATCTGGCATCATCCGTTTTATATTCTACATAATAGCCAGCACCTTTTAACTGATTCTTTTGTAATAAAGGCTCTCTTTGTAAAGCTTCTGTCGCTGATAACATTTTTCTTCGTTCGGACTTCTTTACCCCTGCTAAAAAGTCATATACTCTTAGGCCAATATTTGTTGAAAATGGACCGAATGTTCCTCCCTTATAAAAAGGTAACATCATCCACTCTGGTGTCGTAACATGTGGTCCATTTTCATATACTATTTTCCGTTCTTTTCCTACATCCGCGACTAATTTTATTTCAAATTGAGCTAAGTATCGTAAACCGCCATGCACTAATTTTGTTGATCGACTGGATGTACCAGCAGCAAAATCTTGCATCTCAACTAATCCTGTCCGTAACCCACGGTGTTTAGCATCTAATGCAATTCCCGCTCCCGTAATCCCTCCTCCAATAACTAATACATCAAAATGTTCTTCACGAAGGGATTGAATTGTTTTTTCTCTTTTAAAACTAGAAAAGTTTGTCATTTCCTCTACTTCTCCTTCCGTTTTAGAAATTAAAAAACCGCAAACAAACCAATGCCTTATTACATTGGTGTTTACGGTTCTCCATTTCCGACCTAAATATATTAACTTGATTAAAGTATAACATAAAGCATGTATAATTCACAATTTTTTGTTTCATGTTCATCATCCTACCATAGTTCCGTTCTTGATGTTGATACAGCGACAGCTCCAGCTGCCAATGCTCGGTCAATATTAGCTTGACTTGTAATAAGGCCTCCAGCAATGATCGGTGTATTTGTCTGCTTTTTAATTTCTTTTACAACCTCAGGCATCGTTCCAGGTAACACTTCAACGTAATCTGCTTTTGAGCGCCCTATTAATTTCACATTACTATCAAGGGATAAGCTGTCTAATAAAAATAAACGTTGAATAGCCAATATATTATATTTTTTAACACTTTCAATGACACTAGCCCTTGTCGAGATAATTCCTTCCGGTTTTATGTCGTGAACAACATATTCTACTCCGTATTCATCCGCTTTTATTCCTTGTATAAGATCCATATGAATAAGTACCTTTTTATTTTCTCGTTTTGCATAATCCACTAAACTTTTTAACTGACCCAAACGGGTTTCTAAAAATACAATCCATGTATGATCAGATGCTAATGCTTTTTCAAAATATTTTAATTGGCGAATTGCAGGTATCACACCAGTAGGTTTTTCCATGTGTATCCCCTCAATCTATTTAAAATAAGGTAGGTATCACTCGTATTATAACAGAATCTAAATAAAATAATGAAAGGGGAAACTATAAATAGTCTACCCAATTATGTTTAAATTACAAATTACTTATCAGCATATTGAAATTTTATATTTTCCTGATTCACTTTTATTGCTCATTTAAAACATCATTTATTGTAATTAAAACCAGACTGGAGTGAAGATAAATTTGCTAAACTTTCTTAATGCTAGTTAGCATCTTATATTTTAAATACACTGGTTGCTTCGAATGCTTTCTTCCAGCCAGTATATAGTTTATCGCGCCCCTCCTTTGATAAGGTTGGTGCACAGGTGCGTTCATTTTTCTATTGCCCTGCAATTTCTTCTTTACTCCCCCAATATCCTACAGCCAACCCTGCTAAATAGGCAGCTCCCAAAGCTGTTGTTTCTTGAATGACTGGACGTTCAACAGGTACCCCTACCATGTTTCACGTGCACCTTCTACGTTACTAACATCCATTTCACTTTTGTTCCTGAAAAGTACGGATCTAGTAACAAGATTGTTTTCTTTTTAAACAAAGGTTCGTGTCCAGCCTCTTTCAACACACCACAAATGTCTTCCGTTTGACGTGATTGCCAAACAATTGCTTTATGAATCGGCTTCCCTGTGTGTTTATCCCACACCACTGTCGTTTCCCGTTGATTTGTGATGCCAATCCCTACTACATTACTTGGCTGTATGTCCGCTTTTCGAAAAACCTCCGCTACACAATCTAATACAGACGTCCAAATCTCATTTGCATCATGTTCAACCCATCCAGGCGCAGGGAAAAATTGTTCAAATTCTTGTTGTGCACGGATACTATTTCACCTTTTTGATTAAATAAAATTGCTCGTGAACTTGTTGTCCCTTGATCTATCGATAAAATATATTTCTTTGGCATGATCCAAATCCCTTTAATTTATTTTTTTGACAAGTTATATTTTCTACGCTTCGTTTCATTATTTACTGTAGCAATTATAATTACTACTACGGTAGACGTTACTATCCACAAAACAGAGGTGATACTTTCTTTATGAAAACTTCCTGATCAATGCTATTATACACACCACCAATGATAGACCAAGGTATCGAAACCTACCCATACACAACTCATATCAGAAACCTTTTATCTGTAACCAATTAAAAAATCTTGTGCTATATTTGATGTTGCCTTCATCTAACAGTTCCTAACAAGCCAGTGTGGAGTTTCATTACGAGGATATAGCCCATGTTTGCTTACTAAAAGACCTGTGGATAAAGTGACTTTATCCACAGGCTTGAAATACAGGATCCTGTTCTTTTAACCTATTAACATCTTAAAATCAAACTAGCAATTAACAATTACTTTATATTATTTTTCTCCCACAAATTGATTCGTTAATTTTCCGAGTTTGTCAATTTCTACAGTTACTTCATCTCCAGGTTGCAAGAAATTTTGCTCATCTTCGGGATGGCCTAATATTACCCCTTCTGGAGTTCCAGTTAAAATAATATCTCCAGGTGTTAAAGTCATATGCTTAGAAATATAACTAATGATTTCTTCACAATTAAAAATCATGTCAGAAGTATTCGAATTTTGCCGTTCCTCTCCATTTACATATGTACGTAAATTAAGGTTATTCGGATTACCTACCTCATCTTTTGAAACTAAATAAGGACCTACTGGGCTAAAACCATCACAACTCTTACCTAATAACCATTGCGAGCTGACAAATTGTAAATCTCTGGCAGAAAGATCATTAGCTGTAACATATCCAAACACATAATCTAATGCTTCTTCTTTTGACACATCTTTTGCATTTTTCCCCATTACAATACCTAACTCTACTTCGTAATCTAACTTCTCTGTTACTTTTGGAACAGTAATATGTTGTTTATGACTAGCGAGTGCATTGTTGTATTTTGGAAATAAAATAGGTGTTTCAGGATATGAAGCTCCAGTCTCATCGGCATGCCTCCGATAATTTAATCCGACACAAATTATTTTATTAGGAGCTGGAACAGCTGAACCCCATTCAAAATCACTTTCTCCTAGTAAAAAAGAAGAATTTTCTGGTAATGCTCTAATGTAGTTTTCAAGTAATTTTAATGATTCTTCTCCATTATTAATAACCTCCATTACACAAGAAGGTATTTCTTTATTTGGATATACCTCCAACGCTTGGTCTATATCAATAACTCCTTGTTCAGTCTGTAAACCCAATGAATCCATTGTTTCTTTTTTTATTGTGAGTAATTTCATTCCAAATTCATCCCCTTTTTTTCTGTTTATAATTCTAATAATTCAGGTGTATTACGATGAATTATTCCTTCTATAATATCATCTGATATACGAGGCATATTTGTACCTTCTGCTACATCATTGATTTTCCAAAAAAGATCCATCGTTTCCTTTGTAGAGAAAAACGGATAATCAGATCCAAATAGAACTTTATCTGTTACACCATACTCCATTGCTAATACCATAGCGTTATAAAATTGCCAAGGGCGTCCACCTAATGCAGACATGTCCATAAACATATTTGGATGTTTACGTACGACAGCAATACATTCGCCTATCCAAGGATGCCCCATATGTGCAATAACTATCTTTAAATCAGGAAATGCTCGTGCAATCGGATCTAAATCTGCCGGTCTCGAAGCATCTAAAAATCCCTCCGGTACAAAAGATGTTCCTTGATGAAATAATACCGGTATATTTAATTCATCTGCTTTCTTATAAAGTGAAAAATGTTTTCGATTATCTGGATAAAAATTTTGATAGATTGGACCTAACTTTAATCCTGTTAAATCTAACTCCTTAATTGAATATTCTAATATACTTGGAGCCTGCTCATTATTTGGATCAACACTAGCAAAACCAAATAATTTATTTTTATGTTTAGAAACATATTCTGCTACATATTCGTTTGGTACCTGTGCACCTACTGCCGGTGCATCAAAAGCTAATACAATTGCTCCATCTATATCCTTAACCATTTGCCAATGGTCGTCTGGTAGAGCAATTAGTTCATGTCCATCTCCCCATGCTTTTCTAGAGGCTTCTCTCATTGGACCCTGGACATGTCCCGGACCGAACAAATGTGTGTGACAATCAAATATCATTATAAAACCTCTCTTCTATTAGATATAACATTTTATGGTTGTAATTCTTTAGGCAACAAAAAGTCAAAATCGCAACCTAAATCTGCTTGCAATACTCTCTCTTCAAATAATGCCCCATATCCCCTATCATAATGAGGTTTCGGCTCCTGCCACATTTTTTTACGCAAGTCCATTTTCTTTTCGTCTATTTTAAGATTTAAGTAGCGAGATTCAATGTCTAATTCAATAATATCTCCATTTTGCACTAATGCGAGAGCCCCTCCAACCGTTGATTCAGGAGCAACATGGACGATCAGTGTCCCATATGACGTTCCACTGATTCTACCATCGGAAATCCGTACCATATCACGTATGCCTTGTTTCAATAACTTTCTAGGTATCGGAATTTGCCCAACTTCCGGCATCCCTGGGGCACCTTTTGGACCAACGTTCTTTAAAATTAACACACTATTTTCATCGACATCTAATTCAGGGTCGTTTATTCGATCTTCCATGTCTTGTAAAGATTCGAAAACAATCGCTTTCCCCGTATGCTTTAGGAATTTTTTAGATACGGCTGTTTTCTTAATTAACGCTCCATTTGGGGATAGATTTCCTTTTAACACTACAATACCGCCATCTTTTTCAATAGGTTTATTTAAAGGAAATATCACATCATGATTTGATACTTTTGCGTCAGTCAGATTTTCCTTAACCGTTTTTCCTGTTACAGTTATACATCCTTTGTTTAAAAGAGGTTCTAGTTCTTTCATTAAAGCAGGGACTCCACCAGCTTCAAAATATTCTTCCATTTGATACTCCCCTGATGGACGTAAATTTAATATAAATGGAATCTTTTTACTTATCTCGTCAAATTTTTCTAATGGCAATCTCATACCAAGTCTTTGTGCAATAGCAACCAAATGAATAATACTATTTGTTGAGCCACCGCTAGCCATTGTAACAGTTATTGCGTTTTCGATAGCCTTTTCCGTCATAATATCTCTCGGCTTTAAATCATTCTTTATTAAATGCAAAATTTGTTTACCAGTCTCCTGTGAGATATGTTTTCTTCTTGAATCAACAGCAGGGATCGCCGCCCCTCCTGGTAATGCCATGCCCAATGCCTCTGCGATTGATGCCATTGTACTTGCTGTTCCCATTACCATACAGTGTCCATCACTTCTACAAATGGCATTCTCCGCTTCCGATAATTGCTTGTCATCAATATTTCCGGCACTATGTTCTAACGTAAAACGATAACAATCTGTACAAGCACCTAAGCTTTCACCATTTAAACGACCGTTCAGCATGGGGCCACCAGTTAACACAATAGCAGGTATATTGACACTAGCCGCTGCCATTAATTGTGCAGGAACAGTTTTATCACATCCTCCTAGTAATACAACACCGTCAATTGGATGTGCCTTCATCATTTCTTCAGTATCCATAGCCATTAGATTCCTTAACAACATTGTAGTTGGTTTAACATATGGCTCACCAATTGAGATAGTTGGAAATTCCATTGGTGTTCCACCTGCTTGCCAAATACCTTGCTTTACATATTCAACCAGTTCATTAAAATGAGAATGGCATTTATTAAGTTCACTAAACGTATTAGCTATTCCAATTATTGGTTTTCGTATATCATCCTCAGTATATCCCATCGATTTTGTAAAAGAGCGATGGATAAACCCCCACATAGTATCATCCGCAAAGTACTTTTCACCTTTTCTTGAATTATTATCCAAACAGTAAACCTCCCTCTCATTATTGTCACTTTATACAATATTTTCTGAAAAATAATGTGTCGGCAAACCTTGAACATCCAGTTTTATTCGAAATAACCCTCCAGAATAAGGGAATTCTTCCAGTTCCTCTTTTGACAATCCTTTGCGTGCACTCGTAACATATAGCTCACTTAAATTTTTTCCACCAAACACACAAGAAGTAATATGTGGAGCTGGAAACCAAATAGATTCTATTAATTTTCCTGTATAAGGATTCCACCGACATATTTGGTTAGCTCCCCAATGTGCCACCCAAAGCATTCCTTCAACATCTCCTGACATACCATCCGGTAATTTATATTTATCTGGTATTCTAACAACGATTCGTTGGTTGCTAATTGCCCCAGAATCTAAATCATAATCAAAAGCAACAATTTGATAACTCAAAGTATCGATGTAATACATTATTGTATAATCTGGTGACCATGTTATCCCGTTAGAACATCCAATAGAATGAAGTTTAGTAGTTATATCTCCATCTAGATTCAAACACATTAATTCTCCGGTGAATTTATTTGCATCTACACTATTGACCGTACCTATCCAAAATCTACCTTTTGGATCACACTTTCCATCATTAAATATATTTTCTTTGTGAAATTTAGGTGAGCTAATAAGCTTTTTGTTTTTGCTCCCTACTTGAAAAGAATAAATACCAGATTGGGCTGCAAGAATTACTTCCTTTTTATTTTTAGGTACAACGCAACCGATATGTTCAGCTATTTGTATTGTTTCTTTTTTATTATTTATTGGATTAAATAAATGTAAATTACCCTTTTTACTATCTATCCAATAAATTACTTCTTTTTCTGTATCCCATGATGGACTTTCACCTAGAAGTGCTTGCTCATTTTGTACTAGTTCCCACGTATTTGTCAATAAAATCACCTCTATACACTAAGATGTAAGCCTCTTTTTACAATTCACTCCCATTTGCCATATGCCCTCCATCAATAACTAATATAGTTCCAGTAATATAGGAAGCTTGATCTGATGTTAGGAAGTAAACTCCATTTGCAACTTCTTTAACAGTACCTAAGCGTTGCATTGGTGTTCTATTTGTCAAATTCAAATTGGTATCTTCCTTTTTCAATTTTTGATCGAGAGGTGTATCAATAAACCCTGGAGCTACTGCATTCACCCTAATACGGTACGGAGCTAGTTCTACCGCCATTGATTGTGTCAGTAAATTTATTCCGGCCTTTGAAGCATTATAATGGGCTAATTTTGAACTTCCAGATAATCCATTTTTTGAGGACATATTTACAATTGAACCACTAATATTATCTTGTTTCATTCGTTTTGAAATAATTTGACTTAATATAAACGTGCCATTAAGATTAACATTCATAATTTGATTCCAATTTTCTAAGCCAATATCTATAAAGCTTTCACGAACAGCTAATCCTGCATTGTTAACTAATATATCTAAACCTTTCCATAAATTGTATGCCCAACTTGCCGCTTTTCTAATTGATTCTACATTTTCTAAATCACATACAACAGATTGAACACGTCCTTTTCCATCATCTAACTCTGAAACTACTAGGGATAACTGTTCCTCGTCCTTATCTAACATGATTACTTTACAATCTTTTTCTAAGTAATTTTCTACAATTCCTCTTCCAATTCCACTTGCACATCCACTAACTAATACTCTTTTACTCAATGTAAACGCCTACCTTCCCAATCCATTTATAAATTTCAAAACCTTTACCATTTTGAAACATCAGGAACCTCAATTGCCCTTCCTTTCGAGTTAATGGACTGCTCAGACAATATACCCGGAATTGTATATTGTAACGCTTTGTATATATCAATTGTTACAGGTTTATTATTTGTAATGCAATCAATAAAATCCTTAATCATAAAATAATCTGCTCCCCAATGATTAGAATCTTTTCGTTCAACGGGCATATGAATATATTCCTCTGGTAAAAATTCATGGTCTATATCTTCTAAATTAATCCATTCTTCACTATCTCGACTATAATCCTCTAACCACACTTTATGTTTCTCACCAGTAATTCGGGGAGCCTCATAACATCCCTTTGTTCCTTGTAAAGAGTAATAACCCATATTATGTGGTCGATTTGAAACCATATCTAACCTTATTTTTATTAACGAGCCTGTCTCCGTTTGGCATAACATAACAGTGGTATCATCATTTTCATATTCTTCTATTGTATGGGTGCCTGAACCTAAACAATTTACCCATTTGATTTTTTCATCATTAAACCAATCCAGTATTGGACCAAGGCTATGTGTGCCGTAAGTACAACCACGTTTTCCCATCGTTTCTTTTCTACGCCATGTCGGATTACCTTCATTGTCATAGTGCAAATATCTTACATTATGTAAGTACTCACCTTCAGCAAAATAAACATCTCCAAATAATCCTTTTTTAATCATATTATTAATTGCTACATTTTCACGGATATAACAATAATTTTCAGCCATCATATATTGAGCTTTACTTCTTTTCACCGCTTCAAATAATAACTTGCAATCTTCTAAATTTGTTGCAGCAGTTACTTCTGATAATACATGAATATTTTTATCTAAAGCCGCTATGGCTTGTTTTGCATGCAAATGAATAGGTGATGCCAGTACAACAACATCAATATTAGAATGAAGTAAATTTTCATAATCATCGAAAGTATTTTCTACTTCATATGTATTCTTAAAATCTAAAAGCGCCTGCTGATCTGTGTCCATCACAGATGTAACTTCTACATTGTCAAACATATTAAAATCATTATAAAAGTCTGCACCACGCGTTGTACCAACTATACCAATCTTTAATTTATTCATAATCGCCTCTCCCCGTAACAACTATTTTGTAGAACCTGCTGTTATTCCGCTTACAATATACCTTTGGGTAAAGATAAAAATGATTATAATAGGCAACGAAGATAGAACTGACAATGCCATCAATTCAGACCAATTCGTACTAAATTGCCCTACAAACTGTCTCATTCCAAGCGTAACAGGCCATTTATCGTTATCCTTTAACATCGTTAACGAATACAAAAACTCACCCCACGCTAGCAAAAAGCTAAAGGCAGCTGCAGTATATACACCAGGTTTTGCGAGCGGTAAGATAATCTTAAAAAATGTTCCCCACCTTGAACAACCATCTATCGCTGCTGCTTCTTCTAAAGTATTTGGAATCATTAAAAAGTACGTTCTCAATACTAAAATAGCAAAAGGTATCGATAGCGTCATATTAGCAATAATAACACCTAAATATGAATTTAATAGTCCCATGTTTGCGAATATCGAGTAAAGTGGTAACGCTAACATATTACTAGGAAACATTTGAGTAATTAAGACAAACAGCAAAAATAATGTTATTCCTTTAATTTTCTTTCTAGCAATTGCATATGCTGCCGGAGTCGCTAAACAAAGAGTCCCAAACATGGCCCCAAAACTAATAATTAAGCTATTTTTAAAATGGCTTAAAATCTTTACATCTTGTTGGGTAAATATATTAACATACGCTTCAAATGTAATTCGTTTCGGAATTATTGAAGAATCACCAAATATATCTGCAACTGGTTTAATAGAAGAAATAAACATCCAATAAATAGGAAACAAAAAGGAAAGCACCAAAAAGATACCAATGAATGAATATAGCCATTTCTTTGTCATTACATTACTTCATCCTTTCTTGTAAAGTACAGGTATACTAATGCCAGTAATCCAATGAGGATAAATGAAATGTTTGATAATGCAGCCCCTTCTCCAAACCTATACATTCCAAAGGATAACTGATATGCTAAAAATGGAATTACTTGTGTCGCATCTGAAGGTCCTCCTGCTGTCATAATATAAATTAAATCAAAAACTTTAAATGTAAATATAACTCCCAACATTAATAATACTAATAACGTTGACTTCATCATGGGCAAAGTAATATAGAAAAACTGTCTAACTTTATTTGCTCCATCAATCCTAGCTGCTTCGTATACATCCTCTGGCAAGGCTTGTAATCCTGATAAAATAATTACCATACTAAAAGGAATACTAATCCATATGTTAGTTAACGTTACACTTAAGAGTGCAGTTTTAGTATCTGTTAACCAATAAATTGGCTCTGATAAGATTCCAATATTCATTAAAATGTCGTTAAAAACACCGTTTTCTCCACTCAACATCCATTTAAAAATTGTACCAATGATAATAATTGGCGTCATCCAAGCAATCAAAAGAACGGAGCGCATCCATTTATGACCCGGAAATGATTTATTAAAAAATAACGCAAATGCAAACCCAATACTAGTAGAAAGTAGAATTGTACCTAAAGTAAACAAAATAGAATTAATTAAAGCTTTCATAAATATAGGATCTTTTAGTACAGTAATATAGTTGGTAATTCCAACTACCTTACGTTCACCATGAATTAGGTTACTTATATTTACATCTCTTATACTAAGGTTAAAATTAAAAATAATTGGATAGATTAAAAAGAAGAGCAAAAACAATCCAGCTGGTAGTAAAAATGTATAATCCTTACTTTCTTCTAAAAATTTTTTAAACTTTTTTTGTTTCAACATGTAGCCTCCCATTCTTTCAGTAGGATATTTAAGAACTTACCTTCAAATCTAAAGCATTCGATTTGAAGATAAGTTTTCAAATAACTAGTTGTACCCTATTAATCTAGTAGCGGTTTCACCACATCGCTTGCTTTTTTCAAGGCTCCCTCTGAATCATTTTCTCCAACTAATGATTCCTGGATTGCTGTATAGATAGCTGTATTAATCTCATTATGATTTTCACCCCAACCATATCCTTGAGAAGTAGAAATAACTTCTGTGAAAACTTGTCTTACTTCATCTTCTTCACAATGAGAGTCTTCTGCTAGTTCACTAAATGCTGGGTAGTTGCCTGCCGCCTGTAGCCATTCTAATCGACGTTCCGACTCCAATAAACACTCAATAAATCCCCATGATTCTTCCACTGACTGACCTTTTCCAATAGCAATACTTTCGCCACCAATAACAGATGAATGTACCTTATTTTTCGGTATTTGTGCTACTGTCCAATTAAGCTCTGGTGCCTCTTCCTCAATATCAGGAAT
>Ga0079226_10002879_pt1 | contig 13256 bp, 5 predicted proteins | sample Poulit2014_FD_76345 | JGI IMG/M metagenome (GOLD analysis project Ga0079226, IMG submission 76345) | Agricultural soil microbial communities from Georgia to study Nitrogen management - Poultry litter 2014 | ecosystem: Environmental > Terrestrial > Soil > Agricultural land | place: USA: Georgia... | reverse complement strand
TGAACCGATGACCTCGCAACAGTTAACCTATTTATTGTTAGCTGGTTTATTCGCAACCTTTGGCCAGTTTGGGATTACCCTTGCTTACAAATACGCCCCGGCAAAAGATATTTCGATATTTACCTATTCGACGGTTATTTTCACGACGATTCTAAGTGTTGTCATCTTCAGTGAAGTGCCTGATATATATAGCTTCATTGGTTATATTATTATTTTAAGTGCCATGACTTATATGTTTTTCAAAGGAAGAAAAATAGCGGCAAAATAAGCTTCGATACATTTTTTAATGCTTTAGGGAATTTTCAAGACTCATTGTTTGAATCATTTAGCTGCCAATTAAAGTTATTTGAAGTTCACACGGTAGATCATCGTGAGATCCAGAAAGCTACTTCGCTTTCTAACGTTTAGTTAACTGTTCTGCATGAATGAATTTTCTCATACAAAATGTTTTTTCTCTAGCGTTCCCAGTTCCTAGGATTTCAGTTGAACTCGGGAGTTGAAATGCTTCTTACGTGCTCAGTTCCTTGTATTTCAGTTGAACTCGGGAGTTGAAATGCTTTTTGCGTTCCCAGTTCCTTGTATTTCAGTTGAACTCGGGAGTTGAAACGTTTCTAGCGGGCAGGGGCGCAACTAATCGAGAAAGAAAGATTGCATTCTCTTTCGTTTGCGGACACGGCTGTTCCCGTGTGAGTCTGCCTAGCTTTCTTTCGCCATCATATCTATCGAGCATGATTCTGTTATCCAGATATATCTTATTCAGAGATATCTACGACAAACAGGATTTATTGTAGAAGAAAGAAAACCACAAACGTCTTTTATTGGCCGTTTGTGGTTTTTTTATTATGATGTTTTATCTAATAACCAGTTCGTTATTTGTTTTTGATAGCTTCGGGTATTTTCATGACTTAAATCAGAGCTAGAAATGAAAAATTGGTATGTTTTGAATTTCGTTTCAATTTGTTTCACGAAATGACGATAGCCATTATTTATTAAATAAGTTTTACATTGTTCATGAATGAGACTTGCATCGTTCATGGCTTCTTTGCTGTCGCTATTTATTTTTATTTTAGTAATTTCATCTTCTAACTGGAAAGCATCTACTTTATTTAACACGATTGCTAAAGGTATATCCACTGTCTCGATAATATCAACCTTATTTTCATTCGTTAGATGAATGAGTAACATGTTGAGAATATCTTCCGGTAAGGACGATGACGGGTTAACAGTCGCGAGTTCGGTCTTATCCTCATGATACTTCCCTTCTGTTTCTACTAAGGAAAATGGATCGATTATTAATACGTAGGCACTTGCATTGTTAAGATAGTGATGATTACGTAGTTCACGGCGATTTTCATATATTTCTCCAGCTGGGTCGTATAAGTAAAGTAGTTTTGGATTTTTCCATTTCGTATTAGTCAGTCGAACATTGATAGCGGCTGGCTGTTCTTTACTCGTTTTATTTGGAAATTGACCTTGTTTTAAAGCAGAAATGCTATGTTCTATATAAGTCTTATCTTGTTCAACTGGGTATTGTAATCCTTCGATATCACCGGTATTCGTTAGCTCATGTAATTGTTCCATAGTTGCCAACATAAAAGCTGTTTTTCCTGAAGAAGGTCCGCCGATTACAGGAAGAGTGATCGGTGTGTTTTCTTCAGTAAATAAAGCTTGCTGACATGCTTCGTTTTGACATTTGGCAGTTAGTTTATGACGATTATCAAGTGTCGTGGTCGGTAGTTTACTGCCACAACAACATGTTCGTTTTCGAATGCCAAATTTACCTGGACGTAAGTTAGTATGTTCACTTTCACAATTGTCACAAATGTAAATCGGTAATTCCGATGTATGGTAACATCTCGGACAAACAGTAGCTATTTTATTTGAGCGTAAATGATGTCTATCATATAAATGAAATACGAGATAGTACAGGTAAAATGGCAAGCCAATTGTTACGACTACAAGTAGGTGAATAATACTTTGCATAATAAGTAGGATAAAACCAAATAGGACGGTGCTTAAACCTGTTAAATAGAGAAACACAATCGGGATACCGCCGAGCAAGATGCCATAATTCAGCCGCAGTCTATATCTGCTCATCTTTAAATTGTCGTACTGTTCCTTATTAGCTATTCTTACGGCTGAAAAGATATACCGCCAATCCTTAAATGCTTTGGAAAACCAGTATATTTCATAGGCTGCTTGTTCATTTGTTTTTGGATTTGTATTCCTATGGCTTTGAAAGGTATTTTTATATATGATGAAGGCATTTTTGAAATGGAAATAAATACCGACCAATATACTACCCAGCACCTGTAGTGGTAGACTGATAAGAAAGACGATAAGCCCCGTAACGAAATAAAAATAGGTATTTGATGTTTTACTTCGAGCTATGTATAAAGGAATGACGCTGGTAATATAACCTATAATAAATAATACCCCAAGAAAATTATTAGATATAAAAGCAGATATCTCATAGATATGTAAGTCCAAAGTTCCGCCGAATTCGGTATACTGTTTAAAACTCAGTAAAAAGAGTACCAGTAAAGTTAGCCAATATCCGTAAATAATCCCATTAAAAAAACGGGCTGGTGGTGCTAAAATAGCTAAAAGGAGCACGAATAATAAGAAGTAGCCAAAACCGAAACCTAATCCAACATAGGTATCGACGGCGAAAACTAGGGTGAAAACAGCGAAGACAGTCCAGCGATATTTATCTGAATTATTGGCGATAATTAACAAAATCAATGTGCCTATGCCAGCAACTAAAAAGGAGTACGCACTATTTTCGTAAGCTATGTACCATACAATTACAGTTAGGGCAATGAGGGCATAGTTTATGTAATTATAAATTTTCAACGTTCGTTGCATTTTCGTTCTCCTCGTCTAGTATTTTCATACATAGCTTCTATGTCTGAAAGCTCGTTAATTTTCACTTAAGGTAGATGTTTTCTGCGGGTATAGCATCGACTTCTCTATCAAGCGCAAACACTTGATAGAGAACCCTTAAGACTTTATCTATTCCCACAAGTCTTTATTTTTTTGAGCGAAATAAACCTTTAATTGAACTGACAAAATTATTTCCTTTTTGTGCTTGAACTTTGTCATAAAGCATGTCCCATTCCGCTTGATGCTTAGCTTCTTTTTGAAAATGTTGGTTCATCTTTTTTGCATCAGCTTCATACTGACCTAAATAGTTCGCAAATGAATCCATCTCATTTTCTGTTAGCCCGCTTGCACATAATCCATTAAATAAATCGATTAAGAATAAATGAAAATGTTTCACTTTTACTTTTTCACGACGCTTTGCCGCTACATTTAAAATTGTATCCGGATAAGCGTGTACTAGTTTTTTTGCAAGGGGAGATGTTTTCTTCTGCTCATATATAAGTGTCAATAATTCTGGGAAGGCCCAGGAGATATAAGCAGGAAGTTTCTCATTTATAAATATCTTATTTTTTGTACCTAAGTTTGTTAATAAAACTTTTTCTAATGGGGCAAAATCTTTTCGTTTTTCTTGCTTTACTTCATATGTCACTAGAGCAAGTTCATACAAGGATGTTTCATGCATGAGATCGCGCATCTGTGTAGATAGAGTAAGTAGGGATTTCTCATCTACTTGCACCGCTTGATCGGAAAAATCAATGGATCTTTGACCAGTTTGCAATAAGTTGTCAATCATCGCTTCTTTTTCAAGTAAGGCGTATAAATCCTTGTTTTTTAATAGATAAGCGAGATTTTTTATATAGTGTTTTTGGCGCTCAGCACTGTTTAATTCATTTAAGAAAATGATAAGTAAACGTTCAACATTACCTACGTTAAACTGTGCTGCATGAGCAATAATGTCAGTCATTGCTGCAATACTATCACTCTGTTTAACTTGTTCAGCATAATAAAAACTAAGTAAAACCTTCCCATTGGGACTTTTTTGTAAGACATCGTGCACGCTTGCAAGCCAACTATCATCACTATCATTTGCTGCAAAGATCTCAATGAAGTTTTTCGAAAACAATTCACTTAATCGGTCGTCCTGTTGCTTCATATCAATCGTTATCGATAGATGGGCGAAGAAATTGGGATGTAGTGCAAACAAGCTCTTTATATCATCGTTTAGCTCTGCTTGTAGAAAAATAGGTTCATAGATATCCGATACATGATTACTTTGTTCGTCGTCTAATGAATCCCAGCTAAGATGTGCTTGTTCCATTATTTTGGATATTAATTTTGCATAAAACAACTCAATGTCCACGTCTTGTTTTGCAGAGTTGATTGACTTTATGTCTTGTAAGAATTCAGTGCTAAAGAGGGTCGCTGAGACCATTTCTACTGAATGTAATTTATCTAATTGGCTAAACAAAAATTGCTCCACGTCTTCGATTGCTTGCTTTTTTTCGATGAAATGATTGCTTGTTTCTAGTAAATAGTTAGCAACTTTAACTCCATGTTCATCTAGTTTAGACTCCTTGTAAATGTCGATTAAGCTATGAGCAATTGCATTAGCTGTTTCTAAGGAAAGGTCTTGTTTGATTAATTGGCTAACCGTTAATTGTTCAATAAAATTGCTGGCTTTCTCTTCTGTACCGTACTTATCCATGAATTGCAGGGCCTTTTGTATAGCTGTTTCACTGTCAAGCTCTTCTGCTTGCTCATTATAAAATAAATCATAGTAATCCATGAAATTATCGAGCTCTGCTGAAGGACTCTTTAAACTAAAGCCTGCGAAAGCTGAAAAAAGTGAAGCAAGTTGTAACTCGTTATCAATAACATAATCGGTATAACGATAAGTTTCAGCAGCTTTATTATATTCATTAGTCAGTAAGTTGATGGCGTATAAGTCGGTTCTGTCTAGTTCACGTTCAAAGGAAAACCGCGTCCCTTCATCCAAGGTAACGGCAATCGTATAACGATCTTGCTCTGGATCGTAGGAATATGTAGAAAAGCTCAATGCATGTCCAATTTCGGGTGGAAAGGCAAATTGAATGGCAGCTATCCAATAAGGAATGTCTACTTCTTCGGCAGCAAGCACGACTGAGCTAGGCATGTTATTTAACTCGATAATATTGTTTACCATCATTTTCAGCAACTCATAACGATTATCTACTTGTAAAAATTGTTGCACGCTTGATAAGTTGATGCTCCCTTTTGGTTCGATTAAAGTGAGCGGAATAAGTGGTTCTGGCTCGCTTTCAATGGCTAGCTCTATTTCCGTTAAATTTTTTCGGAAAATAGGGGAGTTGTAGAGTGTAATCGGTGCAAAAGGCCATTCCCCTTCCTCTAAAATGAGGGCATGAGAAAAATAGTTACCGTAGCGTCCTGAATAGTCTTTCCCGACATAGACAGATTGCACAACGCCGTATCGTCCACTTTCTAATTGAAAAGAGGCGAATGAAAGAGGAAATGATTCATCGATTTCTGCTTCTGTTGGCTGACTCGGTAGATGAGTCGGCGCAACGTACAAGCATATTTCCTCTAATTCGTAAATTTCATCATCTGTTAAATCTTCTGACGCTGCATAGACTTGGAAACCTGAAGTGGAGGAAAGACCTCGCTTGGCTGATGTATAAAAGAGTTGTAATAACTTCATCATGACTACCTCACTTTCCGCTATTCGTTTTAATGACTTTATGTTCTGCTAAAAGCCATAAAAATGGATCTGTTACACGATATGGTTTTACATCTGCTAATTGTTTATCTTCACCTGGATTATGACCGAGCGATGAAATGCCAAAGTATCCGTACGATTTATAGTTGCTTTTTAAAGAACGCAGGACACCTGTATGGAGCCATTCTTTAATGAAGACTTCGATTTCTAATTGAACGTTTTCATAATCGACTAAATCAAAAGCGTTCGTATCCTCATGACGACTAGGGAATTTTAAGGAGCTCGAAGGATCTAATATTTGTTGAACCACATCCATTTTCGAGAATGTAATCGCTAGAGGTATGTCAATTTGGACATCTTGTTTGATTTGTTTGGCATTACGGATTAAATTTGTCATTCGTGTAAGAATTTCATTACTGTCAGAGTTAACTTCCGGTAATTCAGTATCTTCTGGTAACTTATCGCGTACATAATCAAGTTGAAGCGGGTCGAGTAATAAAATAATACCGGCCGAATTATAAATATATTTATTGACAGTTTTCATCGTGTTTTCTGCATCGAGATCTTCACCGGCAGTGTCAAAGAAAGCCAATGTAATAACTTTATCTACTTTTTCTTTATTGAATAAATTCTTTTTATAAAATTTTAACGAATACAATAAAGGAAGCCGAACATTACGATCAGACCGGGCTGAACGAGTCGCCTCGATAGCACTTTTCTTACGATAAATTGGATTGTAAAACTGTTCACGATATCGTTCCATCGTATTATCGTTAAGTGGTTCTAATGTGAAGTTGTATGTATCTCCCGTACGTTTTGTTAACTCCTCAATCAAGACCGATATATAATGACTTTTTCCCGTTTCTTTCGCGCCAATTACAGCAAAAATTAAGCTTTCAAAATCGCTTACGGTAGATGGTAATTCGGAATGACATGATGGACAAATTCGTACGGTTGTATTTTGGTTACAAGCATGGCACTCCATCTCGCTCGGCATTTTTGTCCGTACTTGTTGAAAAAGGCCTTCTGGTAAATCATATTTAAGAACGATATTTTCTTTACGTAGGCGCCGGTTTCCTTGAAATTTTACTTTTTTTTCATCTACTTCTTTTTCTTCGCATAAATCATTAGAACAGCGAAATTTTACATGGTAAATTGGATGGCGATCGAAGCAGTATGGACAGATGTAATCTTTTTGGAACATTTTTTTCGTAAATGACATGACGTATACCCTCCTATAGAGCTGTATATTACCATAGTTGCATTGAACTTTTGCCGGAACTAGTAAGTAAACGATATTTTTGAGCGAATTGCTCGTTATCGAAAAATAGTTTAGCGAACATATCCTTTTCAAAATGTTTCGCATCGATATCGAATTTTACTGTTTGGCTGACAGCTGTTTTTTCTGTACGATAAATAACTTCGCCTTGCTCTTTATAAGTTGGAACCGAGTTAGCTCTTTTGACTAATACGAGTTCTGGTAATTCAATTGCTTGAGGTACTGAGATGTGAACTGAAATAGTTCTCTTTAAAAAATAATTAGCTACTTTTATATCGTAGGTAATGTCAATTAAGTCTGAATTGACATACAAATATTGCACACCATTTGAATGGATTAATTCATTATTGTCCTCGTAGCGAGTAAAGATGGTGAAATAATAATCACGTTCTTCTGGTTTAAGTTGAAAGCCGTTCAAAGCGTCATACATACCTTTATTAATTGTTCGACTAGTCGCTAATGGATCTTGTGGATTTGTCGGGAATGAATGAGCACCGTATGTGAGTAAAACATCGTTCACTTTTGGCGGCCAATCCCAACGGAGTAATAATTCATTATTACTATCGTTGTGGTGAACATTAAGCACTTCGGGATGGTGTTTTGAAACGATTAAATCACCAATCAAAGCTACCTCATCTTTTGATGTCACAGGCAATAAATAAATTGGCTTATTCATATTCATTTCTATGAAAGTACTTGTCATACCACCTGTAACTCTTATTTTTTCACCTAAATTTGCAATGTTTTGTAAGGGAACTGTTTCACCAGTGTTAATCGAGAAAGGTGTTGAGGAATAATAAATTTCGCAAGTGCCGAATCTATCATTCCATGCATTCCAACTTATTAAAACACCATCGGATTTTCGCTCGACAAGGATGTTTTCTAGCTTGTTTAATTGTTCGAAGACTTCAATCTTTTGAGAAAGTCCTCTTGAATAGTGGCGTTCACCATTTAAATCGTAAACAGTTGTTACGAGATAGCCGTATCGTTTTCCATAAACAATATCGGAATCAAGGACAGCAGAAGTTCCCACATTCGGTAAAGACTGACCATCAGTACGGTTTTCTGGGAGGTCATTTTCTTTACGAATGACTTCAACAGCAAGGGCTCCTTTAGGTTTTTTCCACTGTAATTCAACCGCATCTTCACGTTTGTGAATGGTTAAATTACTTACTTCAGCTTTATGAATAAAGGGTCCGTTATGGACGCTCTCACGCGAAATGATTGAACCACGCACGGCATAAATCGTATAAAAGTAAGGAAAACCACCTATTGCATCTGTATCGCTGTATGTACAGTCAGATATCTCAGCAATTAATTCGCCATCCTGTATGTGATTACTCGGCTCGTGTAATTTTCGTAAAATACGATATTTAATCGAGCCACGTGCTGAACTCGGTTGCCAAGTAAGAGTGATGCCATCTACACTTGTTGTAGCTGCTAATTGTGTAGGGGCAGCTGGCGGCCATTTTGCCAACATTTTCTTAGCCTTTGCACAATCACTTGCTGTATCGAGTGCTTTTATGTAATAGTCAATTTTAGCCGTTTCATCATCGACCTGGGTCGCTTGATTCATATAATTTTCGGCGAGATGCACTTGTTGTAAGCTTTCTTTCTCCATGTTTTTCAAGCTTTCCGATGTATGAATAAGTTTTCTTTCATCTAGAAATAGCTTTCTTGCTGTATAATATTGTTTTTTATCAATTAATGTTTCGATTTTTTTGATTGTATCTTCGACAGCTTCTTCTTCTCTTTTTATAGCTGCTAAAATATTCCTAGCGAGTTCATGATTAGGAAGCCAACGTAAAACCTGTTCACTGAGCCGCTTCGCTTCGTCATATTGTTCTCTATCCCAATTGATTTTTGCTAGGCGTAATTTATAGTCGATATTTATGATATCGTTTAGAACAAAGCCACATTCATGGCATGCAGTTTGTTCTGATGAGTTGATTGTTTCACATTTAGGACAAGTAATTGCTAAATGACTACCGCAATGGCTACAATGCTTATGATTTTCCTCGTTTACAACACCACAGAAACCACATTTTACAACAGCTAAACTTGAGCTTGCCTTCTTTTCATCGAGCAGTTCAATATTATGTTCTTTACAGTAAGAAATGATATATTGCTCCGCTTCATCTTTTCTTAAATCACCGTAACTCATCGCTTCTTTTTTTAATTTTTCTGCTACAGTAGTTTCAATTGTATTACTAGCACTGGCAATTTTTAAATAATTGTTTATTTTTTCTAAACGGAGTTGCGAAAGTGCTTGATCATATTTTTCCTTGGTCATTTCGTTTTTGAAATGTACTTTACATTGAGCGAGTAAGGTTCGTTCGATGTTATTTTTCGCACTTTGGCTGCCGATAGCGACAGCTTTAAAGCGATCGTCAGTTTCCTGTAGTAGGGCGGCCGGTGATGATTGCACACCCATACCGAGATAATCATATAAACTTGGCACACCGGAAGGGTGACTGTCGCTAAATTTATTGCCACTTAGTTCGGCTTCGTTATTACCGTCATTTGCTTTTTTTGTTTCTCTTTCTAAATCACCTAATTCAAGACAGTTAGTGGCTATTTTTTGAGCGTCGGATGTATTAATTTTAGCTCGTTTGTCCTTAGGCTTTTTAGTGTGTCTGCTTTCAATCGGTAAACTAATCCGTGCTCTTATTTCATTTTCATTTAAAGAAAAGCTTTCGACCATTTCCTTTAATTCCGCTTCTTCAATCCAACCTTTGGCGGAACAAATGGAAATAGTCTCATCTAAAAGCTGGTAGGTTGCTTTCAATTGTTTTACTTTTTCAGCATTAATAATTTCTCGAGCTTGATCTGATTCACTCGCGCGCTGTTCTGGATTGGAAAGGACGTCGAGTGCACCTTTTATCGCATCCAAATTAGCTAATGCTTCGTTCGCCCGGCGTGGATGATTACGTAATCGCGACCACTCCGTACGTTTTTGCATAATTACTTTTTCTATTTCTTCTATATCGTCCGTATTCGGATCTAAATCGAGAAGGATATAATAGTTCGGTCTTGACATAGGGCTAATCCTTTCCATGAAAAATTACTTAAAAATATTTAAAAAACCGGATTTTTTCTTCATTTGTAGGGAATTGTTATCGCTTAATTCCTGGGCGATTTTTGAAAATGAACTGACGAGTTCCGTTTCATTTGTGAATAGTGCATTTTCACTTGTTGTTGCAATTTTATTTAAAAATTGTTCATCAGCGCCACCAAAGCCAATCGCGATGACTTCCATGTCAGCTTCATGACATTCTTGCGCGCGCCTAATTGCTTCGCTTTGATCACGCCAGAGGCCATCTGTTAGTACAAGAATGTATTTATGGCCTTCACGACCTTGTAGTTGAGTACGAGCTTCTGTAAAGGGCTCGGCAGCATTGGCAACACCTAAGCTACTGTTTAATACATACTGTTCATATGTACTTACTTTAGCGAGTAGTTGTTCACGGTTATTGGTTAAAGGAATAAATGCAGCTGCTTTATCCGCGAAACCGACAAGACTAATAGACGTATGGTCTAAATCCATCTTATCGATAAACTCCCTCGTTGCATTTTGTGCTTCTTGGATGGGCTCATTGACCATACTATAGGATAAATCAATGGCGATAACGATGGACAGTTCGACTTTTTCTTCAAGAAACTCTTCTTCTTTCGGTGCTTCATTTAGCCACTGTAAGTTGTCATCAATATCTTCACGTTCCACCAGTAAATTCTTTTTCTCTATCGTATCATAAGCAGATACATGGATGACGCCATTGGAATCATACCCGTAAGTGACATCAACTTTTGCTAGTTCATCTGTTTGATGGGGAATTTCTGATACGATATATTTTCCGATAACCGTACATTCACTTGGTTCGTTACTTTCACCTTGTGTAACATAAACATCGAGTGAATTGTTTGCTGCCCGATGTGTTTTTAATTGATAAGATCGTTTCCGTTCAGCAGGAAGCGATTGATTTTTACGTAAAATAATTGAGTTGATGTAGCGTGTGTTATTTTTGTTAATAGCTATCATACCGAGACTGTGGCTCATAACGTCGGTGACTTTACGAGAGCTAGCTAAAGAAAAGCTTGGCTTTTGTGCCTTGCCTTCTTCTACTAGATTAGCTTTAATCGTTGCACCGAGCGCTACCGCTTGATCGGGATCAACGCCCTTCAAAGGTGGTTTGCCAATCGTTTTTTCGATATAGTCATGCACCATCGGCATTCGTGTTGAACCACCGACTAATAAGACATCGGTCACGTGACGCCAAGATAAGTCCGCATCGGCTAAGGTACTTTCGGTTAATGTCCAGGTTCGTTCAATGAGATCTTGAGTTAACTCTTCGAACAAATCACGCGTAATCGTATATGTTTCTCGAATCCCTTCACAAAGGATAGGAATATCTATTTCAGTTCGGTTCGTAAGCATAATTTTCGTCTTTTCGCCTTGGACCATTAACTCATTCATCGTTTCAAAACTATCTAAAGGATCGATGCCGTGTTCGTTGTAAAATTGCTCAGAAACGTAATTGATAATACGATCATCCCAATCTTTACCACCTAGAGAGTGGTCACCACCAGTCGCGAGTACTTTTATTTCTGACTCCGAAATTTCTACAACGGTAACGTCAAAAGTACCACCACCTAAATCATAGACGATTAGATTTTGGTCAATCGTTTGGTTTATGCCGTATGCTAAGGCAGCAGCGGTTGGTTCGTTAATAATAGTTTTAACATTCAATCCTGCGAGCCTACTAGCTTGGATTGTTTCTTCACGTTGTTTGTTTTCAAAGTAGGCAGGAACGGTAATAACTGCTTCCGTTATTTCTTCACCTAGGGTTTCTTCTGCTAAATCCTTTAGATATTTTAAGAGAAGGGCAGAAAGCTCGGTCGATGAGTAAGCTTTGCCGTTAAAATATTCACTAAAAGACTCTTGGCCCATCGAGCGTTTAAAGAAAGAGGCGACTTCTACATCGCCGAAAGTCTGCCTCACCTTTGCTTCTTCTCCTACAATAGGGTGGTCATCACCGAAGTAAATAACAGATGGTATCATCGGTTTGCCATCTTTGTTCATAATGACTGTAGGCTTTCCATAATCATTTATATAACCGACAGCTGAAAAGGTCGTACCGAGATCAATGCCAATTTTTATCCCCATCTTTATTAACTCCTCGTATATTATGTATAGGTACTATTTTTCCACCTATTAATTTTAAACAGATTCATCATTTATTACATCTGTTAAACCCGTTATTTTGAATTACAGGTGGACGCTTTCCGCGGGTAGGGCTAGATGAGTCTCCTCGCTCTAAAGATCTTTCGCTGTGGAGTCTCAAGACCCATGTTATTCCCGCTGAAGTCGCCGCCTTTCATTCTAAATAACTCAATTAGTATTGTTATTTTATGAATATTGAAGACCAGCCTAAAGGATATATCAACTATCTTGGACTTCCCATGATAACTAATATTTAATTATTTTGTTCTTGATATATCGCCGCAGGTCCCTATTAAATGACTGTAATAGCTCTGCTTCTTTCTTTCGCAGCTTCTAATTTTTCGCCCGAAATGACAGATTCTGTTTCAATATTGGCTGTTACTTCGCTGCCTTCGCTCGTTTCAACGGCTTTAATATCAAGTCGGCCTTCTTCATTTAACTTAAAGGTAACTTCAATCGGTGATCCCTTTGGCAGGCCAGCTGGTAAAGAAAGTTCTGCTAAACCAATTTCTTGCGCATTTTCAGGCGCTAAACTATCATCGGATACTTCGCTCTCCATAATGACGATATCCACGTTTTCTTGAAAATCTTCACGAGTGGTAAATTCTTGCGTAATTTCAGCAGGCACAGTGTTGTTCTTAACGATTAAGTTAGCCACGATTTCTTCATCATCTTGATTAAAGGCGATGATTCCAAAGCTTTTACTCGTCACGTTAATAATTTCTTGTTTAACAGAACTCTCAACGCTACCTAACGAAAGCTTGAATTTCTCGGCAACTTTCCCGGCCGCTTCATCTAATAATTGTTGATCAGCATCACTCGTACTACCGCCAAGTGCCATTTTTTCTCCGTCATCAGCTAATTCGTTATAAATATCGAATACTTCATTTTGGATACTAATTTTATGGCCATATAGCGCAGCACCTTTTGCAACAGCTTCATCCGGCTCGTACATAATAGGCGTTTTGTTAAATTCGACTGTAATAGCTTCGCTTATTTGCGGCATTCTAGTTGAACCTCCGACGAGTAAAATGTCGTCGAAAGATTCGACACCTTTTTTCTTCGCTTCATCAAGCATTAAGTTTGTTAAACTTATCGTACGCTCGACGAGATGTGCTGTTAATTCTTCAAACTTATCTTTCGTTAATTCTACATTA
>Ga0079226_10002878_pt1 | contig 13257 bp, 11 predicted proteins | sample Poulit2014_FD_76345 | JGI IMG/M metagenome (GOLD analysis project Ga0079226, IMG submission 76345) | Agricultural soil microbial communities from Georgia to study Nitrogen management - Poultry litter 2014 | ecosystem: Environmental > Terrestrial > Soil > Agricultural land | place: USA: Georgia... | reverse complement strand
TCGAGGGCTTCCTGTTCCCGGCTGGATAGCGTGGACGTTTCCAGGATTCCCAGCAGTTTGGGAAGCACGGTTTGGGCATGATAGCTGTAAGTGTCCATTTGCAGTTGCTGCATGTCGCGGGCCGTTATGTCATTCATCGCGGAAAGCCGGTCATTGATGCGCCGGCCCCGCTCATAGGGAGCAAAATTATCGTCCAGGTAATAGGGGTAAGAGTTATCTGTAGGGTTCTGGTTGGCCGAGCTTACAAAACCGCGTTCCGGGTTCTTGACAAAAGGGATATGATCGAAGGGGATCCAGCCCTGCCAGTCGTACCGGGGATCGGATCCGTCGCCGATAAAACGTCCCTGTTCCTCCCACTTCAGCGGAAACCTGCCGGCAACGGTTAGCGCGATATCGGTGCTGCCTGCAAAAACCCAGTTTTGGGCGGGGCTGTGAAAATAACTCCGCGCCTGGCGGTAATCCCCATAATTTTTTGCTCTGTTAATATCCAAAAAATAACGGAGCTCATTAGACGGATCGTGGGCAATCCATCGCATGGCGTGGTATTTGGGGATATGTGAGCGCATCGGGTTCCCTCCGGAAGTTTGTACAACCGGTCCGTGATGGGTGTATATTACCGTATCGATAACCGTTTCCTGTCCCCTGACCTTTATTTTTTCAACCCGTTTTTCTGTTGATTTCCACTCCCCGTCATACCGGTATTCGGAAAGTGTGGAATCCCGGAAATTAAGTTCATACCAGTCCCACACGTCGGCGCTTACATTGGTCGTACCCCAGGCGACCTCTTCGTTAAACCCGACGATGACCCCCGGCGCTCCCGGCAGGGTCGCTCCCATCACATTTTGACCCGGAGCGTGCAGCTGTGCCACATACCAGACAGAAGGCAGGGTCATATTCAGATGGGGATCGTTCGCCAGGATGGGATACCCGCTGGATGTTTTGGCGCCGCTCACCGCCCAGTTGTTGCTCCCGTTGTGAGGATGAGCCTGGAAAGAGGGGATGTCATCTACAATGGACGGGGTGAATACAGAATCGGGCTTCTGAATAGCAAGTGGATCGAAAGTCCATTTTTGACCGGCAGGGATGATCGGGTCCATCAGCTCGCTGCCGGAATCCAGTACATCCCGGATAAACGATTCACCTAAAAAAGCCTTGGTGTTGCTCATCTGTACATCATGGTTGCCTCCCGCCAGCGTGTACGTCATATTTTTTAGAAGCAGGGCTGTTTTTAACGGGGACCAGCGTTCGGGCGCATAATCAAGAATCTTGTATTCCAGCGGGTAGTCTGCCTCGTCAAGTGAACTAATGAGGGCGTTGATTCCGGCAGCATACGCTTTAGCAGCCTGTGCGGTCTCCGGATGTCCCTGTAAGCCTTTTAATGCCTGTTCGGCAGCATAACCCATCCCGATGCGCCGCTGATAACGGTCATACGACAGGGCATCGGGACCAACAATTTCGGAGAGCCTTCCGGCCGCGGCATGGGTTTGGAATTCCATTTGCCAGAGCCGGTCGCGTGCGGTGATATAGCCCTGCGCAAAGTACAGGTCGTGATTGTTGCCGGCAAAAATGTGGGGGATATGATGTTCGTCAAAATACACGCTGACGGTATCGGAAAGAGCCGGATGCCCGAGATGAATTGTTTGCTTGTCTGGGGACGCCGTCACGGCATTCGACCAGAAGCCGGTGACGGGATTCAGGAACGGGCCCAGCGGAGGAGCGGGCCCCGGGGAAATGGACAAAAGCCAAAAGCAAAGTATGGTCGCGCCAGCCGAACCTGCCAGCTGGAATATTCCACGGGTCCTATGCATCTACCACAAAAGCATCTTCATGCAGAAGACGCTTCCCCCGCTCTTCAAAAACTCGGAGGTATTTACTTCGTGCACGGAAAATCCCGCATCCCGCAACTCCTCATTCACGCCGGTACAGCCCTGCTGAATAATAACATTCTGTCCGTCGGGACAGGAGGCATTGCAGGCAAAAAGCTTTTCGGCTTCGTGTTGTGAAGCCGCGATAACACGCTCAAAGAGTGCGTCAATGAGCTTCAGTCCCTCTTCGGTAAAAGCTTCCGGGTAGATCAGCGCCGTATGATCGTCGAGAACACAGAAACAGGTATCGAGATGATAGAATATTTCATTGGCCAGTTCCAGCATGACGACCGGTACGTCAAAGGTACCGGAGATGGTCTCGTAGGCTTCCGGGGAAGAGCGGTGGCCGTATCCGCCCCAGAGCAGGCGCCGGCCGGAGTGCCAGATGGCGTCCCCGCATCCTTCAAAATCGTCAATCCTATTCTCGTCCAGAAAGTGGATTTCATAGCCCTGCTGCCGGTACCACTGCTCAATAAAGGGGACCTCCTTTTTACGCTGGTCCGCGTGCATGATACTCATAAAAGCCTGGCGCCTCCCGTCAGCATCCATATAGGGAAGGCTCTGGTTGGCACAGAAAACCATGTCGGGCAAACCTTCCTGGTCTTCCATAATTCTTACCTTCAGTCCCAATTCCTCGAACAGCGAACGTACCTGGTTCCATTCATTATGCGCTTCTGTATTGTCCACCTTGCCTACCTGGTTGGCCATGTGGGGATTGATTACGTATTCCACAGAATAGTGCAGGGGACGTACCATCAGTACTTCCGCCGGCATGGGCATTGCGGGAATATCTTCGATGCTGAAGTCAAGCTGTTCGGCAGAGCTAATGAGTTGCGCCATGGTTATGTTTTGTTCAAGTGTTGAAATTTGCTTATCAGGTAACGTCGGTGTTGCGCAGCACCCTGTCAAGCAGGCCGGGCGCCCATCGCTTAAGATAAATACCTGCAATTTCCCTGCCGCCGATATAAATTTCTTTTTTCCCCGCGGCAATTTTGGGCAGCAGCTTTTCAGCAAGCTCACCGGGCGGCATCCCGTGCTGCTGTCCTTTTCCCATCTTATTGTGCTTGCTGCCGTCGCCTTCAAGCGCGTTTCTGGTGACGTCCGTTTTGACAAAGCCGGGGCAGACCAGCGATACCTGAATGTTATATTCATGCATTTCCTGCCGCAGGCAGTCGAAATAGCCATGCAGCGCGTGTTTGGATGCGGCGTAGCCGGAGCGCAGCCTCGTCCCGAATTTCCCCATGACACTACTCGTCACGACAATATGTCCCTTTTGCCGCTCGATCATCGAGGGCAAGACTGCCCTGGTGAGGGCGACTGTGCCGAAAAAATTGACCTCCATCACGTTGCGAAGGACCTCGGCATTTGTGTCAACGGCCAGTGAGCGCTGGCTGATCCCGCCGTTATTAAACAGGTAGTCAATGGCGCCGTAAAAGCCAAGTGCCTGCCGGGCTTTCTGCTTTAGCTGCCCCGTTTCGGCAAGATCGAGCGGCAGGATATGAATGTACTCCCGCCTGACGGGGCAGTTTTGTTTTACCTCTTCCAGGACTTCCTCACGGCGCGAGGAGAGTATAAGCCTGGCACCGCGTTCGTGCAGAGCGTGAACAAGGGCTTCTCCGATACCTGATGAGGCGCCTGTTATCCAGATGACCTTGTTTTTAAATGCCATGAAGAGAGTGTGTTATAAGGCTGTTGGGAATAAGATACTGAATCAAAGTAAGATACTGAATTAAACACAGGGAGTAAGATGTTGAATCAAGCACAGGAAGACAAGAACCATTTTATACCCGGCTTATTCACAAAGAAATTTGGTTTTGAGCAAGGCGGAATGGAAATCCAGGTAAATGAAGTCCGGCAGTCTGCAGACTACCGGTTCAGATACTTGATAAAGTTTGCTATCTTGTTAACGATTCCCGGGTGAACGCTGTTCGGGATGCTCTGTAATTAAAATTATTTGTTTTGAAACCCAGACATAGCATATTGTTAGTGGAGGACGAAGAGGAGTCGGCTGAAATGCTGGCTAATTTTTTGGAGATGAACGATTACGAGGTGCTGGTCGCTCATGAAGGGAACCGCGCTCTGGAGCTGATCGAACAGCACGCGAGCGAAATACATCTTGCTATTTTGGATATTATGGTCCCGAATGTGGATGGCAGAGAAATTTGTCGTCACATTCGTAATCACCCCGTACTGAGCGATATCCCCGTTATTTTCCTGACGGCCAAAGATGAAGAGCAGGATGAAATAGAGGGACTTGAATTGGGGGCTGACGACTATATTTCAAAACCGGCCAGTCTGAATCTCGTAAAGGCGCATGTGGAATCCCTGTTTCGCCGCCAGGATCCACAAAAAGCCAACTGGCTGCAATACGGCGATACGTACCTGGATACCGACGCCAAGGAGCTGTATGTGGAAGACGAGAAAATTGATCTTACCTCGACCGAGTATACGCTGATTGAGCTCTTCTTTAAAAACCCAAAGCGGGTGTATACACGCCAGGAAATCCTGCAGCGTATTACCGAAGGAGATCGTTTTGTTTTTGACCGGACCGTGGATGTACATGTTAAAAATCTGCGTTTGAAGATGAAGGATGCCGGCAAAATCATTAAAACCTACCGCGGTATTGGCTATGGATTGAATCGCGAAATCGTCACTGTGTAACACTGATGGGATGGATTAAGAAAGCTCATCATCTTCTAAAGCATTCAATAACAATAGGATGATTAATAGTTCCATATCATTCATGAATGATCCAGGTAATAACAATCAGATGAGTCAGTGCTTATGAGCATTCGTTCAAAACTGGCATGGACGTTTATCGTGCTCCTGATTTTTGGCATTACCTCCATCAGCAGCTATTCCATTCTTTTTATCAGGGACTATCTGCTTGAAGAGGGACGCTCCGAGATGGAGCGGGATACTCGCTGGCTGGCTGTAACGATCGCTAACCTGACGTATGATGATGGCGACCAGTTTTCAGCCCGGTTTGGCGAAGCCGCCCGGACCTCCGGCTATCAGCTCGTGTTGTATGATTCGACCGGTCGGCAGGTAGACGCTTACCTGAACAGTGATACCACATTCACTCCTTCCCAAAATCTGCCGGCGGGAATTATGGAGAGCATCAAAGCCCGTGATGGTTTGCCGCTGCTTCCACGAAACCCCGACTCGCCGGCACTGACCAGCTATATTATGCTTCAGCAAGGCGTTTCCGGTCAAATCCGCTATCTGCAGACTGGGCAGCTGAAGGACAAGATATACGCCCCTATTAAAACGATTCGCTGGATTATTTACTACGGGATGTTTATCTCTGCCGGACTCGTGGTGATTGTCAGCGTTTGGATATCGCGTTATCTCACCAAGCCGATTACCCAAATTAAAGATGCGGCGCAGGATATTGCCGAAGGCGACGTGCGGCGGACGATCGATTTAAAACGAGGCGACGAATTCGGCGCGCTGGCTACCTCGCTCAATCGGATGGCGTTCCGGCTGCGCGAGGATACCCGGCAGATCAGGCAGTTTGCCGAAAAACAGCAGCAGTTTTTCGCCGATATTACTCATGAAATTCGCAATCCGCTGCACAATATATCCGCCGCGCTGGATATGGTGGGATTAGCGGAGCTCCCCGCAGAAAAAAAAGATAAATACATTCGTTCGGCTAAAAATCAGACGAAGCGCATCTCCCGGTTATTCAGGGATCTCAAGACCTTGCAGCGATATGATTCGGACCAGTACTTTGTGGAAATGAAGAGGTTTGATTTGTCTGTTATTGCAGAACATATGGAAGAATGGCATGCAGACAAGGCAAAAGAGAAAGGTATTACGCTTGCATTGGATAAGCATTCCTGCGGGGCGACAGGCGATCCGGGAAAAATTGAACAGGTGATTGACAACCTTATTTCCAACGCTCTGAAATATACGAATGAAGGCCGGGTGGGACTGCGTTATACTGTCGGGGAAAACAAGGTAAAGGTGGAAGTGACAGATACCGGCATCGGTATTTCAGAAGAACATCTGAACCGGCTTTTCGATCGTTTTTACCGAACCGATAAAGCCCGCTCGCGGGACAAGGGGGGGACCGGGCTTGGTCTTGCGGTAGTACAGAGTATATTAAAAGCCCATGAAACAGATATCCATGTGGAAAGTGAAATAGGAAAAGGGGCCCGTTTCTGGTTTACGCTGCCGGCCGGGTAATTTTTGCCTGACGATATTAGCCTCGTTTTGAGGTTCAGCCTTGCACCCGGGTAATGCTTTTCCGAGGACTATAGATGGAGAGGTCTTTTGGACTCTTTCTAAATAACTTTAGTTAGGCTATCTTCAAATTCCCTTCACAAAGAATGGATTTATTTACCGTGAAGCACAGCAAACTCGATGTATCCAGCAATTTAAACATATCCAGTAATTTAAAAGCAAGGCTTTAGTTGCCGGCTGTTAACTTAAGAAGATTCATATGTCTGCAGACCGAAAGCGAATTGGTGTCGTGTTAATGAATATGGGCGGCCCCACCGCTGATTATGCGATGCGCCCTTTTCTGTATAACCTGTTTCGCGATGAAGATATCATTAAGATGGGCGGTGGAAAAACACAGAATTTTTTTGCAAACGTTATCTCAAAATTTCGCGCCCCGAAGGTTCAGGAGGATTATGAGGAAATTAATGGTTGTCCCCGCGGTTGTATGGGAAGCAAGCATTGCCTGAATCGAAAAAAAAGCATGGTGTCCACTTGTTGCTCCCCGATTAACAGTCTGACCGAAAAGCAGCGGCGCGGGCTGGAAAAGCACTTTAATAAAAGGATGCCCGGCCAGTTTTTAAAGGTCTATACCTGCATGCGTTACTGGCTTCCGTTTGCGGAGACGACGATGGAGGATATGAGAGAAGATGAAATTACACATGCGGTGTTGGTGCCCTTATACCCACAATTTTCGTGGACGACCACCGGCAGCAGTTTCCGGGACTGGGAGACCAAGCGCCAAAAGAAATTCGGAGACCATGCGCCGTGGAAAGAATTCCATGTAAAAAACTATCACCTTGATGAAAACTATCTGCACGCTATAAACGACCGTATCGATGAGGCGCTGGCCGGTATGGATGAAGAAACACGCAATAAAACGCATTTTATTTTCAGTGCCCACGGCACCCCGCTGCTTGAAGTCAGGAGCGGGGATCCCTATACGAGTGAAATTAACCAGACCATGGAAGCCATTATGGAACTGCGCAATTATGACCACGAGTATTGGCTGGGATACCAGTCAAAGGTGGGACCTCAAAAATGGACCCAGCCCAATACCGCTGAATTGGTCGAGCGTCATATTGCATACGGCATCAAGAATTTTCTCATGATCCCGATCGCCTTTGTTACCGACCACATAGAAACGCTGTACGAGCTGGGTGTTGAACTGGCGGAGGATCTGGAAGAGGATGGGTACGAATTTGAAAGCCTGGAAGTGATGCCGGGTATTAACGACCATCCCGGGTATATTCAGGCCCTTGCCGACCAGGTGTTGGATAAGCTGAATCATGAGATCGACCCCGATAAGAATTTGAATGCGCAATCTGAAAAGATTTCAGCCTGACAGATGACTGTAGATTCGCCTGATATATCAGATTTTTGTGTCGCTGGTGTGAATCACTGGGAGGCGACTATCAATGTGCGCGAGCGGTTCAGCTTAAGCGATGATAAAAAAAAGGAGCTCATCCAGGGAGCGATACGCGAAGGTATCAATAGCCTGTTTGTGATATCGACCTGTAACCGCACCGAGATTTTTGCGCAGAATGCCACTTCCCAGGAGATCATTCGCTTGCTGATTGCATACTCCGATGCAACACTGGAGGAGTTTCACAACTATGGTTTTGAGAAAGAGGGGCAGCGGGCTATCGAGCATCTTTTCGGGGTTACCGCGGGACTTGATTCCCAGATTTTAGGAGACCTCCAGGTGGTCAGGCAGGTCAAGGAAGCATATGAGCAGGCCGGCGCGCTGGAGGCCGTCGGAGGCGAACTTCACCGGCTGATGCAGCACGTATTCCGGGCACACAAGCGATCGCGCAACGAAACGTCACTGGGAGAAGGCGCTGCTACGACGGCTTATGCCGCGGTCAAGTTTGCTATTAAAACCTTTGAAGATTTGAGAAACAAAAAGATCCTGTTGGTTGGCACCGGCAAGATTGGGAAAGTTACCTGCAAAAACCTGATTAACCTGGGGGCTGAAAAGCTGACGCTGATCAACCGTACCCGCGACCGGGCGGAATTCGTGGCGGACAAACATGACTTGCGGGTGGCGGGTATAGCGGAGCTTCCGCAGGAGATTGCCGATGCGGATTTGGTGATCGTAGCTACGGGGTCTGAGGAGCCGGTGATTACGCTTGACGATATGAAGCCGTCGCTGTTAAACCCGGAATTCAAGGTGATGGTTGACCTGTCGGTGCCGCGCAATATCGATCCGGCCATCGCCGATCTGAATTTCGTCGATCTGGCTAATATGGATTTTCTGACGGACGTCACCAATGAGGCCTACCGGCGGCGCGAAAAAAATATCCCGCTGGTTAAGAAAATTATTGAAGACGAACTGACGGATTATAAAAACTGGCTCAGCAAGCAGAAGGTAGTGCCGACCATCAAGGCCCTGACGGCCAAGTTCGACTCTATCCGTGAAGATGAATTCGATTTTTTCAAAAATAAAATTTCGGATACCGACAAGGAGAAAGTTGAAAACCTGACCCGGCGTATTGTCAACAAGATTGCCGCCTATTCTATTGCACATCTTCGGGATCATCATGAATCCGAACAGGTGACCCAGGTGGTCCATGATATGTTTAAACTGGAAGTAAAAGCCGACCGCGAGGAAGTAAAACCCGATCATGAAGAAGTAAAAGCTAATCATGAATAAGCAACCTGCAATCCGTATTGGCACCCGCGAGAGTCAACTGGCTACCTGGCAGGCAGAACAGGTGGCCAGCGAACTTCAGAAGCTCGGCCATGAAACCGAGCTTATTTTTGTTAAGTCGGCGGGCGATATCGATCTGACGACTCCCCTCGCCGAAATGGGGGGGAAGGGTGTTTTTACCAAAGCCCTGGACAATGCTCAGCTTAACGGTGAAATTGACATAGCCGTCCATTCTTTTAAGGATTTGCCTACCGAGCAGCCATTGCCGCTCAGGGTTGCCGCCGTCCTGGAGCGGGCTGACCCCCGTGACTCCCTGGTAGCTCCGGACGGCACCGGTTTTTTGGAGGATACCGGCTATCGGGCTACTATTGCCACCAGCAGTAACCGCCGGCGCGCGCAGTGGCTGCGGCGTTATCCCAATCACGAGGTTGTAAACCTGCGCGGCAATGTGAATACCCGCCTCGAAAAGGTGAGTGCAAACGACTGGGATGGTGCCATCTTTGCCGCGGCGGGGCTCCAGCGTATTGACCTCGGCCATCATATAAGCCAATATCTTGACTGGATGGTATCGGCGGCCGCACAGGGAGCGATGGCGGTGATGGTTCGTGAAGATGACAGCGAAACGGATTCGATCGTTGCCGAACTGAATCACGACGATACGGCCTTGTGTACAACGATTGAGCGGGATTTTTTACACGATATGGAAGCGGGCTGCAGCGCCCCCGTAGGCGCCCGCGCTTTTATCGAAGATGGCCTTCTCCATTTTAAAGCCGTTGCTCTGACGATGGACGGAAGCGAGCGATATGACTTTGAAGAGACCGTGCCTGCTGAGAAAACCGGGGAATTAGGCCGCACAGCCGCCCGGGCGCTGCTCGGGGAAGGCGCCGCCAAAGTTATTGAAGAAATGAAATCGCAATAAGACCGACGGCCTGTGGCACCCCCGGCCCGGATGACAAATGACTTTTGTTCATGAGACAGCACAAGGAAAATATTCTTATTACGCGACCTTTATCCGCACAGCAACTTGAATATGCGCGTATACTGGGAATCGAGCCGGTTATTAAGCCTGCCCTGGAGTTTGATTTTCCCGACTATTGGGACGCGGTGCTCAAAGTGATCAATGAGCATCCTAAATCGGAATGGGTATTTACCAGCGCCAACGGGGTAAAAGCGCTGGAAGCGCTGATGAACGCCGGCCTGCAGGTGCGGCCCGAAACGCAGCTTTTCGCGGTGGGAGCCAAAACGCAGGAAGCCCTTCAGAATGTGGGACTCGATTCGAAGATTCCGGGCATACAGAATGGAAAAAATCTGGCTGAGCTGATTATTGATGAAGGAAAAGTAAACTCGGTGATTTACTTTCACGGCAATTTGAGCCGGGATGAAATGAGGGACCGCCTCAGAGACGAAGGGATCGAGGTTGTCGAACTGGAAGTATATAATACGATCATTAAGCCTGTCTATATGCCTGACAAACCCGTCAGCGGCATTTTGTTTTACAGTCCCAGCGCTGTAGAAGGATTTAAGCGGGGGGAGGGATTCGCCGGCAACCTGCCCCCGTTATTTGCTATTGGTCCCACCACAGCAAAGGCATTGAAAGATGAAAGCCGTCAGTCGGTGGAAACGGCCCCGCAGCCTGATACGGAAGTCCTCCTGCGTACTGTCGCCAACGCTATTTTTAAAAAAGCCGGAAGCTTGTAGCATTTTTAATTTTGTAGCATGTAAATAAAACAGGAAGCTTGCTGCTGCAGAGTAGCATTTTACCAAAACAGGAAGCTTGCAGCCGCAGGATTGTATGGATAACATGAAGCCTTCAACATAATTGCTGTTCAATGGAAAAGAGATTTCCCAAACTAAAAAATGATTTACTGTTGCGGACCCTGAAGGGGGAAGAAGTCGAGCGTCCCCCGGTCTGGATGATGCGTCAGGCCGGACGTTATCTTCCGCAATATATGGAGCTTAGAAAGAAATATACGTTCTTTGAACGTGTGGAGACGCCTGAGCTGGCTTGTGAAATCACTCTTCAGCCGATCGATGAGCTGGAACCGGACGCGGCTATTATTTTTTCAGACATTCTGACCGTCCCGCAAGCGCTGGGCATAGAAGTCGATTTGGTGGAGAATAAAGGTCCGGTGTTGGAGAATCCTATCCGCAGCGTAGACGATGCATTCGCCATTTTAGCTGAGAATGTTCCTGGAAAACTCAGTCACGTCATGGAGGCGATAACGCTGACCCGCCATGAATTGAACGGACGTGTGCCGCTGATCGGGTTCGCCGGTGCGCCGTGGACGCTCTTCTGCTATATGGTGCAGGGCGAAGGATCCAAAAATTTTGCCCGGGCCAAGGCATTTATGTATCAGCACCCCGACGCGGCGCGGCACGTCATGAGAGAGCTGACCAGGGCAACGATTGATTATCTGAAAGCCCAGATTGCCGCCGGCGCTCAGCTCGTGCAGCTTTTTGATTCCTGGGCCGGTCTGTTAGGTCCGGAAGATTTTAATGAGTGGGCGATGCCGTATCTGATGGAGATTTGCGAGGCTGTTGATGAAGTCCCTCTCATTCTGTTCGCAAAAGGCAGCTGGTATGCCCTGGAGCGGCTCAGCTTCAAGAGCAGCGCTGCCGCGCTTGGACTCGATTGGACCGTTACTCCGGAATACGCGCGGGAAGTCACGCGGGGCGAGATGGTATTGCAGGGCAACTTCGATCCGTCAAAACTGATGATGCCGACAGATGAAATAACACGACAGGCGAGACGGATGATCGATCGGTTTGGTCCCCGAAAGTATATCGCAAACCTGGGACACGGTATCCTGCCGGCGATTCCGGTAGATCATGCCCGTGCGTTCATTGACACCGTAAAAGCATATAAAGCCGCGGATTTGCACCGCTAACCACGAACAATCCAGGTTTTAATGGAGAAAAAGAGTATTAAAGACCATTTCATTGAATATATCCGGAATCTGCAGGATGGGATCTGTAGCCGGCTGGAGGATATGGATAATGGAGCCCGGTTTCATTTCGACGACTGGGAGCGCGAGGGGGGAGGCGGCGGTCATTCCGGGATCATTGAGAAAGGAAAGATCTTTGAAAAAGGTGGGGTCAGTATATCCACGGTGCATGGCAGGCTGCCCGAGCTGATCCGGGAGCGTTTCGAAGTGGAGCGGGGCTGGTTCTGGGCCGGGGGACTCTCCCTTGTCATCCATCCCCGCAGCCCGATGGTACCGCCGGTGCACGCAGATGTGCGCTATTTTGAGTTGTATGAGGACCCGGAGATGAGCGAAGTGCGCGACCAGTGGTTTGGAGGCGGACTGGATCTGACGCCCTGTTATTTGTGGGATGAAGATGCGGTGCATTTTCATCGGGTGCTGAAATCCGCCTGCGACCAGTTCGGCGGGGAATTATACCCTGCATTCAAAAAGGAGTGTGATACCTATTTTTATAACGAACATCGCTCAGAAGGACGGGGAGTGGGAGGATTGTTTTTTGATTACTTGCGTCCCACCGATAAGCGAACGGCTGAAGATTGGTATGCATTTACCACAGAAGTAGGGAGTGTTTTCCCGGAAAGCTACCTGCCCATAGTGGAGCGCCGGAAAGATGAACCGTATGACGCCCGGCACCGATATTTTCAGGAAATTCGGCGGGGAAGATATGTAGAGTTTAATTTGATCCACGATCGCGGTACCTTGTTTGGCCTGAAGACCGGCGGGCGGACGGAATCTATTTTAATGAGCCTGCCGCCGCGGGTGCGATGGGATTATGATTTTACAGTGGAAGAAGGCAGCCGGGAAGCATATTTATTAGAGCGATTAAAAAACCCGGTTGACTGGGCAGAATACGATGAAAAATAGGCTGCGGATTTCTGCAGCCGGGTGCGGCTGAATCGATATCTACGCTCGGAATTTTGACTGGTACCCGCGCGTTATAACGTTAAATTTTTAATGTATTTTAAATCCATGGCACACGGACAATTTCCATATATTCGCGGGCGGCGGTTGCGCTCCAGTGCGGCACTCCGCAGCATGGTTGCGGAACACGCTTTGGAAGCGGCCGATTTTATCGCCCCGGTCTTTGTTATGGAAGGAGAAAACAGGAAAGCTGAGATCCCTTCCATGCCCGATTATTATCGCTATACGATGGATACCCTGCTTGAGGAGGTCGGGGAGCTGCGCGACAGCGGCATTCGGTCGGTATTGATCTTTGCCAAAGTGCCCGGGGAGAAGAAGGACAACAAAGGCAGCGAAGCATTGAACCCCGGGGGACTAATGCAGCGGACGGTGCGGGCTGTCAAAGAAGCATATCCCGGGATGTTGGTGATGACCGACATCGCGCTCGACCCGTATTCCAGCTACGGCCACGACGGTATCGTGGAAAACGGGAACGTTTTGAATGATGAGTCGGTAGAAATACTGGCACGCATGGCAGTAAGCCATGCCGAGGCCGGAGCCGATATGGTGGCTCCCTCGGATATGATGGACGGCCGCATAGGGACTATGCGTGAAGCTCTTGACGGGTCGG
>Ga0079226_10002877_pt1 | contig 13258 bp, 14 predicted proteins | sample Poulit2014_FD_76345 | JGI IMG/M metagenome (GOLD analysis project Ga0079226, IMG submission 76345) | Agricultural soil microbial communities from Georgia to study Nitrogen management - Poultry litter 2014 | ecosystem: Environmental > Terrestrial > Soil > Agricultural land | place: USA: Georgia... | reverse complement strand
GTAACATCGGTACTAACATACCTGCAGCCATAAACCCGCCTAAACCAGTTAATGAATAGTTCAGAAACTGACGACGAGAAACTTGGTTCTTTTTGTCGCTCATGAAGTTCCCCCCTCTTATCAATGTCGTTATCACGGACAATTTTTTAAATTAAAATACTAGGACATTTCCATAATAGCGCAATATGCACTTATGGTCAATTATTAATGTTTTTTATTGAAATTTCGTCATAATTATTACTGCTATATATATATTATTTACCAATATGAACGAATTAACTCACTTATTTGTTCAATTTGACTACGAATCATCTGCACCGCTTCTTGCGATTGAAGACTCGTTGGTTTTAGACCAGGTAGCCATAGTAAATTTCCATCTAAATTTCTCTCTTGTTTTTTCAAATCGAGGTCCAATGTTACTAAAAACACATGTTCAAATGGTTGAGCTTTTATATCCTTTACCCAATCGTTTAAACGACTTATCTCACTCTCGATACCTGCTTGTTTATTGTAGGTATATGTCGGAGTTAGCAAAAGACGACCACTTAGTTCTTTTTCAATTTCATTCGCATAAATAGTAAGCACTTCTCCAGCGAATGCTTCCTTAACTAAGTGCTCGTCTTGAGAAAGTTGAAAAGATTGGACGGGAATTACGGCCGTATCAACATACTCTTTAGCTGATGCGTACTTTTCAACATCATCCTTTGTCCATTTCATTTATAAATATACCTCCCTCTTTACGATGATTCTTCTAAAAACTGTTTAAGTTCTTCAGAATAATAATGAAACATTTCTTCATTTTTGGTATCTAAAGCCCAATCTATTTTTTGAATTAAAAGTTCTTTCTTTTCTGATTGGAGTAAATGATCTAATAAATGAGTAGCTATCGCCTTGTTTTTGCGTTGTGCTGTTTTTTCTTCTCGCAAGAGCATTTGATATAGACGATTTTTATCCAAGTGCGGAAAGTTAATTTTGACATAAAAGGGTTCATCATTGTGTAACTGTAACTCATGATAGGCTGTGTATACGTTATCGGATTCAACAGCACCTTTAAAAAAGATGAACGGTTCATCCTCATCTAACGTTGATATAATGATTCCTTTTGGACTCGCATCAATCTGCTCGACAAAACGAATACGTTCTAAGGCATGTTCATCAACTAATAAATCCTCTAAAAACCAGCTAACATCACTATCTTCAGCAAGTTGATTATTGACAAACCAACGTAAAAAGCGCTTCTTATATTTCAATGAACTTGGAATACTTCGCATAATAACCAATCGTCCTCCCTAGTAAATATCGTATCATATTTCATCATCATTTGAAAAATGAATACGTTCAAAAAAAGCGATTGTTTCTAGATCATCCGGTTTCAAGTTTATATACTGCCTTAAAATCACCGCTCCATCTTTAGGTGATCCATCTTCAATGAGGAAAAAACCATACTCTTTCAAAAAAGCAGGATCATCTTTTAAGTGTGAATAAGCTTCTTCATAAAAACCTTTTGCTTGTTCAAACTCTTCTAATTCATTATAAGCTTCTGCTAATTTCCAGTCATATAAAGGATCTGCGCCGCCAATTTTTTTTATGTCATTTAAAAATTCTACCATTTCTTCATAATCACTTTCTTGTTCATAAATCGATGCTAATAATAATATCGCATCTTTATAATCTTCATCTAAGGCAATTGCTTCTTGTAAGGCCCCAATTGCTTCAGATTGCTCTCCTAATTGTAAAGCTGCTTTACCAATAATATAAAACAACCGTTTATTAAATTCATCATAGCTAACTCCTATTTTAGCCGTGTCGTATGCTTTTTTGATGTCTCCTTGCTCAATATAAGCACTAGCTAGTTCGAAGTAGACTGGATGATAGGCAGGATCCATTTCAATTGTTTTTTTCCACAATTCAATAGCACGGTTTAATTCATTTGCTTGATATGCCACAAATGCATGTTTAAATAAATGGTTCGGGTCCTCATTAGTCAATTCATCATAAAAGACCAAGGCAACTTCAAAGTTACCTAATAAAGTATAACTTTCCGCTAATCTCTCGGTAATACTTACCCCATTTATATCTTCCACATGTTCAGAAATTTTTTCGTAAAATGTGATGGCTCGTTGTGCTTGCCCAATAGATAATAGTAATTCAGCAAGCGCAAAATCAATCACCAACACTTCTTCTTTGTCGACAAGCTCCCTAGCTTCTAATAATTTCTGTTCCGCCACCTCAAAAAGACCTTCCCTTTCATACATATCTGCTAGTAAAAGCAAGGCATGAACATAAAAAGGATCATCGAAGTTTATTTTATTTAAGTTTTCTATTGCCAGCTCGTCTTCGTTTAATTCGATATATAATTCAGCTAATTTCGTTATAATTTGACCTTCAGTCGGATAACTTTGCAATAATTGTTCTAGCACTTGAACAGCATCCTCAATAAAACCAAATTCTTCAAATAATTCAACAATGACAAACTTTTCTTCATGAGAGGCTGTCTGTAAAATAACCTGTAACAATTCATATGCTTCATCTACTTGACCCATTTCTATAAGGGCCAGTGCATTTTTTATTTCTTCCATCGAATCCACCTTTTCTATCTTTATTTCAAGATATAAAACATAGTATCCTAAATATTCAACTCAAACAAAAAAACTTATTGCCTATAACAGTGTGCAATAAGTCTATTGTTTGTTACTTTCAAGTTATTCAGTATAAGCGATGTTCGTTATTTTTTCAAGATGTTCAAAAAACGTGGGGTAAGAAACTGCAATCGAAGATATGTCATCGATCACAACCTTATCTTTTGCAATAAGGGAAGCAATGGCAGCCAACATAGCCATGCGGTGATCCGCATAGCTTTTAATAGAGCCACCTGTTAAAGAAGATTTACCGTAAATAATCATTCCATCTTCTTTTTCCTCCACATTAGCGCCTAATGTCGTCAATACTTCAACAACCGCTTTAATACGGTCTGTTTCTTTGACACGAAGCTCTTCGGCATTTTTTATGACGGTATTGCCATGAGCTTGAGTCGCAAGTAGGGCAATTATCGGTATTTCATCGATAAGACGTGGAATTAAATCACCACTAATTTCAGTACTATGCAATTCACTGTAAGCAACTGTTATGTCTCCAATAGGTTCTCCAGCGCTCATTCGCTCATTAGATATAGTTAGCTGGGCTCCCATGTCCTGTAATACATCAATAATACCTGTTCGCGTTTTATTTAAACCGACATTTAATAAGGTTAATTTACTATCGGGCACAATGCTAGCTGCAACGAGAAAGAAGGCTGCCGACGAAATATCTCCCGGGACCGTGACATCTACAGGACTAAGCCCACCCTTATTTGAAACAGTAACTTCGTTTCCATCCACCATAATATCAACACCAAAAGCAGCTAGTATATTTTCAGTGTGATCACGCGTCTTCGCTAGTTCACGAATCCTCGTTTCTCCTTCTGCAAATAAACCTGCCAATAAGATAGCTGATTTAACTTGTGCGCTTTTGACCGGTATGTCATAAGTAATGCCTTGCATCCTTTCGCCACGAATAGCTAATGGTAAATATGAACCGCCCTGTCGACCATCTATTTTTGCGCCCATTTTACGCAAGGGTGTTACGACACGGTCCATAGGGCGAATAGTTAAATGAGGGTCTCCGTGCAATACCGTATGGAATGGTAGATTACATAATATACCTAACATAAGGCGTGCAGTGGTACCTGAATTTCCAAAATATAATGGTTCGAGTGGTTCAGTAAAAGCATGGAAGCCTTCACTTTCTATCGTTACATTTGTATTAGATTGTTTAATCTTAACTCCCATTTGTTTAAAAATTTCTATCGTATGTAAACAATCTTCTCCATCGAGAAAATTATCTATCTGGGTCTTTCCTTTTGCTAAAGACCCTAACATAATGGCCCGATGGGAAATAGATTTGTCCCCCGGAATACATAATTCTCCTAATATAGGCTTTGTTAAAGAAGGGAAAGTGAATGCCATTGTCGTTCCTCCTCTTAATTATACATCAATATATACATCGTAATGTTTTGACTTTAATAAATCGAATGCCTTTTGTTGATCATCTTGGTGGGTCACACTTAAACGCAAGGCTCCATTAATATTATCACGAATTTCTAGAATTCTAATGTTACGTATACTAATTTCAGCATCTGCTAACAATTGTACAACTGCCGCAATTGCTCCTGCTTGGTCCTTTACATCAACGTATATATCATAATAGGATGGCAAGGCGCCACGAGTTCTTCCCGCACCTAGACCATCACGATAATTCTTGGCTTCTTGTAAATAGCTAATCATTTGATCTTTGCTATTTTTATCGAGAAATTCTTTTAAAGTAACCATTTCATTAATCCAATCTTGTAATAAACGGGACATTTGCTCGCCATTATGTTGGAAAATATCTTGCCACATGGTTGGGTTACTCGAGGCGATTCGGGTTATATCCCGGAAACCACCTGCTGCAAGCTCAGGTAAATATTCATGAATTTGTTCCCATTTACGGGCTTGATGAACAAGTGAAGATGCTATTAAATGTGGAAAATGACTGATTACACTTGTCATTTCATCATGTTCTTCTGGATTTAACGTGATAAAATTACTATTTGTTTCAGCTAAGGTTTCTTTTAAAAAGTCAATTTCTGCTCCTGAGCATTCTTTTGCTGGTGTTAAAATATAGATGGCATTTTCAAATAAATGCGCTTTTGATGCTTCAATACCAGCCTTATGCGAACCGGCCATCGGGTGGCCCCCAATAAATATAAGGTGTTCATTCGTTAATTTATTCGCCTCTTCGAGAATCGAGCCTTTTACGGAACTGACATCAGAGACGATTAAATCTTTTGTAAGTTCAACTTTATCTAATTGTTTCAGTAATTCAATAGTTACTGAAATAGGTGTAGCGATAATAACAATATCGACATCTACGACTACTTCTAAGAAGTCACTTGTCGCTTCATCAATAATACCATTGTGCAGTGCATAGCTTAAAGATGCTTCGCTCGCATCGAAACCAATTACATAATTATTCCTATCTTTTTTCATTGCTTTCGCTAATGAACCACCAATTAAACCTAATCCAGCTACTAACACTTTACGCGTCATAATATTACCTCATTATTTCTGTTCTTGGTCAAATTTCATTAAAACATTTTCCAGGCCAGCCATTTCTTTAGCCGTCCCAATAGTAATTCGCACCGTATTCGGATAACCGAGGAAATTCCCTGAACGGACGATATATCCATGGCGCAGTAAATACTCACTTAATTCATCTGCATCGATCGGTGTTTTTACGAGCAGAAAGTTCGTATGAGATTCATAATAATCCCAATTAATTGATTGTAAAAATTGTTCGAAGGATTGGCGAACTTTTTTATTGTTCACTCGTGTTTGCTCGACGTATTCATCGTCTTCTAAAGCAACTTTGCATAAACGTTGACTCATCGTAGTCGTATTAAAAGGTCCTCGCACGACATTTAATTTATGAGCGATTTCCTCACTTGCTATCCCAAAACCAACTCGTAAGCTAGCTAAGCCGTATATTTTGGAAAACGTTCGCAACATTATGACGTTCGCATAGCTCCTTAATGTTTCCTGAAAGGGCAAACGTGCATCAGGATCGACATATTCATAGTAGGCTTCATCTAAGACAACCACGACATCATTGGGGCATTTTTCCATAAAGCGTCTAAATTGATCCTGAGAAATCAATGAGCCTGTCGGATTATCAGGAGAGCAAAGCCAGACAACTTTGGTATCTTCGTCAATTGAAGCGGCCATAGCGTCTAAATCATGTGCTCCATTAGCTAATGTTGGGATTTCTATGATATCTGCACCTTCGATCAAAGCATGATGGCGATATTGTGGAAAGGTTGATGATGCCATTACAGTATTTGTTCCCTCCGACAAGAAAGCACGACATATAAAGGTAATGATTTCATCTGAACCTGATCCAAAAACAAGTTGATCAGCCTCTACCTTGTATTTATTAGCAACAGCAAATCGTAGATCCGCTGCATACCCATCTGGATAGAGAAAGAAATCCGCTTCTATTTTATTTACTTCTTCAGCTACCTTAGCTGAGTACCCATAGGGATTTTCATTTGAGGCTAGCTTTACTATTGTTTCTAAGTTGTACTTTTTCTGAACATCTTTAATTTGCATGCCTTGTTTATAGGCAGATAATTTTTCTAAAATCGGTTTTCCAATCATTGTTTCACCTTCTCTTCATCAACTAAATCGGGACGAAGTTTTATTGCATCGTTTAAGTAAATATGTTCCACTTCGTCTTGTGCCAACGAAGTCTGAGCAACAAGCATAACACGAATGCATTTTTCTAAACTATTTTCAACGTCAATTTCTTTCATACACATAACGGGAACATGTTTCCAACCTTCAATTTGACGGCTTACTTTAGCTGGAAAAACAGCATTCAACTCATCTGTGACGGAAAAAAAGACGTGAGAGATACTTTCTGGTTTGATATCATTGTGATCAACCATTTGACGAAGGAGTTTTTCTGTCTCAACTAATATTTCTTTTTCATCATTTGCCGTAACAGTTGTCGCTCCACGAAATCCTCGCATCATGTCTCACTCAACTCCTTTATAAATGTATCGAGATAATCTGCGATTACATCGTCCTCTAAATGAAGAACAGTTGGTTTTGCAAATTGTTCGAGCAAAACCATTTGAATTTGTTCATTCGTTGATTTTTTATCGAGTTTCATTTTATCGATTAAATCTTGACGATCGATTGAAAACAATGAGAGTGGATACCCGTTATTTATAAGCCATTGTTTATATGAATTACTTGCTAAATCGACTCCTAGTTCGCCTTCACTAACTCGTAAAGCGAATAACATACCAATTGCGACTGCTTCACCATGGGTTATTTCACCGTACTTAAGTTCAGCTTCAATGGCATGGGCTAAGGTATGGCCGAAATTAAGAAACATGCGCATATGCGTTTCTCTTTCGTCTTGCTCTACAATGTTGGCCTTAATAGCAATACCAGCATATACATGTCTACTTAAATCGTCTTCAGATACTTCATCTATTTTTTTTAGTAATAGTTCATCTAATAAACTTTTATTTGCAATAAATGCTTCTTTGATAATTTCTGCATAACCAGAACGCACTTCATGTTTCGGAAGTGATTGCAAAGTATCGATGTCATAAATGACCGCACGTGGTGGATAAAAGGCACCGATTAAATTTTTACCAAGTTCATGATTAATCGCTACTTTTCCACCAACACTACTGTCATGAGCAAGAATCGTCGTAGGAACTTGAATATAGTCAATGCCACGCATAAAAGTAGCCGCGACAAAACCGGCTAAATCACCGATAACTCCACCGCCAAGTGCAACAATGAGTGATTGTCGATCTAAGTTAGCTTCTAAGGCAATGGTTTGTAAATGGTAAAATTGTTCAATGTTTTTAGAAAATTCACCATTTGGAATGACGACATCCGTCACGATGACGTCTTCCTCTGCTAATGCCTTTTTCACTTCCTCTAAATATAAGGGAGCAACTACACTATCTGTAACGATTAAAATACGAGAATATTGCTTTGGCAATAACTCCTTTAATTTTAATCGAAGTGAATTACCAACGAATACATGATAATCATGACTTGATGTCCTTACTTTCATCGATCTCATATTAAAATCCTCGAATCTCTTCTCGGTAACGCTCAATTGCTTCTTTTAATTGTGGAAAGCTGTCACTCGTAAATTGTTCTGTAATAGCTTTTGCAATCTCAAATGCAACCACATGTTCCATCACGACACTCGCTGCCGGAACTGCACATGAATCTGAGCGTTCGATACTCGCATTAAATGTTTCTTTCGTTTCAATGTCCACACTTTGTAAAGGCTTATATAAAGTAGGGATTGGTTTCATGACCCCTTTAATAACGAGCGGCATGCCTGTTGTCATACCACCTTCGAATCCACCTAGGCGATTGCTACGGCGGTAGTAACCATCTTTTTCATTCCATAAAATCTCATCATGCACTTCACTTCCGTTACGACGGGCTGCTTCAAAGCCTATTCCAAATTCGACTCCTTTGAAAGCATTAATACTCATAACAGCTTGAGCTAGTTTCGAATCCAACTTACGATCGTAATGTACATATGAACCAATACCAGCTGGTACACCTTCGACATATACCTCACAAACACCACCGATAGAGTCGCCATCTTTTTTTGCTTGATCAATAGCATCCATCATTGGTTGTTCTACGTCTTTATCTAAGACACGTACAGGTGAAGCTTCCGAGATTTCCATACGTTCTTGAATCGTTAATTCAGCTCGTTCTTTTGCTTGAATACCAGCGATTTCTTTCACATAACCGCTTACTTCAATACCGAGTTGACGTAACATAATTTTCGCTACGGCACCAGCTGCCACACGTGCAGTTGTTTCACGGGCACTAGAGCGTTCTAAAACGTTACGCATGTCACGATGACCATATTTTAATGCTCCATTTAAATCGGCGTGGCCCGGGCGTGGTCGAGAAACGACACGGCGGACTTTATCGCCATCCTCAAGTGGATCTTCTCCCATAATATCTACCCAACTCTTAAAGTCATCATTCGTTACTTGAAGGGCGATTGGTGAACCTAGTGTATATCCATGTCTTACACCACTTGTAATTTCAACTAAATCTTTTTCAATTTGCATGCGACGTCCACGTCCGTGTCCCTTTTGGCGACGTAATAATGATTCGTCGATATCTTCTTTTACTAATGGCATACGTGCAGGTACACCTTCAATAATGGTTGTTAAACTTTTACCATGTGATTCACCAGCAGTTAAATAGCGCATGTTATTACCTCTTTTCATTAAAATTATATTTTTTCATAAAAAAATGTATCGAATAGTTCTAAATTGTATGAATTCGGATTAAATATTTGTTCTGTACTACCAACAAATAAAATTCCTTTTGATGATAGTGATTTACTTAAATGTGTATAAATATATTCCTTAGCTTCATCCGTAAAATATATTAGCACATTACGACAAACAATTAAGTCGATATTTTGTGGATAAGGTTCTTTTAATAGATTGTGTTTTTTAAATATTATATTTTTCTTTAATTCTTCTTTTACATAATATTTGTTATTCTTGAATGTAAAATATGTAGATTTCTTTTGTGGTGGCAAATCCTTTAATGCTTGTTCACCGTATACACCTTCCCGCGCAGCTTCTAATGCTTTATCATCGATATCTGTTGCGGTAATCGTAAAGTCAACATGACGAAAGTGTTCTGTTAACATAATGGATAGACTGTAGGGTTCTTCTCCCGTTGAACAAGCCGCACTCCAAATATGTAATCGTTTACGGGGGTTTTGCTCGATAAGCTTAGGAAATACTTTATCTTGTAATACATCCCAACGCCGTGGGTTCCGATAAAATTCTGAAACGTTAATCGTAATGCGATCGACAAATTCTTCTCGTAAAGTTTCATCTGTCTGTAAGGCTTTGAAATAGGAAGCAAAGGTATCATAGCCCCTTTTGTTACGCAATGACGTTAGGCGTCGTTTCATTTGCGCTTCTTTATATAAGCTTAAATCAAGATCTACTAATCGATTTACCTTGGTGACAAATGTATTATAATCTGGCACTCCTCTAACTCCCCTTATAAACGTATAATATAAAGCCTCCGTTTAAAAACAGAGGCTCGTCGAATATATTAGTAAATCCAGTTATGATCTTGTTTTTCGTAAGAAACTAATTCTGATTCATTAAAAAACAAGTTAATTTCACGTTCTGCACTTTCTGGTGAGTCTGAACCGTGAATAATGTTTTTACCAACTGTTACCCCGAAATCTCCACGAATCGAACCTGGTGTAGCTTCTGCTGGGTTCGTCGCACCAATCATCGTTCTTGCAGTCGTAATGACATTCTCACCTTCCCAAACCATTGCGAATACTGGGCCTGATGTAATAAAGTCAACTAACTCGCCAAAGAAAGGACGCTCTTTATGTTCACCGTAATGGTTTTCAGCTAATTCATTTGATACTTGCATTAACTTTGCACCTGCAAGTTTGAATCCTTTTTGTTCGAAACGACGAACGACTTCACCAATTACATTGCGCTGTACGCCGTCAGGTTTAACCATAATAAATGTCTTTTGCATTGTTCATTCTCCTCTATTTCCAATGATTATTTATTTCATAATATCGATAAGATTTTATCAAATTATACATGATATTACAATCAAACAGATGCTTTACTATGTAAGATTGTCAAATATTAATTTCAAATAAATCATTTAAAATTTACGCTTACCTATCATTTGGGCAATAATTTTCAAAGTTGTTTTCGCCTTTTTATTTGGCAATTTATTCAAAGCTAGATTTGCTTTATGTAAATATAAGTTACTTAATTCATATGAACGTTCAATAGCATCCGTCTCTAATAATAAACGTAAAATCGGTTCGATGTCTTCTTCTGTAACCTTAGTCGGATCTTGGAATAATTCATTCATTGCTTTTGCAAAAGATTCATCTTCCATTGCCCAAAGCACAGGGAGCGTAATGTTCCCCTGTAACAAATCACTACCTGTTGGCTTGCCTAACTGTTCAGGAGAAGCTGTAATGTCAAGTATGTCATCGATAATTTGAAATGACATACCAACATAGTAACCATATTGATATAAATAGCGAACATGGGCTTTAGGTGCTTGCGAAGCCAATGCCCCTAGTTTACAACTTGTAGCAATTAAGAGTGCTGTTTTACGTTTAATGCGTTGTAGATAATTACGGAGTGATTGATCGAGATTATATTGGTCTTCAATTTGATCAATCTCACCTTCTACCACTTTAACTAAAGTTTTAGAAAGCACTTGATGAATAATCGGATCTTCAATTGTCGTTATAATTTCGAGTGCTCTTGCTAAAATATAATCGCCCGTATACATAGCAATTCGATTATCGTAGCTATGCTTAATTGTAGGATGTCCACGGCGCAATGATGCATCATCTACTACATCATCATGTACTAGAGTAGCCATATGAATTAATTCGAGTGCTACAGCAACAGACTCTATATCTTTTTCGTTAGCCTTAACGTCGCCGAATTCACTCGATAATAAAACAAAAACCGGACGGATACGTTTTCCGCCAGCTTTTAATAATTGTAATGAACTTTTTTGAAAAATAGGATGCTCTGCATCAATTGATGCCGTTAATGCAGCCTCTATTTTTTGGAGATCCTTCTTCAAAGGATCGTAAAGTGTTTTTAATTTCATCTTGTTCACCTTTTATTCAATAACTTATTAACAATGCAATATGGCTAATCTATTTAGTAGCTAAGTGCATCGCCGCAACGCCACCACTATAACTCTTCACTTCTACATTGTTAAAGCCTACCTTTAAAAACAACTTTTTAAGCGCATGTTTGTCAGGGAAATCCTTCGCTGACTCATGTAACCATGCATATTCATCATAGCTTTTGGCAAATAGTTTACCAAAAAACGGCATGATGAAGCGGAAATAAAAGTAATACAGTTGTCTGTAGCCTATTAATGTCGGTTGTGACGTTTCCAAGCAGACTGCAATTCCACCTGGTTTAATAACGCGGTGCATCTCACGTAAGACTTGCTCATAATCTGGTACATTACGTAAGCCAAATCCTATGGTTACGTAATCAAAGCTATCATCTTCAAATGGCAAATTCATCGCATCTCCATGGATGAATGTCACTTGTTTATTTTGTTCTTGAGCCAATTTTTCTTCAGCTACTTCTAACATGTTTTCACTAAAGTCTAAACCGACAACTTTTCCATTAGCTCCTACTTCTTCTGCTAACGATAAAGCCCAGTCTCCTGTACCTGTACAAACATCGAGCGCTTTTTCTCCTTCTTGTACGTCCATTCGCTTCATGACATCTTTTCGCCAAGAACGATGACGATTAAAGGAAATTATCGAGTTCATTTTATCATATTTTCCGGAAATATTTTGAAATACATGATGGACTCGTTCAGATTTGTTTTGTTCTTTCATCAGTTATCCTTCTTCCACAGCTGATAATACCTGTTTATCAAACATTATATTGTTTAAGGCTTGAAAAGAAAACCTACTATCATTTGCTAAGTTACTCATTCTTTGTCGACCTTGCTCTATTTCACTTTCGAGTGTAAAAGCAATCGATGCTTCATATAGAGTGACTAAGTTACGATCTACATATTGTTTTACATAACTAAATTCATTGTTGTGAATAGCCGATAATTCTTTTACTAAGCGGTTGACGAGTAAATATTCATTTATATATTGTTTGTGAATCGACGACAGCTGATAGAGTTCTCCCACATTTAACATTAAGGCAGATTCTATCGTTTGCAAACTTTGCATTAATTGTTGCCAATCATTAATTTCATATTCATACAAGACCATTTTTTCTTCATTGATTAGCTTAATGGCATTGGCTAACACTCTAACTAAATGACGTTCGCCAATATCAGCCAATGTCTTATAATATAATCCACTATAAAAATCTCCAGCAAGAACCCTTAACTGTCTTTCAAGTTCATCAGACGAAGACACTGTCTTATTCGATACGAGATCATGTGTATCGAGTGCTATTTGGACTAGTAAAATGGACATAATATAATCATGCTTTTCTTGTGTCGTTAGCCTAACTTCATCGAAGATCGCTAATAATATAGCAATCTTGTCTTGATCAATAAAAGGTTGCTCTATATGCTGTTGTAAATAAGGATGCTGTATCTTTTTTTCTAGCATCGTTTTTATTTTTTCACTATCTAGAAGAATCACGTCGAACCACCTATGCCTTCTTTATTAAAAATATTACTTATAATTATAACATAGTTATATGTATAACAATGACCTTTTGAACCATTATCATTAATTTACATTCACCTTACTTACTATCACTCATTTTACGGTCATTGTCAATCTATTTGAAAGCTTCTATAAGGTAGAAGTAACGCGTTTAATTCTTTTTATGTAAAAATAAAAAAGAGTACAAAAATGTACCCTTTTTTAACTTTATGAAGCTCTATGTAGATTAACCTCTAACTGCATCTCTAAGAGCTTTACCAGCTTTGAATGCTGGAACTTTACTTGCTGGGATTTGGATTTCTTCACCAGTTTGCGGGTTACGCCCCTTACGTGCAGCGCGATCGCGAACTTCAAAATTACCGAATCCAATGATTTGTACTTTTTCACCTTCACTTAGTGAATCCATGACAGTTTGGAATACTGC
>Ga0079226_10002876_pt1 | contig 13259 bp, 11 predicted proteins | sample Poulit2014_FD_76345 | JGI IMG/M metagenome (GOLD analysis project Ga0079226, IMG submission 76345) | Agricultural soil microbial communities from Georgia to study Nitrogen management - Poultry litter 2014 | ecosystem: Environmental > Terrestrial > Soil > Agricultural land | place: USA: Georgia... | reverse complement strand
TTAAAGAAGATGGTGTTTCTATTCCAACCAATGGGTATTATCACGAAGATTTACTAGAATACACAAGTTGGTAAAAATTTGCCAACAGTTTTAGACATGCAGGATGATTTACATAGAGATGATATAAGTTTAAAGCCTATTTTAACGAATGAAAGCTTTCTAAAAGAAAAGGTGTACGAATCTAATACAAAGAAGAACCGCTGTATAACAACATTTTACACATAAAAAGCAAATGACCTATTGTTCTTATAGAAAAACTGGAAAGGAGCGATCCTGTAAGTGATAGGCCTACTCGTGTCTAAATTAATAACAGAATTTTATTATAACATATCAATTTATTGTAAATATGGGTATTAACTTTATATATATCAGTTGTTATATTTTCTATGGGAAGAGAGGAAATGATTTTGAATAATGAAAATGCCAAGAAGGTTGAAGATTATAATAAGGTTTACAGTGGCAAAATTAAGGGGGATTCTTATGTATTCACTGTCTGATCAAAAAAGTTGCTGTGGAATTTCCCGCGAACAAGTCTTTATTATAGAAAAAACATTTGTCGTACAAAGCAAGAAAGAAGTTTTAGAGATGCAATGTAGAGAAAAAATGATTTATATTCCGTGAGGAGAGTTTATAACTAGAATTCCGTAATGGTTATATATTACTTGATAGATTCAGATTGCAAATACTATTACAATGTAAACTTATTATGGTCTTTGAAAACCCTTGGCTATGGCGGGGATTTCAAAGAGCTTCCAACGAGGGGTAAAAGCCTCTCTTTATAATAAGATAAAGTTGGTTTCCCGACCACCAAATCTTGTCATAGAGGTAGGCATGTCCAATAAAGAAGAATAGTTTAACGCATACACTATAGAGATGCCCCAAAATACAGAAAACAAATTATATATGGAAAAAAGTATAGGAGAAATAATAAGAGAGATTTGTGAAGGGAAAATGTTGAAATGGGAGAAGCGTAATTCAGCATTGACGTCTTGAAGCAAAGAAGAAAGTTATAAATGAATTAGGATTTGTGTTTATGGCGGTAAACTTGAGGAAGGACACCGCCATGAACGATAAAATAATGCCAGAAGATAGAAATAATCCACAAAAAAGGTTCCAAGTACATTTTTTATTGCTTGAACCTTTCTAGTTACTATTATTGGATAGTTATGTCGCAGCCTCTTTGATTGTGTAGTTTAGTTCATTATGGATTTGAATTTGTTTAGGCAGTAGCTCCAATATTAGTGTGGAAATTAAACCAAATATGATATTTTTTCTCAGTTTTCCCCTCTGACACTAGCTTTAATAAACTATGGGTAAGAGGAAATCCATTTCCTATATCAACCAATATAAAAATTCTATTACGCATATATAGTAGATTAAGATGATGAAGGCTAGCTACCTTTTCCTGTATTAATTTAACCTTCTTTTCTCCTAAGGGTATTTTTAATCTGTAATGACTTGATCAAAAGGTAAAAATGTTTTTCCACTACGATATCTACCAGGGGAAACACCAATAAAAGAACGGAATACCTTATTGAAATAATTACCATTGGCATAGCCAACACTCTTAGCAATTTCATCTATAGTTAAAGTGTTATCTTTTAAAAGTTTTAGTGCTTGTTCTATTCTTATTTTAGTAACAAATTTCATAGGAGTCATATGTGTGTATTGTTGGAAGACCCGCGTTAAGTGATACTTGGACATTTGGGCTTCGTTAACAATGTCATCAAGTGAAATCGGGTCTGCATAATGCTGCTGAATAAAATATACAGCTTTCAACACAGATTCAGGCCATGGCTTATTTTCATGATTTTGTACGTGGCTGATTAAAGTCATTAAGAAAGAATATGCATATGCGGATGATTCGTATGCATCCTGTAATTCATTGGCAGCTGCCTTTTCTACTAAGTAAAAAATATGCTTTACAGGTGGACTTGTACTGTCAAGATGCAAGATCTGTCCAAATTTATTTTTTATCAATTTAAAACATCTCTCTGCTTCTTCACCATATAAAGTAAGAAATACAAACTCCCATTCTTTACTTTCTTTTGGCAAAAAATAGCGATGTTTACTTGGGATATCAACTAAAAATGCATCACCTGATTTCAATTCAAAATATTTATCATCGATATTGATCTTTCCTAAGCCATTCAATGTATATTGAAAGATGACCTTTCCAGTTTCACTTCGTTCCATACCATTCCAATTATAAGATGTTGGGTCTGTTTCTTTTTCCCATCCAATAGAGTCAATTCCTGCAACATTTTGTTGTTGTTCACCTGCAAAACGAAACCCATAAGATTGATATGGGATTCCATCTGATTCTTGTAGCAATATATTACCCTCCTATCATTTAATTTACCATTGTTTATTTTATATTATTGCATTATCCTTTAGTTAAGGGAGCTAATTTTACAAATAATAATTATGTTTATTATAGCAATAATGAATACAAGAGTAAAAAAAGGAGAGTTTTCAATGGGGAAAATTACATTTTTGGGTGCGGGAAGCACAGTTTTTGCAAAGAATGTTCTTGGCGATAGCATGACAGTGCCAGCATTACAGGATTTTGAGTTCGCTTTATTTGATATTGATCATGAGAGATTAAAGGATTCAGAAGTAATACTTAATAACATTAAAAAGAATTTAAATTCGTCTGTGCGTATCGTTACCTATACCAATCGTAAAGAAGCATTACGTGATGCAAAGTATGTGATTAACGCGATACAAGTTGGTGGATATGAACCAAGCACGGTCATTGATTTTGAAGTTCCTAAGAAATATGGTTTACGACAAACGATAGCGGATACATTAGGAATTGGAGGCATATTTAGGAACTTACGTACAATTCCTGTAATGATGGATTTTGCAAAGGATATGGAGGAAGTTTGTCCAGATGCTTGGTTTTTAAATTATACAAATCCAATGGCTGTATTAACTGGAACTATGCTTCGTTATACTGATATTAAAACGGTTGGCTTATGTCACAGTGTTCAAGTGTGTACAGATGACTTGCTGAAGTCATTGGATATGCCAACCGATAAGGTGCAGTCCAAAATTGCGGGGATTAACCATATGGCATGGTTGCTTGAGGTAACACGGAATGGTAAAGATTTATATCCAGAAATTAAGCGACGTGCACGAGAGAAACAGAAAACAAAGCATGATGATATGGTTCGCTTCGAGTTGATGGAACGCTTTGGATATTATGTGACAGAGTCATCCGAACATAATGCAGAGTACCACCCTTACTTTATTAAAGATAAGTACCCAGAATTAATCGATCGATTTAATATACCACTTGATGAATATCCACGCCGTTGTGTGAATCAAATTGAGGATTGGAAACAAATGCGGGATGATCTTGTGAACGATAAAGACTTAACTCATACCCGTACACATGAATATGGATCTTATATTATGGAAGCAATGGAAACGAATAATCCAATAAAAATTGGCGGTAATGTATTGAACACTGGTGGTTTGATTAGTAATTTACCGACAAATGCTGTAGTCGAAGTACCTTGTTTGGTTGATTCAAGTGGCGTGGCACCAACTTATATCGGGGACTTGCCTGAACAGTTGGCTGCATTAAACAGAACAAATATTAATACACAGCTATTAACTATTGAAGCAGCGATGACTCAGAAAAAGGATTATATCTATCAAGCAGCTATGTTAGATCCACATACTGCATCTGAATTGTCTATCGATGATATTGTCTCACTTTGTGACGACCTAATTGAAGCTCATGGTGATTGGCTACCTGAGTTTAAATAAAACCTAAGGGGAGTTATTAGATTTGGTAACATTTCCGTGTGTAATAACCCCCTGCAATCTTTTCCATTTGAGTGCTTTATTTAAAATAATTACTGGCAATAATAACATAAAAGATTTTGCTCTTATATAATTGGAGATGATGGACACCGTGATTAACTTGGGTGAAAAAATAGAATTTAAAGGAAAGCATAATGACCTTATAACAATTGGTGAAATCCTGATTGACATGATATCGCAAGATTATAGTGACAATTTTGAAGGGGATACCTATCAAAGGCATTTTGGTGGCTCACCTTCCAATATTGCTATTAATACGAAGAGACTAGGTATTAATTCCATCACTGCTTCAACCGTCGGTAATGATGGTCTTGGTGAATTTTTGATTCAATATTTACAACAAGTAAATATTGATACGTCAACAATTCAACGTGTTGATGATGCAACTAGTATGGTATTAATCACCAAAAGCAAGTCCACCCCAACACCAATATTCTATCGCCATGCAGATTATTACTTACAATATAATTCTAAACTAGCAAAAGGAATTCAAGAATCAAAAATTATGCACTTTACCTGCTGGCCCATATCTATGGAACCGGCACGGAGCACCATTGAAAAATGTATTACAGAAGCAAAAGCAAACAACTTATTGATAGGATTTGATCCGAACTACAATCCAAAGTTATGGAAAAAGAGTGATGGTATAGAATATATTAAATCCATCATGCCTTACGTTGATATTGTTAAGCCTTCTTTAGATGATGCTGAACGTTTATTTGGAGAAGATGACATTGAAAATCATGTTCAAGAGTTTTTAAGACTCGGAGCAAAACTCGTGATTATGACATTAGGAAAAGATGGTGCTATTGTATCTAATGGTAAAGAAACATTAACTTTTAAAAGTTTGGCGACAGAAGTAACGGATACTACTGGCGCTGGTGATGCATTTTGGTCAGGTTTCTATACTGCTATTATTAAAGGAAATACAGTAAAAGAAGCTTTACAGTTAGGATTTGCAGTGAGCGCTTATAAGCTGAAATACACTGGAGCAGTAGTCAACTTGCCTAAATTAGAGGATATTAAGAGCAACTATTTTTAACGGGAGGCAAAGATGATGACATTAAAAAATCAAGTACAACTGATAACCTACCCTGATTCACTAGGTGGGAATTTAAATATATTAAAAGAACTCCTTGAAAATAAATTTTCGGATATTTTCAGTGGTGGAGTACATATTTTACCACCATTCCCTTCATCGGGGGATCGTGGGTTTGCTCCATTAACTTATCTTGAAATTGATGAACAATTTGGTACATGGAAGGATATTAAGGATATCGGAGAGAACTTCGATGTGTTAGTAGATTTGATGGTTAATCATATATCTAGGCAATCAGAGTATTTTCAAGACTTTCTTGAAAAAGGAAAAAAATCGAAATACGCTGACCTTTTTATTACATTAGATAAAATTTGGGAAGATGGCATTCCGAAGCAAGAAGATATTGAAAAAATGTTTCTTAGAAGAAAGAAACCATATTCGAGCTTTACCATTGAAGATACTGGTGAAGTAGAAACTGTTTGGACAACGTTTGGAAAGACAGATCCTTCTGAACAAATTGACTTAGATGTTAATTCGGAAGATGTACGTCAGCTGCTCAGAAAGTTCTTTGAAAACTTTAGTGAGAATAACATTAAAATTGTTAGATTAGATGCTGTGGGATATATAGTTAAAAAACTCGGTACTAGCTGCTTCTTTGTTGAACCAGAAATATATGAATTCTTAGATTGGATTAAACAATTATCAGATTCATACAACATAGAATTGTTACCAGAAGTTCATGCCCATTACTCTACTCAGTACAAACTTTCGGATTATGGTTTTTGGATATATGATTTTATCCTTCCATATACTATTTTAGATACGATTGTGAATAAAAGAAGTGATAGTCTATACCGATACCTAAAAGATCGTCCCGAAAAGCAGTTTACGATGCTTGATTGCCATGACGGTATCCCAGTGAAACCAGATATGGATGAATTGATTGATACTGATGAAGCTAGAGAATTAGTGGATTTATGTGTAGATAGGGGTGCGAATTTAAGCTTCGTTTTATCAGAAGAACATCAATCTGAGGATGGTTTTAATGTACATCAAATTCGATGTACCTATTATTCGGCATTAAATAAAGATGATAATGCATATCTTGCTGCAAGAGCAATTCAATTTTTTGTCCCTGGGATACCTCAAGTATACTATGTTGGACTACTTGCTGGAGAAAACGATGTAGAAAATGTACAGAAAACGAGGGAAGGTCGTGAAATCAACCGTCATAATTACTCAATGGCGGAAATTGAAGAATCACTAGAAAAGGATGTTGTTCAAAGATTATTAAAGTTAATTCGATTTAGAAATGAATACCCTGCATTTAATGGCCGATTTAAAACACATCAAGCATCTGGGAATCAAGTATGTCTGTCATGGGAAAAAGATAACTCTTATTGTAAGCTTACGATTGATTTAAACGATAATAATACGACTATAACTTATATCGATGATAATGGGGATACTAAGGAATACATTGTTTAACATGGTGGCAGAATAAAAGATTTTTTTCGAAGCGTACCCAATTAAACTGAGGTATGCTTTTTGGATGTATACTTTTATTTTTAGTGAATATTTATTAGATATATTGTGAATTACTTAATAAATATATTAAATTAAAGTAAATATTTACTGTAAAAAAAGTGAAATATATAAGAATAGACAAGCATTTTGTTGAAAATACATTTATTGATTTTGAAACAACCCATTGAAAGCGGTTAAATAATCTGTTATCATGAAATTTGCAAGGTAAATATTCAGTAAATAAAAAAAGTTAGGTTGGATATCATGGTTAGGATAAAAGATATTGCCAAACAAGCAAGTGTCTCTTCGACAACCGTATCAAGGGTATTAAATAAAGATAAAACTTTATCGGTATCGGATGAAACGCGTCAAAGAATTTTACAAATAGCAAAAGACCTTAATTATAAAACATTTCAAGAGCGTCGTGGTGAGGAGAGACTGAATAAAAAACAATCTTCAATAAACGTTGGAATTATAATTGATCGAACATTTGAAGAAGAGGCTAACGATCCCTATTATGTTTCGATACGTCATGGAATAGAAAAAGAATGTAGAAATCAGGGAATTTCTAATATCGAATTATTTCAATTCCATCATTTAAATATGGAGAACGCTGCTAGCGGTGTTGATGGATTGATAGTCGTTGGAAAGATTAGCGAGGAGGATATTAAGCATCTAAATCCCACGATAGATAATATTATTTATATCGATTACTCCCCAAATGAAGATGATTTCGATTCAGTAATAGTCGATTTTGATAAGGTTACTAATCAATTGTTGGATCATTTATTAACTATTGGTTATAAGCGAATAGGTTTTATAGGCGGAATGCATGAAAAACATTATATAGGAGTTAACACGACTTATAAAGATGATCGACAAATTGCTTTTGAAAAACGAATGAAAGGAGAAGGACTATATAATGTTGAAGATGTCCACATTGGTAAATTCACTATGGCTCATGGATATAAGTTGATGAAATCTGCATTAGAACAGGGAAGTCTACCAGATGCATTTTTGATTGCAAGTGATCAGATGGCAATTGGGGCAATAAATGCTTTACACGAGGAAAATGTACAAGTTCCTCAAGATGTTGCCATTATTAGTATTGATGGTCTCGAAATGGCTGAGTTTTCTAATCCTCCATTAACAACAATGGTAGTACCAACGGAAGAAATGGGAAGTATTGGTGTTAAACTGTTGCTGGATCGAATTAAGGGAAGAGAAATTCCATTGAGGGTAACCGTTCCTACTAATCTTGTTATCCGAAAAAGTTGCGGTAGTCTGTTAGAAAAGTAATAAAACACAATTTGTTAGGGGGGTGATAAAACAAGAAAGCTAGCTAATGAAAGAAACTTAGTTTTTCTTAAGTGATGGGGAGCCCTAGAATATTTAATCTATGACGGCAATCACTATTTCTAGAGCTAGCCCAAAAACTCCTTTTAACCTGGAGTGACTATAGTATAAACTAGCTCCCTTTATCTTTCAATTAGATGTCTATAATCATAAGTAAATTTAATTCATTTATAATTCCCATCAAGGAGAGAAGAAATATGAAAAAACTGATTAAAACAATGGTGATTCTATCATTAATGATACTATTTGCAGTTGGATGTTCTAGTAATGGAGATTCAGCTGATAATGATAAGGTAGAATTATCTTATTACACAACACTTACAAATGAATCGGAGCAAAAGGCTATGGATGAGGTAATCGCTAAATTTGAGGAGGAACATCCTAATATTGACATTGTTGAAAATTATCCAGCCGAAGAATATGAAAGTCAATTACGTGTAAAAATGGCTGCTAACGATATGCCGGACTTATTTGATACGCATGGATGGGCTAAAAACCGGTACGCAGAGTATACAGAAGACTTAAGTGATATGGGTTGGATAGAGAATTTAGATCCAGCATTAGATTCAATCTTAACTGATGATGATGGTAAGGTATATGCCTTCCCTTTAAACCAAGCTAAAGATGGTCTAACTTATAACGCAACATTGTTGGAGGAATACAGTATTGAGCCTCCTGAAACCTTCGATGAATTTATGGCAGCTTTAGAAACTATAAAAGAAAAAAGTGATGGAGAAGTAACACCATTATGGTTTGCTGGATCTGATAAAGGGGCTTTGGCTTTGTTTTTCGATCAGTTTGCAACACCTCTCTTAATTACAGATGAAGATCATAATTATGAAGAAGAGTTATTAGATGGTACTTTTGATTGGTCCAACTATACTTATTTACCAGAAAAACTAAAGGAAATGCAAGAAAAAGAGCTGCTAAATGTTGATGTGCTAACTGCTCAAACACATGAACAAACAGATTTAATGGCACAAGGAAAAATTGGGTTTATGATGGGAACTACTCCATCTGGGAGTGTTAAGGAACTTAACCCAGATATTGAACTTGGAGTTATGCCAATGCCAGCAATTCATGATGAAGGACCTCGTAGTTGGATTGGTGGAGAACGTCATACAGTAGCTTTGTGGAAAGATTCTGAGCATAAAGAAGAAGCGAAAAAGTTTATTGAATTTCTTGCACAATCGGAAATTGTGGAGGAGATGGCTGAAGGAACTAATTTACCAGCTGGATTAACCAATGCTGAAGTAGATGTCTATTATTCAGATTACTATGAAGAATATGCTGATGTTAAAGTAGAACCATTTTTCGATCGTGTTTACGTCCCAAGTGGCATGTGGGATGTGATGGGATCAACAGGGCAAGAGTTGTTATCTGGTTCAATGACGTCTGAAGAAGTATCTGAAAAAATGGCAAATGAATATAACCGATTGTTTGAACAAGAATAATCTAGGATTTTTTGTAAAGGGAAGGCCATGTCCTTCCCTTTACACAATTTGAAATGTATGGGGGTTGAAATCAATGTCTGACCTAGTAAAAAGAAAAGGGAAACTTAAAAAAGACTCCTCCTTATGGTGGATGTATTTACCAGCTTTATTTGTTGTTTGCTTTTTTATTATATACCCATTCTTTGATGGATTAAGAATTTCTTTCACAGACTGGAACGGTTTCTCGCAAACTTTTAATTATGTAGGATTTGAACAATACAAACGTATGTTTAGCGATCCTGATACATGGCTCGTTGTAAAAAACACTCTCTTATACGGTGTAGGAAGTACACTATTCCAAAATGTTATTGGATTGGGATATGCCATCCTTCTTAACCAAAGTATCAAGTTTAAGGCTATGACAAGAACAATTGTCTATTTACCCGTTATTATTAGTCCATTAATTATGGGATACATTTGGTATTTCTTCTTTGCATACCAAGGTGGCGCTTTAAATGACATTCTTATGTGGCTAGGACATGATCCAATAAATTTATTAAGTAATCCGGATATCAACGCCTGGCTAATTGTGTTCGTAAACACATATCAATTCGTCGGTGTTGCCATGATTATTTATTTAGCTGGTCTTCAAAGTATCCCGAACGACTTTTATGAAGCAGCAAATATTGATGGTGCAAATGCATGGCAAAAGTTCAAAAATATCACCTTACCATTATTAATGCCTTCTATTACAATTAACATTATTCTTAACATCATCGGTGGATTAAAACTATTTGATGTCATTATCTCATTAACTGGTGGTGGACCTGGTAATGCATCACAGTCGCTATCAACTTATATGTATGACTTGTATTTTGCTAGACAAGATGCTGGTTATGCAGCGACTCAAGGTATTTTAATGGTAGTTATTATTCTTATCATTAGTCTTGTTGCATTATATTTCCTTAGACGCAAGGAGGTTGAAGCATAATGAACTATATGAAAAAAGGAACAAAAACAACCCTTACAATCTTTTCGATTATTATTGGGTTAATTCATCTCATTCCATTTTATATTCTAATAACAACTGCGCTTAAGGAAACTGGTGATTTTAGCTCCAAGTGGAAATTCCCAACAAATATTGCTTGGACTAACTTTATCGAAGCTTGGGAAAAAGTAAATTTAGGTACCGCATTAACCAACACAGTTATCATTACATTTTTTGCAGCAATTTTATTGATTGTGTTAGGTTCTATGGCAGCCTATCCACTTGCTCGTCGTCAAACCAAACTGAATAGATTTGTATTTGTATTATTCATTTCTATCATGGTGATACCTCCGTTAACAGCGTTGGTTCCTTTATACCAGTTAGTTGTTGATATTGGAATGATGAATACAAGAACAATTGCAGTGCTAAACAATGTAGCATCATTCATGCCATTAACCATTTTCTTATACTCAGGTTTTATTCGTTCAACAATTCCAAAAGAGTTGGAAGAAGCAGCACGAATCGACGGTGCAAGTACAGTTGGAATCTTTTTCAGGATTGTATTTCCACTACTCAAACCAATTACGGCTACTATTCTAATTATATCGTGTGTATATATATGGAACGACTTCCAATTTGCGATATTCTTCTTACAAGCGGATGAAGTAAAAACAATGACTGTTGCGTTGTCAAGTTTCTTTGGTGAAAATACAAACAACTTAAATCTAGTTGGAGCAGCAGCTATTTTAGCTATGTTACCCATGGCGCTTCTATTCTTATTTTTACAAAAGTTTTTCATTCAAGGTTTGGCCGGTGGTGCAGTTAAAGGCTAAACAATATAACAACTAGAATTATCCAAAAAAGGAGTAAATGACATGCCAATATACTATAATAGTGAAACAAAAGAATTTCATTTACAAGCGAAAAATGTCAGTTACATTTTTAACATACTAAAAAACAATCAGTTAGGTCATATCTATTATGGGAAAAAGCTAAAACATAGAGCCTCGTTTAATCATTTATACAGGGAGGAATTCAGAGATAATAGCACCCATGTATATGAAGGAGATCAAACCTTTTCATTAGATCAATTGAAACAGGAGTTTCCAGCATATGGTACATCTGACTTCCGAGAACCTGCTTACCAAATTTTACAAGAAGATGGTAGTCGTATTACGAACTTTGAATACAAGAGTCATACCATTTATTATGGAAAACCGAAGTTAACAGGTCTACCCGCCACATATGTAGAAAATGATGAAGAGGCGACAACCTTAGAAATTATATTATACGATGCGGAAATTAATGCGGAAATTAAATTGCTGTACACAGTTTATGAAAAATTAAATGTTATCACTCGCTCTGCTGAATTTAGTAACCATGGTAATGAGAATTTAAATTTGACGAGAGCATTGAGTGTAAATGTTGACTTTTTTGACAGTAACTTTGAAATGGTACATTTGTCTGGTTCATGGGCAAGAGAGAGGCATGTTAAAACAAGGAAATTAGAACAAGGAATCCAAAGTATATCTAGTGCAAGAGGTACAAGTAGTGCACATCAAAACCCTTTCGTTGCTATAAAACGTCCTGACGCTAATGAACATCAAGGAGAAGTCTTTGGATTTAGCTTCGTATACAGTGGCAACTTTTTAGCACAAGTTGAAGTAGACCATTTTGATGTAACCCGTGTCCAAATGGGGATTAACCCTTTTGATTTTAACTGGTTACTGGAAAATGGTGAATCATTCCAAACGCCAGAAGTTGTTATGGTTTATTCAGATGAAGGGCTAAACGGAATGAGTCAAACCTATCATACGTTATATCGTACGAGATTAGCAAAAGGGAAATGGCGGGACAAGCAACGCCCGGTTTTAACTAATAATTGGGAAGCTACTTATTTTGATTTTGACGAGGAAAAAATCCTATCAATTGCTAAAGATTCTAAAGAGCTAGGTGTGGAATTATTTGTTTTAGATGATGGTTGGTTTGGCAAACGTGATGACGATACAACCTCCCTAGGGGATTGGTTTGTAGATGAACGTAAACTGCCAAATGGAATAACAGGATTGGCGAATAAAATTACTAATCTTGGTTTAGATTTCGGACTTTGGTTTGAACCAGAAATGATATCAAAAGTTAGTGAACTATATGAGAAACATCCAGATTGGTTAATACAAGTGCCTAACCGTCGCCTATCACATGGAAGAAACCAATTTGTACTTGATTTCTCTAGAGAAGAAGTTGTTGATTATATCTTTAATATGATGGCGAAAATATTACGTGAAGCACCAATCACCTATGTGAAATGGGATATGAACCGTTATATGACAGAAGTTGGGTCTAATGAATTACCAGCCAATCGACAAAGAGAAGTAGTTCATCGTTACATCATAGGCGTATATGATCTATATGAAAGATTAACCACTGAATTTCCAGAAATTTTATTTGAATCGTGTGCCAGTGGTGGAAGTAGATTTGATCCTGGTATGCTTTACTATGCTCCACAAACTTGGACAAGCGATGATACAGATGCCATTGAACGATTAAAAATTCAATATGGAACATCAATTGTTTATCCAATAAGTTCAATCGGTGCACATGTTTCAGCTGTACCTAATCATCAAGTTGGACGTATCACAAGTCTTGAAACAAGAGGAAACGTTGCTTACTTTGGTGTCTTTGGTTACGAATTAGACATCACTCAAATGACAGACGAAGAAAAAGAAATTGTAAAAGAGCAAATTAAATTTTATAAAGATAATCGTGAGTTAATTCACAAAGGTGATTTTTATCGCATCCTAAGTCCATTTGAAGACAATGTAACAAGTTGGATGGTCGTATCTGAAGATCAAACAGAAGCAATCGTTGGTAGATACCAAGTATTAGGGAAACCACATCCGGGATATGATCGTTTATTATTAGAAGGATTAAATCCAGACTTTGAGTATCAAATTGAAGGTAAAGAAGCTACTTTCTATGGTGATGAACTCATGCATGCTGGTATACATTTAGACAGAACCATGGGTGACTTCACCTCCCAAATCTTTAAATTAAGCAAAAAGTAATATTTGACAGAGAG
>Ga0079226_10002875_pt1 | contig 13260 bp, 13 predicted proteins | sample Poulit2014_FD_76345 | JGI IMG/M metagenome (GOLD analysis project Ga0079226, IMG submission 76345) | Agricultural soil microbial communities from Georgia to study Nitrogen management - Poultry litter 2014 | ecosystem: Environmental > Terrestrial > Soil > Agricultural land | place: USA: Georgia... | reverse complement strand
TTTTCTACATAAGGAACTAAATATGTTGTAATTATTTGCTTCAAGTCCTTTAATTCCTTACCTTCTTCCTTCAACATATTTTCACTCCTTCTCGTTGTTTCCTAATTCTGTAATGGAATCAATTGGCGCTTTCACTGCTCCCCGTGCGCGCTTTACCGCCTCTACATCAGGTGCATCATAAAAACACAAGCATTTTGTCATATCTTCACACACATACGTACGTGCAAAATCAACTTCAGGCACTTCACTGTAATGAACGGAATTTTCTTTTTTTCGATTCAAATATTGCTCCATTGTTAAGTCTTCAGGAAGATTCCACTCAACTAAAAAATTAACCATTTCATTTTGTTGTTTTACTTTTTCTAAATCCTCTCCGACTAGGCGAACTTCTTTTGTTAACGTGACGGTCAAATGATTTTGTTCAATGACTTCAGCTGCTGTTTGTTCATTGTCTGTCTCTACAATAATAAATGCAGATGAAATATCTTTAGCAACTTGCACTTCAATTAAAGAAGAACCTTTACTATTTAATGCCTTCTTTAATGTTGATAATAGATGTTCTACATCCTGTTCGTTTTGTTCCTTTGTTTGGAAATCCGTTTCAAATAAAAATAAACCCATTTGATATCATCCTTTTCCTTTATTTTTGACTATATTAGATAGCCACTATATTTTTTCACTGCTATTTCTAGCAATGTGATTAATCTGTTTAATAAATAGCCAAGAAGGCCGATAACAATAATCCCCGCTAGCACATCATCTAAATCCAACATATTCCTTGCATCAACAATTAAATAACCCAGTCCAGATTGGGCTCCAATCATCTCACCTGCAACAAGAAAGACCCAAGCTGTTCCTACCGCTATATGAAGCCCATTTACAATCGAAGGTAATGCGGACGGAAATAACACTTTTTTAAATAAAGTTATCTTATTAAATTCCAAATTTTCTGCAATTTTTAAATAATGTTGATCTACATTGCGAATACCATTAACAGTAGATAATATAATTGGAAAAAAGGATGCAATAAATATAATCGCGATTGCTGGCATATCACCAATTCCAAACCATAAAACGATAAATGGTGACCATGCAACTGGAGAAACGGGCCTTAACAACTGGATAATAGGATCACATATCGCCCATAACTTCTCCACCCTTCCTAAAATGACCCCTAGAAAGATTGCTAGAATAGCTGCAATACAATAGCCGGTAACAAAGCGTAATAGACTAGCTTTTACATGAATCCATAATTCGCCAGTTTCAATTAAATTTCTTAATGAATGCAATACAGTTAATGGATCTGGTAAAAGTGCTTCTTCATACTGACCTACATACACTATCATTTGCCATATGAATAGTAGTAACAATACCCCAATCAACATATTCCTACCTTTTATTACGTTACTCATTCTGTTTCCATCCCATCTATAAATTGATTATCAACAAATTCATGATAGGTCGGTGGGGATTCCATCAAATTCAAGTCAATAACTCGATGATATATATTGTCATATTCCTCTTCTTCGATGGCTAGATTGTTGAATGTAATCCAATCTAATGAAATATCTAGCGTTTCCTCTTCTACTTTGATGTACTCTTGTAATGTCGTATACAGTCTTCCATCTTTTTCATCCGCTTTTAAACCTGCATTCACATAATCTGTGACGAACTGTTTTGTCATTTCAGTATTGTTTTCAATTACATTATTGCGTAATACGAGTACACAACAATATGAATTCGGCCAAAACTCTTCTGAAAAAGCAAGCACTTCTCCAATATCTAAGCGTACTCCCAATGCACCAAAAGGTTCGGCAACAACATATCCTGAAATGCGTTCCTCCGATAATGCTACTGGCATTTCTGCCGGAGGTAATTCAACAATATCGATATCTTCATATTCCATTCCTTCTAAAGTAAGTAATTCTTGTAGTAGGAGATGTTGCGTTGAATACGTATGCGGAATAGCGAATGACTCCCCTTTCATGTCTTGTATTGAATCTACATCTTGCTTGGAAATTAAAACATTACCATCTTCATGTCCTAATGCAACTGCTCGTAAGTCAATTCCCTTTTCCATTGCTTTCATTGCTAACTGAATTAATACAGATGCTCCATCAATTCTACCGGCATTTAATGCATCCATTAAATCTGGCCATGAACCAAATTTCACTAGTTCTATCTCATACTTCTCATGCTTTTCATTATGCATTTGCTCTTGTAGAAACAAAGGTGCGGCATGTGTAATCGGTAGATAACCTATTTTTATAACTGGCTTTTTCCCATCTATTTCGTTTGCTTTAGCGCTACAACCAATGTTTATTAACAACAGTATGATGAGCATAGAAATAACATTTTTCTTCAATATTTTCAGTCCTTCCTACGCCGATTAAATATAGTACTCTGGCTTCTTTTCTAGCCCACTTAATTTAAATTGATCCATTAATTGAGCGCGATAATATTGGAAGTCTTGATGTGAACGGTTACGTGGTTTTGGCAAATCAATATATATTTCTTCAAAGATTCTTCCAGGATTTGCACTCATAATATAGATTCGATCTGATAAGTAAACCGCTTCATCGATATCATGAGTCACTAATAATATCGATAATTGTTCTTGCTGTTGAAGACGGATTAGTTCATCTTGTAAATGATAACGATTAAAAGTATCTAAGGCGGCAAACGGCTCATCCATCAATATTACTTCTGGTTGCATCGCAAAGGCTCGAGCAATTGCAACCCTTTGTTGCATACCTCCTGATAATTCATGAGGATAACTATGCATCTGATTTTCTAATCCGACAAATGTTAATGCTCGTTCTGCTAATGCCCTTTTAACTTTTTTGTCTCCCTGTAATCCAATTTCCACATTATCTATAACGTTTTTCCATGGAAGTAAATTATGCTGTTGAAATAAAATAATACAATTTCGTTGTGGTTTTGTGACTACTTTATGATCTAACCATATCGTCCCATCATCAGGAGGTAGAAATCCCCCTACCATATTTAATAATGTACTTTTCCCACACCCACTTGCACCTAACAATGTTACTACTTCTCCAAAATTCACGTGTAAAGAAATATCCTCTAAAACTCTTTCTTTTTCATTCATTTGATCAAATGACTTATATGCTTGTTTGACACGGATAATTGAATTCATTATAAATTTAACTCCTATTTATATTATTCACATCAATTTACTATGTTTTAAACATCATAATATATCTTCGTGTAAAATACAACCGTTTTTTTTATTATTATTAATATTTTGTATGAAACTTTTGACAGCTTTCTTATCATTTAAATTTTAAAAACAAAAAAAGCTGTTCATATCCAATCATATTGAATATAAACAGCTTGTTTTTCGTCTTTTTATAAATCTACTTGTGTTACTCTTTCAAATCCTTCCATCGCTCGCATTGATTCAAGTTCCTCTTCTGTCAATGGACGATCAATGGTTAACATCATAATAGCACTTCCGCCAATTTGCTCTCTTCCTACTTGCATCGTCGCAATGTTAACATCATTCTCAGCTAATAGGTTACCTACACGCCCAATAGCTCCTGGTTGATCTTGGTGATGGACAAAAACTAAATGACCCTCTGGAATCACGTCCATACTATAATCATCAACTTTTACAATTCTTGACCCTAATCCGTTTAACAATGTTCCAGATACTTTTCGCTTCTTAGACTTAGTAACTGTTTCCACTGTGATTAAGTTTGTGAATCCTCGGGCAGCAGACGTTTTTCGTTCATGCACGGTGATGCCACGTCGTTCAGCTAAATAAGAAGCATTGACATTATTTACTCTTGTGCCTAAATAACGACTTAATAGCCCTTTTAATGTGTTTTGAGTTAATGGGGCAATCTCCAATGCAGTTAAATCACCCGCATAATTTATATTAATTTCCTCAACCCCGCCTGGTTCTAGCTGCGCTAAAAATTGACCAAGTTTTTCTGATAAGTAAAAGTACGGTTCGATTTTACGCATCACTTCTCTTGGGACAGAAGGAATATTAACTGGATTTCGTGCTAAACCACCAGAAAGGATACGAACAACATCATGACTCACATCAATTGCAACATTTTCTTGGGCCTCTACAGTACTTGCTCCTAAGTGAGGGGTTGCAATAACTTCTTTTAATGTTAATACTTTGTGGTCTATTGCTGGTTCTTCTTCAAAAACGTCTAAAGCCGCTCCTGCAACTTTCCCATCAACAATGGCGTCATATAAAGCATCTTCATCTATAATACCACCACGAGCACAATTGATAATACGCACACCATCTTTCATTTTCGCAAAAGCTTCTTCGTTAACAATGTGACGTGTTTCTTTTAGTAAAGGTGTGTGGACCGTAATGAAATCACCTGCAGCTACTACCTCCTCAAACGTTCCAAAGCCAATCCCCATTTGATCTGCTTGTTCTTGTGTAAAAAATGGATCATATGCAATCACATTCATACGTTGCCCTTTAGCACGACGAGCTACTTCACTACCAATACGACCTAATCCGATAATACCTAATGTTTTGTCGCGAAGTTCAACTCCAACATATGACTTCCTATCCCACTTCTTCTCTTGAATCGACATATATGCCTGTGGAATATTACGAGCTAATGACATTAGCATCGCCATGGTGTGCTCTGCTGCAGAGTTTGTATTTCCATCAGGTGCATTTACAACAATAATTCCATTTTCAGTTGCAGCATCTAAATCAATATTATCTACGCCAACTCCTGCACGTCCAATTACTTTTAAATGATGGCCTTTTTCAATCACTTCACGTGTTACTTGTGTTTGACTACGAACTAACAAACCATCGAATTGGTCAATCTTTTGTAATAATGCTTCCGGATCTAGCCCTGTATCAATTTCAACTTCTATATTATCCGCTTCTCGTAACGGATATATTCCGTCTTCACTTAATGGGTCACTTATTAAAATTCTGAATGCCATTTTTATCCTCCTGCTTTACCTTAATTTATTTTGTCGTTTGCGCCAATTCAGTTTTTACAATTGTTTACGTTCATGTTCATTTTGATACTAATTCGTACATATGATATTCTTATCCGAGCATTGCGCCCCCTTTTATGTATCCAACATATAGGAAGAACAAAAAACTTTTCTCCCTATAGATATAAGGGAAGAAAAGTTTTATAATGTGATACCACCCTTTTATCGTATCTCTTCCTAATACAACCTTCACCGATGTGTTTAATACACATAGGAACGAAGCTTTCAGTGTCAAACTTACTGAAAAGTTTTATTCTTTGCTAGTTTATCTAAATGTAAAAACTAGCATATGTCTTTTAAATACAAAAACTTTCATAATTTACTATTTCATCATAGCAAATCGCCTTCAATTGTCAATATGAATAATCAGAAACATTTGACAGATATTTGAACTTTTTCCGAACGTTTAAACGATTTTAGCACCTAATGTTCGTTCAAAGTGACCCAGTGCCCATTCGTGACCAGGCTGATTAAAGCTAGCTACAGCATGCTTGTGCACAACAATATCAAACCCTTTATTGTACGCATCTACAGCCGTATGTAATACACAAATGTCCGTACATACGCCAACGATATGGATTTCTTTTATGTCACGTTCCCTTAACTTCAGTTCTAAATTTGTACCTGCAAATGCACTATAACGAGTTTTCTCAAAATAAAATACTTGTTCATCATGTTGATGTTTGTCATATAATGTTTGTAAGCTTCCGTATAACTCCATTCCTTTTGTCCCAACAATATTATGTGGTGGAAACAATTTTACTTCTGGATGTAATTCATCGCCTTCCTCATGCGCGTCAATACCAAATGCGACAAAATCTCCCGCATCTATAAAATCTTTCGTTATGGAAACAATTTCTTCCTCGATTGCTTGTCCTGGTACACCACATGTCAACTTTCCATCTTCTGCAACAAAATCATATGTGTAATCTACATTAATTAACGCACGCTTCATAGTTTTTCCCCCTCGTTTTCTTGTATTGTATTACATTCATAGTGAATTCCATTAAAGCTTTTCAATCACTTCCTTGATACGATGTGCTTCCCCATATTTTCTTTCTGCAGCATGATATGTCGGTCCAACTTGATCCGTATATGTAAAACTATGTTCAATAGCCGTTGTGATAAAACTTTTTGCAAGTAACACCGCTTCATGGATTGACTTTCCTTTGGCTAGATAAGCAGTGATTGCTGCTGAATAAGTACAACCAGCTCCACTAGTATTTACTGTATCAATTCTTGGTGCTTCAAAAGTTGTAATGGTCGTTCCTTCGTATAACACATCGACTGCTGGTCCAGTTAACCTTCCACCTTTCACTAAAACATACTCAGGTCCTAATTCATGTAAATCGATTGCTGCTTGTTTTAGGTCTTCCACCGTTTTTAATGGTCGATTTTCTAACAGAATTGACGCTTCTGTCATATTTGGAGTAATGACGGTTGATAAAGGAATTAACTTTTTCTTTAATGCAAAAATCGCATCATCTTTTAATAATTTTGAATCAAGTTTCCCCACCATAACTGGGTCAACTACAACATGTTCAGTATTTGCTCCTTGGATTAATGTTGCGACTCGTTCTATTACTTCTTTGGAAAATAACATTCCTGTTTTTAATGCATCAAAGCCTACCTGTGCCTGTGCTGTTGCAAATTGTGCTTCAATCGCTTCCATCGTCTGTGGATGTACATTTTTATCTGTTTCCGGATGTCTACCAACAATTGCAGTAACAACACTCATCCCATATACATCTAATTCTTGAAAGGCTTTTAAATCTGCTTGAATTCCTGCACTACCGCCAGCTGCTGAACCCGCAACTGTAAGAACTCGTGATGGTTTATTCATAGAAAAATCCTCTCTTTTTATGCATTATTATGTAGTTAATATTCGTTATACTTTTTGCTCACCATATAATGGAGTAAATTTCATAATTGAAATATCTAGATCCGAACAATAATGAAAGCGGAAGTCCTGTTGACCTGTATTACATTTTTCGCTGGGCGAGCATTTACGCGCTTAAGCCACATTAACTAATTAATGTTTCAAAGGCGAATGATTAGCATACTTTTAAAAGTATCGTTCGTATTTTTACATAAAATACTTAATTATGGACTCAATTATATCATATTGAAAAATTGGTTGCCAAAAGTTGAATTATTCTAACAATTGATCCAAAGTCATAAGTCTTTTTAAAAAAGACTTAAAAGAACAGTTTTCTAAATTCCCTTTTTAAAAATTTGACCTTTAGTTGTGCAAACTGTGTGGAATTATCGCTAATCAGTAAACGTAGAGTATATATAACGAATCTCGGCTAGCTATGTATGTTTTGTTTCTTTTTGGGGAGATTATAGTCAACTTAATTAGTGTGGAGGAAAGATCATATGCCAAAGCAAACCGTTTCTGAACGATATCAAATGATACAAGCTAAAGACGTGGAATTTACTTCAAATAAGCATTTACAAAACCAAATATCAGAACAAGCACAACAGGCAATTACCCTTTGCAATCAATTACATCAAGCTCTATTAACTGCACAACAATCCGTTCAACAAATGCAAATGGAACATCCAGAAAATCATACAACAAAGACAGCTGCTAAACGAATGAAAGTCGCTAGCCAATTGCTACAACAGTTAAAATCCACCATTCCCAAAACTACTTTTCCGATATCACAAGGCACAAGTCAACAATTAAAACAATTAGAATATCAAATTAACAAGGCGAATGGAACGCTACAAACGATTCAGAAAACCTTTGAGGCAAGCATATCAACATAGTGTACATATTACTTATATCAATTTAACATCCGCAACAACGTATGCCCATTCAAAGATATATTAGTAAACATCCAAAAAATCAATCCATTTATTTAGGTCCTCTTGTGTATCAATATCAACGAACACGTTAGGGGTATTCATCTGTAAAAAATAACTTTCATGACGGTGTTGTTCGATTAACTTACGTGCTCCTTCATCCCCTTTAAGTTGGTATATCTCCTGAAATAAAGAAGGTGATATAATAATTGGAGGACTGATAAATGGATGCTTTAATCCTACACATTTATAGTCCTCCTTTTTTCGATAAATTTTAATAATACTATTTATTATTGACTGGTTCACAAAGGGTTGATCCGCCAACATAACCATAATAGCTGCATCACGCTGAATTATATTTGCCCTAAGTAAACCTTGTTGCAAAGAATGTGCTTGTCCATATGGCATATGATAGACCGTTGTAAAACTCAACTTCTGAGCATAGTGTTGCCGGTAGGATGAAGGCAACCAAGAAAGGTCATCTGTTTGATTAATTACAACTACAATATGATTGAGTGTTGTTTGTAATGCCTCCGTTAAAGCTATACTGCCAAGACTTCTTCCGTGAACGAGAGCTTTTATTTTGTTTCGTTTAAATCTTGTACTCCTTCCCGCTGCTAAATAAATCCCGATTACTTTCTTGTACACGATATTGCACCTCATTTTTTACCTTAATAATTTCAGCCATAATACTAATAGCGATTTCCTCTGGCCCCTCTGCTCGTATATCTAATCCAACTGGGTTATGAATCCATGAGGGGATCTCCTTATGATGTAATAACCTTTCCATCCGCTTCCTTGGTCCTAATACACCAACATATCGAAATGTCTGATGAAATAATACTTGCTGAATTACCTTTTTATCTTGTTGGAAGTCATGTGTCATCACCACTACATAATCAGATGGATAATAGACCAATGCTTTTAAATCTCGAAAGCAAATAGCTGGTTGGAACTGTTCAGTCTCTGATACATTAGCAGACCAAAGATACGTTTCAAACCCGGTATCATGAGCAAACCGGATTAATGGCATCACATCTTGGCCCGCCCCAAAAATAATGAGACGCTGTTGTGGATACAAACAATTGGCATACGTGTCTTTAGTTGAGATTGTGTCAATATTCGTTCCAAATGGCACATCATTTTGCGGATAATAACTAGTGGACACTTTACCTGGTACAGTGTGTAACGATTTATACACCATAACCGGCATGTTATTCGTTACATGTTTCAATACTTTTTTAAATGACTTCTTTAAGGACTCATCTACCTTTTCTAATAATATATGTACTTTCCCGTTGCACCCTGCTCCTTTTCCCCACCCTAAATCATCTTCTCGACTCATATCATATACAATCAACTGTGAAAAATGATGCGGTCTATCCAATAACCTTTCTACCTGAATCTCCAAGTCTACTTCTAAACAACTTGCACTAACCATCCCCATTTGTTGCCCATCCTTGGTAAACAACATCATCGTTCCCTCTTTTCGATAAGCTGATCCATCAACTTGGACGATGGTTGCTAGTACACCACCTTTACGAATTGCTTCAGAAATAATCTTAATTCTCTCCACTTGCTTGCCTCCATTGCAATAGCTCTCTTACTGTTTGCTTGATTTCTTCATAACCTGTACAACGACAGACATTTGAATCTAATGCTTGTAAAATCATTGCTTCGTCTGCATCTGGATATTGCTCCATTAATGCATGACAGTTTAGAATAAATCCGGGGGTACAATACCCACATTGAATGGCCCAGTTTTGCATAAACTTTTCTTGTACAGGGCTTTTCTGTAATCCTTCAATTGTCGTAATTCGTTTATTTTCTGCTTCGAGGGCTAACATATGACATGCATTCAACGGCAAGTCATTAACCAATACAATACAAGAACCGCAATCTCCATTCTCACATCCTACTTTAGCTCCTGTTAATCCTAATTGTTCTCGTAAAACATATAAAAGTGTATCGGCACTTCGTATTGTAATTTGTTTGTTAATACCGTTTACATCAAAGGAAATAGACTGCTTCATTTGGACAGTTCCTCATTTCTACTTAAAATATTGTGAAACATTCCTTCTAGCACAAACTTTCGGTATGCCGCAGAGCCATCACGACTATCTGTTATTTGATTTGGCAATTGCTCTACCTGCTCTACCATACTTGCAACTCGGATTGATTTATCCTTAGATGTATCACTAGCTATATTCTCTATTTTTTCACTTCGAATGGGGTGATCAAACATTCCCGTTAAAGCAATTCTTATTTCATTGTCTACAAATAGACTAGTAGCTGTAACAAGCGGATAGTTAATACGTGATTGTCTCGTACGTTTTTCATGGTTAAATGACGCTTCTATCACTTTTTTGTTTGTGATAATTTGTACAACCCATTCCTCTTCATAAATATTGATTCCCTCTTTGTAAATATCATGAATATTTGTCTGTCTCAGTCCATTTTCTCCAGCAATAACAACATCGCTATTTGCTAACAAAAATGGTAATAAGGCTTCTTTATAAGGTAAATGACTCATCATCCCCCCACCAATAGTAATCTTATTACGTGCTACATGCGTTGCAATCGAACGGGCAACATCTGATAGCAATGGAAATATGTCGCTCTCGATTACATCAGATAATGTCACCGCGGAGCCGACAGTAAAGATCTCATCTTCCAACGAGAGCATTTGACACTCTTTAATTTCCTTCAAATTAATAACGATATCAACCTCTATTTCATTTCTTCGAGCACGACTGATAAACTCTGTTCCCCCGCTATAATACATTGGGGTAAGTCCTTTTAACTTAGCTGTCCTATATAGCTCCACCGCTTCTTCCATTGTTTCAGGTGTATAAAATTCAAATTCAAAAGGTATCATATTTCCCCTCCTCGCTTTTTCTCCACAGCAGTTCCGGGGTAATCGGCAATTCATTCACTTGACTGCCAATGGCTGAAGTTAAACTATTTGCTAAAGCACCAGCCATCCCAATGACTCCATACTCACCTATCCCCCTAGCACCATAAGGTCCATCTTGAAGAGGTGTTTCTACAAAATCAACGAGATATTTTGGCGCTTCACTTAATCGCATCACATCATACGTACGAAGCTGATCATTTAAAACGATTCCATCTTCACTAAATAATAATGATTCTCGGCTTGCCCAACTCAATCCTAAATACATACCTCCTCGCATTTGACCAAGTGCGGCTTTTGGATTCAATACTTTCCCTGCATCTAATACTGTTGCGGCATGAATCAACTTATACGTATGTCGCCCCGGATCATATTCCACTTCAACCGCCTGTGCGCCTACCGTCCATTGTGGCCCAGGCTTTCCATAGCCTGTTTCTGGATCAAGTGAAGTTAGATGACGGACAATATGAGAACCTTTTCCTATAATGAGGCCACCAACTGAATTGCCATCCGGGTACTTATAACCGATTGCGATATCTTTTATTTTCACGAAAAACTCTGGACTATCCGTAATATAAACGAGTCCATTCCCTACAGATACATCATCAGGAATTGTTTTCAAAGCAACAGAACCGATTTGTTTCAATTGCCGAATTGCATCATCGGCAGCTGCAATAACAGCCCGTCCTGCTAAATAAGTTGTACTGCTGGCAACTGTTTTCCATTGGTGTGCGTCATATTTTGTATTCACATCAATTGACACATGAATCATACTCATATCTAACTGTAATCGCTCCGCTAAAATTTGTGCTAAAACGGTTTTCGTTCCTTGCCCATGTTCAATTGCTGCACAGTTTAAGTTCACACTTCCGTCCATGTTAAATGTTAAGATAACACCTGCCGTTGCATTTGTTGGGGTACTAGACGTTTTCCAAAATGCACTTATCCCTTTTGTACGCACCTTTCCGTCTGGTAATACATGTTGATTTGGCCCTTGCCAGTCTATAAGCCGTTTTAACTTGTTCAAACAAGTAGATACATCTCCTATATTACTTGCATTCAAATGAGTCTGGGTTGGAGTTGTATCACCAGGTTTAATAACATTCATCAGCCGAAATTCAAGTGGGTCTATTTCTAACTTTGTTGCTAATTGGTCTAAAGTGCTTTCCATTACAAATGTTAATTCCGGATGACCGAATCCTCTAAAAGATGTCGCATATGGCCGATTCGTATACATACAATGGGAATCACAATAAACATGTTCAATTTTATAAGGTCCTGTACAATCAACTGCACCAGCCTTACTCATCCCAGCCCCCATGTCAGAGTAGGCACCACTATCAAAGTAAAAGTGATATTCTGCCGCTTGAAGCTTTCCAGTTTTTGTTGCACCTAATCTTACCGTGGCCTCTAAACCTAAATGAACAGGTGATGAAACAATATCTTCTTCTCGACTGTTTACTAACCGAACCTTATTTCCGCCAACGGCTACAGATGCTAAATAAACAATAAACTCTAACTGAACGCAACCCTTCCCACCAAATGCGCCACCCACATAAGGCGTTTCGACTGTTATTTTGCCAGCATCAATATGGAAAAATTCACTCAATAATTTTCTCACATAAAATGGACCTTGGGTTGATGACTCAATACGTACTTGTCCATTTTCACCTATTTCGGCTGTTGCTACTCTTGGTTCAAGTGCTATGTGATCGGAGGGGTTAAAAGCAAAATTTGCCTCAACTATTACATCACTAGCTTGCCAACCCTGTGTCATATTCCCTTTACGAATCTTTGTTTTATTTGCAATATTTGTCTTAGGAACTGCATGGGCATCCTCTACCATTGCCTGATAAGTCCCTAAGTCCTCATGAATAAGTGATGCATCTTCTCTAGCCGCTTCTTGAGGTGATTGTATGACAGGTAGTTCATCGTATTCGATTTTGAGTATATTTGCTGCCTGTTTAGCTTGATGCAGTTGATCAGCAATTACTGCAGCAATCGGTTCACCATAATAACGTACCTTTTTATATGCTAAAGGAGGACGATCAGCTATGATTGGACCAACCGGAAACGGAAAGTCTTCCCCGGTAATAATCGCATGAACTCCTGGAACTTTAAGAGCACTTTCCATTTGTTGAATTGTAAAATGAGCATGTGCTCTTTCACTTGTATGTAAAGCAATTTGTAACTCTCCTATTTTAGAAGCGTCATTTGTAAACCGCGCCTTCCCACATGCTTTATCTTGTATATCTATCCTTTGAACATCTTTTCCAATATACATATATGACTTCATTTCTAGGCCCTCCATTTTGTTATACGCTCCTATTTTATCCATACCTTCTATTCATATTCATAAGCACAACAAAAAAGCCTATAGAGAGAGTTCTATAGACTTCATAATAAAATATCAATGATAAATAAAATGATCATAACAAATTGGATAAGCCCTTTTGCAACAGCACCGCTCAAAAATCCGGCCAGTACACCTGCTGCAGCGATCAACGATTCTTTCGCTG
>Ga0079226_10002874_pt1 | contig 13261 bp, 9 predicted proteins | sample Poulit2014_FD_76345 | JGI IMG/M metagenome (GOLD analysis project Ga0079226, IMG submission 76345) | Agricultural soil microbial communities from Georgia to study Nitrogen management - Poultry litter 2014 | ecosystem: Environmental > Terrestrial > Soil > Agricultural land | place: USA: Georgia... | reverse complement strand
TGGATCTATGAGAGAAGACCAAGTTGCAGTCGTTCAACAAATTCTTATGACTGACGAAGAGGATGAGTCCAAAGAAGAAGATAAAGGCAAAGAAAAAGATTCCGATAAATCTGAGGAAACAAAGGATAATTCAAAAGACACTAAAGCCGAACCAGAAGAAGGTTCAGAAAACAACGAGGGATCAGAAAGCATGGCACATAACATTTTTGAAGCCAACAAGAATGGCAAAAACGATGACATTGTCCTACATAGTGACGATGTAAAGGAAATCTTTGCTGAGGCTAAAGAAAGCGGTTCATTACATGACGCAATTATCGAGCACGGTGTAAAGGATATTCAAACATTATTCCCAGAAGCAGTCAATGTAACTCCTGGTGGAATCCAATCACTTCATGACCAACAAACATCTACTGATGCTATCTTGGCAGGAGTTCGTAAGTATCCTAAGGGACACATTAAGGTTCGCTTCGCTGATTTGGGTATGACTCAAGGAGAAGTATACGAGAACCTACGTGCAAAGGGTTACATCAAGGGTAACTTCAAGAAGGAACAAGCATTCAACTTGCTATCTCGTGATACGAACGTTACTACTATTTACAAGAAGCAAGGTTTGGACCGAGATGATCTTCTTGACTTAGAAGACTTTGATTTGGTTCGATTCTACTGGCAAGAAATGCGTATGTTCCTTAATGAGGAAATTGCTCGTGCTATCTTGGTTGGTGATGGACGTGATGCAGTTGGATCTGATGGCGAACCAAACCCAGATAAGATTGACGATACAAAGTTAAAGCCAATCATGACTGATGATGACTTCTATACATTAAAGCGTACATTCAAGGACTCAAATGACTTTATCGAAAAGGTAATGACTATTCGTAAGGACATGTTGGGTGCAGGAAACCGTACTCTTTACACTTCAGTAGGTCTTTTGGATGACTTAATGTTGATCAAGGATACCACTGGTCGTTACATCTGGACTGAAGAATCATTGAAGTCACAAATGCGTGTTGCAGGTGTTGTTGAAACTTCATTCTTGCCAGAAGGAACAGCTATCTTGGGTAACTTACAAGACTACACTGTTTCAGCTCCAAAGGGTGGACAAATCTTCACTGCTGACGACTTTGATATTGACTACAACAAGTACAAGTACCTAATCGAAACTCGTGTTTGTGGTATGATCACTACTCCACGTTCATTCGCTGTATTCCAAAAGGAAGGTACTAGTTTCGCCCCAACAACTCCAAAGGGTGACAACCCAAAATTCCAACCAAAGGAACCGAGTAAAGGCGAAGCCTAACACTGACGAAGCATTAACAGACGAATCAGTATTAGAACACTAATAGGAGGAAGCTATGCCAGCTAAAACAGATTGGGAACCAAAGGAAGAGATTACATCAGCAGCTTTGAATGAACTTGGAGCAGCTATTAACAAAAAAGCAGCAAAGGGTACCGATGGTAAATCAGTAAAGTCTCTAGCATTGACAGTAGATGAAGCAGGTAAGGTAACTGGAGGAACGTTAACCCTATCAGATAATTCTACTTCTAAGATTACCATTACACAAGCAGGAGCCTAGATATGACTAGGTATTCTGGAATCATTGGTTTTCAAGACGAGCAACAAGAAACATCACCAGGTATCTGGCAGTCTGTATACCATGACCACCACATGACAGGAGTAGATCTTGGAAAAGACTATAGACGTCAAAATGGGTCTACTGTTAATGACACTATTACTGTTGCTAACAGAATTTCAGTGGTTGCAGATGCCTATACTTTCGAGAACGTTTCGAATATTAAGTATGCTTCATACATGGGTCGTCTATGGAAGGTATCTGAAGTACAGATCGAAAGACCTCGCTTAATCCTTTCGTTAGGTGACTTTTATGAGCATGGATCAGAGGACGTGGTCGATGAAATCTAGACTTGAACTTCACAAACAATTAGAAAGTATAGCTCCAAATGTTTACTTTCAGCCACCAGACAATGTTAAGATTAAGTATCCAGCAATAGTCTACGAGATTGATGGTGCTCAAGCTAAGTATGCAGACGATAACCTATATAAACTCGCACTGGTTTACCATGCAACATATATAACTACTCGGGCATCAGACCTTGAGAACCGTATTAAAGACTTTATGGGATTACGATATTGTAAACTAGTCAATACGGCAGTAAACGATGGACTATACAATATTTATTTCGATATCACAAACTAACAAACAATAGGAGGCCAATAGAATGGCAGGATTAATTAAATGGGATGAAGTTGGTACACACTTATATGAAACAGGTACTGACCGAGGAGTCATCTGGTTGATGGATAATACGGGAAACTATGGAACTCCAGCATCATGGACTGGATTACGTACTGTTACTGAAGCACCTGATGGGGCAGAAGAAAGCCCATTATATGCAGATAATATTAAGTACCTATCATTGTTCTCAGCTGAAAACTTTAAGGGTACTATTGGAGCATACTCATATCCAGATGAATTTGCAGAAGCAAATGGTGAAGCAGAACTTGCTGAAGGTGTTACAATTCAACAACAAACCCGTAAGACATTCGCATTTGCATACCGTACTCGTATTGGTAACGATGTTGCTAACGAGTCATATGGTTACAAGATTCACATTGTTTATGGAGCAAAGGTACAACCATCAGAGAAGGCTTACGAGTCAATCAATGATGACCCATCAGCTGTCGAGTTAGAGTGGGACTTTGTTACAAACCCAATTAACATCCCAGGTATGCAACCTACAGCCGTAGTAACGGTTGACTCAACTAAGGTATCTGAAGCAGGTCTAAAAGCATTAGAAAATGCATTGTATGCTGTAGATGGAACGCTACCAATGCCAGATGAGATTAAGACGTTGGTTGCTACTGCAGCGAGTAAAGGCTAGGACTGACGAGGCCCTAACTGACGAAACTAGATTACAAAAATAATTAGGCATTAATCTACTCTTAACGACAACTAACTTTTTTAGATTTATTTAAACAGGAGAATAATAATATGTACAAGCAAGAAATCAAATACACAAACTTCAATGGTGAAGAACAAAAAGCAACTGCATGGTTTAACTTGAACCGACGTGAGGTTCTTGATATTGCAACTCAATATGCACCTCGTTCTGCCGACTTAGAAGAGGTTGCCAAGGTAATTACAGATGGAGGAGATTTGCACAAGCAATTCAAGTTTATCGATAACATTATTCTATCGGCATATGGAGAACGTGATGCTGATGGTATTACATTCAAGAAGTCACCAGAAATCAAAGAAAACTTTGCAAATTCAGTTATCTATGATGCATTGTTTAATACATTATTAACGGATGAAGCTACAATGCGCGCATTCATCGATGGAGTCCCACAAGACCAATCAAAGAATAAGCCTTTAAGTCAAGCCCCTCGTGCTTAAATAGTCTAAAAGGTTAGAAGAGAACCAAAGGTACGCTCACCTAAAGCAGTGGTGGTGGAGGATTATATTACCCTGTTACCCTATTTCTAATTGTTGGTAATATTATTGCTTATTATTAATATATAAAAGAATAGGGCCCAGACGTAAAAGGTAATAAGGAGAATAAGCATGCCAATTAAAATACATGTTCCAGATGTGGAATTTTTTAATGGAGAGACATCCCAGTTCTTCGTAGTAAAAGGTGGTGACTTCTTTTTTGAGCACTCATTATTATCCCTAGCTCAATGGGAAGCAAAACACCGTAAACCTTTACTAGATAGGAAGGAGCACACAGTAGAAGAGTTTGCAGACTATGCACTTATGATGGAATTATCAGGCACAATGGATCCTCGTCTTGTAACAATAGACTTGGTAAACCAAATATCGGAATACATTGTAGATAATCCAACAGCAACAAAAATTAAACGCATGGCTCAAACTCATCAGTCATCTAGCTTCGTAACTTCAGAAACGATTTATGCTTCAATGGCAATGGCTCAAGTGCCTTACTCTGCAGAGACATGGAATCTAAATCGACTATTGAATGTTCTCGAAATTATAGGTGAACGCTCTAATCCAGATAAGAAAAAGAAATCTCGAAATCAAGTCGCATCTGAATACAGAGCATTAAATCAGAAAAGAAGGGCAGAAATGCACTCAAGAGGGTAATTATATGAAAGCAGTTATTACCGTCAGCAGTACATCAGGAGACACAGAACAGTGGATGGACCGCATGATGAAAATTAACCCCTCAAAAAAATTAAATAATGTAGGATCACAAATGGCTCATGCAGCATCCAATGCAACTCCTAAAGAATCTGGAGAAACAGCAAGTGGATGGAAGCATGAAGTCCAAAAGACATCAAATGGATGGGTCTTATACCTTATCAACGATGCACACCCCGAGGTCCCTGGAAATCTTGCAATGATGCTTGATCGAGGACACGGAACTAGGAATGGTGGTTATGTTGCTGGTCGACATTATATCAGACCATCGGTACATGCCGGTATACTTCAGTTCGAAGCCATAAATTGGATGAATGGAGGTAAATGGTAATGTCAACAGTTGATGAACGAATCGTAAAACTAGAGCTCCAAAACGGAGGATTCGAAGGAGCCCTTAAAAAGTCACGAGCATCATTGTCAAGCTTCTTCTCAGGATTATCAAAACTAGGTTCAAGCAATGACCTGGACAATGTTACACGAGGTGCTCAAAATGCGTCTAAAGCTATAGCAACTACCTCGGACACAGCAAGTAAAGTATCTTCAAGTTTTAGCGCCCTAAAGACTGTAGCAACCGGTGCCCTATTAAGTATCGGTTCTCAAGCAGTTCAGCAAGGAGCACGTCTTCTTAAATCATTTACTCTTGATCCAGTTATGGATGGTTTCAACGAGTATCAAGAAAAGATGAAAGCTATTGGAACTATCCAGGCTAACACCGGTGCTGGGATGGGGAAGATCAACGATGTTCTTAACGATATGAATACATATGCCGATAAGACCGTTTACTCTTTCTCAGACATGACTAAAAACATCGGAACCTTTACGGCTGCTGGTGTCGATCTTGATACTTCAGCTAAGTCAATCAAGGGTATTGCCAATCTTGCTGCAACTGTTGGATCTAATTCTCAACAAGCAGGAACAGCGATGTACCAATTGTCACAAGCTATTGCTTCTGGTAGGGTAAATCTACAAGACTGGAACTCAGTTGTTAATGCTGGAATGGGTGGAAAGAAATTCCAGAAGGCGCTTGAACAAACAGCTGTAGAATTGGGTCATGGACGAGATATGTCTGTATCATTCCGTGACTCGTTACAAGATGGTTGGATTACATCTGAAGTTCTTACCAAGACTCTTTCAAAGTTTGCAAACGATAAGTCAATGGAAAAGATGGCAACCCAAGCACACACATTTGGTGATGCAATGGATGCTATTGGTGAAGCAGCTGGTTCAGGATTTGCAAACATGTGGGAATCACTCATTGGTGGTTATGATGAGTCTACACGAGTATGGACTGGCCTACAAAACTGGGGTTCCAAAGTTGTTTCAGTAATTCCAAACTATTTCCAAAAAATAGGAAAAGCAATGCGTCAAACAGCTGCAGACGGAACAGCACCAATGGGACGAATCGTCAAGTCTGTACAATCAATAGGTGATTCAATCAAGACTATCACTGCAGGCCCAATTGGTCTTCTAAAGCGAGCATTCAAAGCACTCGGTGATTCAGGACTTACATTCTTTACAGAGAAACTACCAAAAGCATTTGAATTCTTAGCATCTATACTTGCGAAACTAGCATCAAAAATGGGTCCACTAAACAACCTATTTGCAAAGCTAGGTGATTTCATTGCTAAAACATTCAGAACGGTTTACGATGTAACTAGCAAAGTAATCGGAAAGATAGTGGATGTCTTCAGTAAGGTATTCACAGGTGTCTATAATATTGTAAGCAAAGTTATTGGAAAAGTAACAGATGTAATCAAACACTGGACCGTTGGAACCAAAGATGATGTATGGACTCTTGCTGACACTATAAAGTCAAAGTGGCTCACTCTTAAGACACTATTGGTTACACCTTTCACTGCAGCCAAAGGAGCCATCGATAGAGAATTAAAAGCAATTCAAACATCATTTACAAGTACGTTTGGAAAGCTTCAATCACCAATCGATGACCTTAAAGAAGCATGGGGAAATATCAAGAAGATTTTCGTAGAGGTTAAAGACTCTGCACTTGAACTAATGAAAGCACTTGTTCCAAAGGATACAGGCTTATGGCAATTCATAGATAAGCTATCTTCAAGTTCAACAGACTTCTTTGATTCAATTAAACCTGGAAAGCAACAATGGATTAAGAACACTACGCAAGCCATCCTTGATTTCACACGAGGTACACTAGATGGGGCAAAGCAACTTCATGAATTTACAGACAAGGTCGTAGATTGGATAGATAAGAATAAGCTCCTAAAGAAATCTCTTGAAGGTATTAAGAAAGTATGGGATGACCTAAAAGACATCTTCAAGACTCCTGTTGTATCTGCTGATGAAGTTGGAGGAACAGGAAAGTCTAAAGATGGTGGTCTAGGAGAACTAGCATCAAATGTACGAGCATCTAAAGACCCAATCGGTGATGCACTTGATTTTATTACTGGTAAATTTAAAGATCTTCAACAAGTATTATCTTCACCAGCAATTCAACGAGCAGCTATTACATTCGCATCCATTGTAGTTGCCTTGAAGGGAATCTCAGTAATCAATAAAGATCTAACTGCCTTTACGGGTGTATTACAACAGTTCAAGAAAGACACTGACACCCTAATGGGAGCAATTAAGAAAGTTCCTCAATCTATTTCTGGAATGTTCACTAGTATCTCAACAGCCATGACAACTCTATCAAAGGGAATAGTCAAAATAGGTCTAATCCTTGCATGGGCAAAGGCTATTCTTGAACTTTCACAAGCTCTTGATATCCTGGCTGGAATTCCAACAGACAAGATAATCTCTGGAGTAGTTACGGTTGCATCAATGACTGTAATTATGTCAGCTCAAATGAAACTAATGTCAATGGCCCTGAAGACAATGTCTCCAAAGGCAATAGCAGCATCTGCTCTAGGACTAATAGCATTTGCAGCATCTATTTCTATTCTTTCTGGAGCACTAACTGCAATACAGAATCTAAACGTGTTGAAAATGGCAGGACAACTTACAGCATTAACATTGTCATTAATGGGACTATCACTGGTAGTAAGTAAAAATCCAATTAAACCAAGTGCTGGTCTAGGATTAGCTTCAATGGCATTAGCAATGGTTGGGTTAGCTGCCTCGTTGGCAGTTATATCAAGAATCCCAATGGGAACAATGGTCGGTTCTATTATAGCAGTAACTGGGGTTCTTGCCGCATTATCATTGGCTTCTAAAGGTATTGGAGGAGCAACCGCAGCTGCTATTGTTGCGTTATCAGCAGCTATGCTTGTAATGGCAGCGGCTATTGCAGCATTGTCGTCAATTAAACCAGAGCATCTAGCTGTAGGCCTTATTGGGTTAGCAGCAGCAATGGGAATAATGGTTGGAACAATGGCACTGCTATCGTTAGTAGCACCTGAAGCATACGCAACCGCAGGAGCACTAGCATTATTCGGTGCGGCCGTATTAGCACTAGGAGCTGGTCTTCTAGCAGGATCCGTTGGTCTTGCAGTATTTGGTGTAGCATTTGCAACTGCAGCAGCAGGATTAGTAGCAGGCGTGGCCATCATTATAGCTGGATTCGTTCAACTTGCTCCAATGGTTGCAGAGAATGCACGAGAACTTGCTCTAATGATTCTCGTTGTAGCTGGATTATCGGTTGCAATCGGTCTTCTTGGTATTGCAGTAGGAATTCTAGGAGTAGGACTAATAGCAGCAGGAGCAGGACTAACGTTATTTGCAGTTGGTCTAGCAGCTATAGGTATTGCAGCTCCAATCGCAGCCGCTGGATTAGTTACATTTGTCACACTTATGAATACACTTAAAGATGCAATTGAACCATTCCTACAAATAGCAACCGGTCTTGCAACTGGACTGACCCTAATAGGTGCTGGAGCATTAGTTGCAGCTATAGGTATCGCAGCCCTTGGCCTAGCAATGATTGTTGCAGCTGCAGGAGTTACGCTGTTTGGATTAGCAATATTCCTAGCAGGTAATAAAGTTGCTGGATTCTCAGCATTACTACCTGGGATTGGAGCTTCATTGTCTGGATTCATTCAACAAATTGGATCTGCAGCAGGTTCTATACCAGGATTTGCATTAGTTATAGGTGTAGCATCAATAGCTCTTATAGCCTTAGGAGCTGCTGCTATAGTTGCAGGAGCAGGTATTGGTGTATTTGGAGCAGGACTTCATGTCTTCGGAGCAGGGCTTGCTGTCGCTGGAGCTGGAGTAGTTGCCTTTGCAACTGATGTTATTAACTCAGTTAAAATGATACTAGACGCTATGGGAGCAATCCCCGGTATTGGTAGCAAGTTTAGAGAAGCAGCCAACGATATTGACAGTTCAGGTCTTGGTACGAAAGCAGCCAAACAAGCTCAAGATGCAATTGATGGGATTAACCAAGCATCTACTGGAGCGCATGAAGCTGGTAAAGGCCTTGGAAAAGGTGCATCAGATGGAATTACCGAAGGACTTGGAGATACACATTCAAAGGGTGCTAAAGGTGGTTCCGATGCTGCAGCAGGTCTTATGGCACAAATGGGTGCAAACAATACAGCAGGTCAAGCGAATGGTAAAGCCGCATCTGATGGTGTTGATCTTGGTATGGCTGATATGTTTACCAAAGGAACAACCAAAGGTGGACAATTAACACAAGGATTTGGCCAATCACTTGGTGGACTTAACGTAGCAGGTCTTACTGGAGGTCAACAAGCAAGCGCTGGTCTTGATACTGGATTCGGAGACATGTTCGGTAAAGGAAATACCAAGATGCAATCACTTGTAGCTGGTATCGGTTCTGGTTCAATAGGTGCTAACACCGCAGGACAAGGAGCTGGTCAAAATACCTCTACTGGTATAGATGCAGGTATGGGAGACATGTTTGGTAAAGGAAATACCAAGATGTCAAACTTTATCGGAGGTATTACAAGTGGTTCTGTTGGTGCCAATACAGCAGGACAAGCTGCAGGCTCTCAAACTCGTTCTGGTATAGATACTGGTACAGGAGATCTAAACCTAAAAGGTATGACAAAAGCTCAAGCATATGCCGCAGGTGTTAGTGCTGGATCGGGAAGTGCAAATGGTGCTGGCCAAACAGTAGGTGCAAATTCTAGATCTGGTATGGCTACAGGAGCAGGAAATACAAATGCTCTTGGTTCTCAAAAAGGTAATCAATTAGCTAGTGGTATTTCATCAGCATCTGGAGCAGCTCGAGGTGCCGGTAATGCTACTGGACAAGCTGGTACGGCAGGTGCTAAAGGCGGCTTAATGCAAATGATGAATACTGGTAAAAAAGGTGGTTCTGACCTTAATGGAGGTCTTAGTTCATTTAGTGGAAAGCTTTCTTCAACAGGACATTCCGTTGGTAATTCAGGCCATAATGGTGCAAAGAGTGGTCTTAATGGGATGAACGGTACAGGGCGTAAAGGTGGTTCAGATCTTAATTCTGGTATGAGTTCTACAAAAGGAACCATTAACGCAACAGGTAATTCTCTTGGAAGTTCAGGTGTTTCTGGAGCAAAATCTGGATCATCTGGTGCCAATGGTGCAGGACAAAACCTTGGTTCTTCATTCGTATCGGGTATTGGATCATGGTTAGGTAGCGCAGCTAGAAAAGGTGCGGAACTTGCAGCCAGTGCGGTTAACGCCGTTAAATCACATTTAAAGATTGGTTCACCATCAAGGGTTATGAAACAAATCGGTCGTTGGACTGGAGAAGGTCTAGCAATCGGTATGGACCAACGAGTTACAGCTGTGACAAGTAAGGCCGAATTCCTTGCAAATCGAGTAACATCGGCAATGGGCGATATTGGATCAGCAGCACAAGATGCACTAGAAAACAATCTAGATATGACTCCAACCATTACACCAGTTCTTGATTCACGTTCTATTCGAAACGCTTCAATTGGCAAAATACGTCTAGGACAACAAGCAACACTAGATGGGTATCAATCAAAGATGTCAGTATTCGGTCGTCAAACACCACAAAAGGTACAACTTGATACCGGTGACTTAGATACAAAGCTAAATGCACTATCAAGCAAGACTTCCGGAGACATTAATCTAAACATGACAGTATACGGAACACTAGACGACGTAACAGCTCGTCGATGGGCTCCAACTATTGCTGAAAACTTAGATAAACTTCGCTAAAAACAAAAGGTACGCTGACCATAACGAGTGGTGGTGGAGGAATAAATAGAAAGGAGCACCTATATGGATGCAGGAACATTTACTTTTAATGGAAAGTCATCTACGTCATTTGGGATATTAGCACAATACAAGCCTGATAGATTACCACCTACAAGAGATTTTAATATTGAGAAACCATCAAATAGAAGTGGATCAATTTATCGTTCCATGGGCACGTATCCAAATACGACAATCAAACTTGAATTATGGTTTAAAATCAAGAATGTAAGCCATATTGATGATGTCGCTGATTGGCTTAATACCTCAGACTATGTGAATTACGTTCCATGGTATGATCCAACATACACCTACAAGGCAATTGTTGAAAAAGTTCCAACATTTGAGTATCATAAATCAAATAATGATTATATGACTTTCGATTTGGAACTATCTTTGTTACCTTTTAAATACTTATCAACAACACTGTCAACCTCACAAACTGTTTCATCAGGATCTGTTTTAACAAATCCCTACCAATATGAGTCATTGCCTCTTATTGTGATAACAGCTTCAAACAAGGGTGATGTTGTGTTAAAGATAAATCAAACAGAATTCAAATACAAATCATTTTCTGGAACTCTTACATCTGATTCAGCAATTCCAAAGTCATCGATGCCAACTAAAACGGTAGGTCTTGATTTCCCAGTCTTACACAAGGGAAGCAATACGATCACTTTCAAAAATGCTGATTCAGTCAAAATAACTCCAAGATGGAATAGGAGGGCCTTATAATGGCAAACATTGCCCTATACGAAGCGGGTACAACCGACTTCTTCTCGCAAGGAATGGGGGTACTATCCGATGTCATTTCTTCAACGTCAACTGAGACCGCCTCCACAACAGGTAATGAGTCAAGTAAATTAGAATTGCAATATCCAGTAGGAGGCTTTCTTGCTAACAAGTTGACCGAAGGAAGATTCGTACGAGTTTCTCGATCAATTGATTCATCGGATTATGCTATATTTGAAATCACAGATACTATTCGAGATGATTCAGGAGTAATAACTATTTATGGTACTCCATATTCAGATCGACTAGGACGTATGTCTTTTGAAAATGGTGGAAAGTTCAAAGAGTACCATTCTGTACAAGTAGCACTTGATGCAGCAAAAGCTCAGATGAAAGGATTTCCATCATGGTTCCAATTAACATCTGACTTATCACAAGCAGTAGATTTTACAAAAGATCAACCCTATGAAAACTTTAGTAAATTCCTAGAAGCACTTAACAAAAAGGTAGGAGGAAACATTTACTATGGTCTAACCAACATTAGAATATATTCTAGGCGAGGAAAAGACCGAACAGATATAGTTCTACGAGATGACCTTAATACAAAGGCAATCAAAGTAAAAACGGATTATACAAAAATAGTAAACCGAATAATTCCATTACTTCCGGTTAAAGATGAAAAAGGAAACGATACTCAAGAAACACAAGTAGGTAAAGTTGTAGAATCAGGTTATGCAAATAAGTTCATCGATTATTGGGCTGGAACAGTAATACAAGTAAAAACCCAAGACGAGGCGAATACCTATTTTAATCGAACAAAAATAGATAGACCAACTCAGACAGTAACGGTTGATCCAATTGAACTAGATATTGACTTATCAGATGTTAAACTATTTGATCAAATATCTGTATATTCTAGCAAGCTTGATTTCACAAACAAGTTACGTGTATCAGAACGAACAATTGATAACCTTACAGGAGAGGTAACTGCATTTAAACTTGGAGATACCTCACCATCTATTGTTGCGTCTATTGTTCAGAGAAACCAAGATATTTTTAATCAAATTAAAGAGATTGGAAATAGTGTAATTTCTGCAAATGGAAAGAACCAATTATTCTTCGGATCTAAGAAACCAAGAAATCCTCATGAAGGTGATCTTTGGTATAAAGAAGTAGATGGCGAAAGCTATATGATGGTTTACCATAATGGAGAATGGGTTGAAGTTATTTCTACAAAGTTTAAGGAACTTCTGGATAAGCAAATCTCTGATGTACTTCAATCGTCAAAAGAATATTCAGATAATCTTAACACAGCTATTGCCAGTGAAGTAGGAGCAATAAAATCTGATGTAAATACTCAACTTCAAACAGCAAAAACTGAGCGAGATGACCTAAATAAAAAGGCAGATGCAATTCAACAAGATGTTAATACTCGTCTTGAAACAGCTGCTCTTGATCGCAAGAATCTATCAGATGAATCAAAGCAGTTAGCTAAGAAGGCAACCGATCATGCAGATGACCTCTTTACTCAAGCAAATACTAATGCCAAAACAGAAGCACAAAATGCACTCCAATCAGCAAATGAATCATTGTCAACTGCAAAAACAGATCTTGAAGGTGATATAGATCAGGCAAAGCAGGACGCAATAGCTGCTGCTAAGTCAGCCGATGGTGTTGTTCGAAAAGACTTCAAAGAATCAATTGATGGAGTCACATCTACTATCTCACAAAATAAGATAGATGCAGATGGTAAGATTTCAACTGCTCAAACTACCGCAACCAATGCCTTGAACGGTCTTTCTAGTAAAGTATCAAGGACAGATTACGATAAAAAGACTGGAGAATTAGATAAGGCAGTATCAACAGCTCAACAAACAGCTGAGCAAGCAGGTATTAATCTAACCGCTTACAAGGAAGCAACAGATGGTAGCCTATCAAAGCATTCTGCTGATATTCTAGCTAATGCTAATGCTATCAAGACTAAAGTTTCTACTTCTGATTTTAATGCTAAAACCAAAACAATGGAAACGGCCACATCAACTGCTCAACAAACAGCCAATGAGGCTAAGACAGAACTTGCAGCTTATAAGAAAACTGCCGATGGTAATATCTCATCAAATAAGGCTGCAATTACTGCTGCAAGCAATCTTATTAAGCAAAAAGTATCGCAAACAGATTTCGATGCTCGTACTAAGTCTGTAAAT
>Ga0079226_10002873_pt1 | contig 13263 bp, 12 predicted proteins | sample Poulit2014_FD_76345 | JGI IMG/M metagenome (GOLD analysis project Ga0079226, IMG submission 76345) | Agricultural soil microbial communities from Georgia to study Nitrogen management - Poultry litter 2014 | ecosystem: Environmental > Terrestrial > Soil > Agricultural land | place: USA: Georgia... | reverse complement strand
TTTTTCTTTCTTCTAGATTTAAGCACTCTTCTGCCGCCTGGAGAAGACATTCTTTTTCTAAACCCATGATCTTTTTTTCTTCTTCTTCTATTTGGTTGATAGGTTCTTTTCATTTTTACACCTCCTAATAAATTTTGACTCTTACTATTATATTGAAAATAAGCTCATCTGTCAAGATTTATTTGCTTTTTTTATTAAGCTTAGGCAAGTTTATTTTTTTATTTTCTGTGAATAAATTTCTGCCCTTATTTAAGTATTTTTATTCTTTTTTAGGTTGGTTTTTTGTATAAATATTTATTGTTGATATCTTTGGGGACTTTTTCTTTTTCCACAACTTATAAAGAAAAAATTAGGGTGAATATTTTTAAAAATTTCTGATTAAGTACCTGATAAAATTCCTTAAAATAGACAAATTTCATTTTTTTATATACAAAACTTTTATAAATACACAGACTTATCCACATATCAACAGCACTTTTTTACTCTCTTAATTGACTCTTTTAGACTTATCAAGATTTTTGTCCAGGAAATGTGGATAAGTTGAAATGATGGCTTGAATATGGTAAAATTAGATGTGTAAAAGTAGGGGTAAAACTATGGATTTACAGGAATTTTTACTTTTCCTTGTGGATAAAACTTATAAATCCTAGGTGATTTATGTTTTATATTCTAACAAATCCTAAAATATCAAGACCAATTTTATCAACAAGAGACTTATCCACAACTTATCCCAATTTTGGGGATAAGTTCTGTATTTTTCTTAAAAAGCTTGTAATTGCAAGATAAATTTGATGTGGATAAGACTTAAGAAAGGAATGCTTAGATGAAAAATCTAGAATTCATTACGAGTGAATTAAAAAAAGAAATGAAAATGCATGTATCTGATGACCAGCAATTTGATACATGGATTAATATTTTAAAACCTCTAAACCTCTATAATGGAGTTTTATATTTGGAAATTCCTAAAAAAGATACTCTTTTTATCTTTGAAGGTATCTGGAAGCCTAAACTTCAACAGGCCCTTAATAGTATAGAAGGAAAATTTGGAGGCAAGCTTAAAATAGAAGTGGTAGCTAAGGATGGTGACAACTACCAAAAAATCTTAACCTTGGGTAAAGACTACGACAAAGACGGACAGATGAGAATCGATGAGGTAAAATCTTTTCCAAAACCTCAGCTAGAAGAGGCTAATATTTTTGATAACTTTGTCCAGGGCAAGTCCAACCAATATGCTCTTAGTATTAGCCAGGCTGTAGCAGATACTATCTCTAGGGGAGATGTATCAAAGGTTTATAATCCACTTTTTATCTATGGATCAAGTGGACTTGGAAAAACACACCTTATCCAAGCTATAGCCCATCAAATCCTTGAATCAAGGGATGATGCCTATGTTATGTACCTATCTAGTGAAAAATTCACCAACGAAATGATAGCCGCTTTAAGAACCAATAAAAACCAAGAATTTAGAGAAAAATACCGTTCAGCAGATATCCTTCTTATAGATGATATCCAATTTATAGCCAACAAAGAAGCTACCCAAGAGGAGTTTTTCCATACCTTTAATGACCTTTATAATGCAGGTAAGCAGATAGTAATCACCTCTGATAAGCCACCTAGGGAGATAAAACACCTAGAAGATAGGTTGGTATCAAGGTTTAACTATGGTATCATAGCTGATATTTCAAGACCAGACTATGAAACCCGCGTGGCAATTCTCCAAAAAAAGCTAGAAGATTTGGGGGCTATAATTGATAATTCTATATTATCCTACATAGCCCATGAGATTGATACCAATATAAGAGATCTTGAGGGAGCTCTTTCAACTGCTATAGCCTATGCCAAAAGTGATGGTAGGGTTGAAGTTTCAATGGAAGATGCCATAAAGGGCGTAGGAACCAGGGTCAAAAACAAGAGAAAAAAGCTAACCATAGGAGATATCCAACAGGCTGTTTGTAATAAATATAATGTAAAACTTGCAGACCTTAAGGGTAAGTCTAGGAAGAAGGAGATAGTAAATCCAAGGCAAATTGCCATGTATATTTCTAGAGAACTCCTAGATGATTCTTTAGTAACCATAGCCAATGCCTTTGATAGGGATCATACAACTGTCATCCATGGTATAGATAAGATAACAGATCTTATAGATGAAGATGAAGATTTTAAAATTGAACTAGAAACCCTAATAAAGGAAATTAGGGACTGATTTGGGTATAAGGCTGTGGATAAGTATGTTAATAACTTTTTTAAAAAGAATTTGCTTAAAGCCTATGTGCAAAGTGTGGAAAACTAGCGATTTATACCTCAGTTTATCCATAACTTATAAACATAGCTAAAGCTTGAAATATAAGTCTTTTAAAAAGATATCCACATTTATACACCACCTACTACTAATACTACTAAGTTTAAATAATAGTTAAGGAGCTATCCATGAAATTTGAAATAAAACAAAAAGAATTAATAAAAGCCCTCTCCATAGTAAATAGGGCTGTATCTAAATCTACCAATATACAGATACATGAATTAATATACTTTAGTACAGAAAATGATAGACTATCAATGACTTCTTTTGATGGTGAAATATCTATAAAAACCCTAGCTGACGCAAAAATCATAAAAGATGGAGTTATGGCAGTAAAGGCAGATTTAATTACTAATATTATAAGAAAACTACCAGATGAGCTAGTAAAGATAGAACTAGATAATGGCAAGATTAAAATCTCTTGTAAGAGAAGTAAATTCAACCTAGTTGCCTTTGAATATTTTGACAAGGAAGAAATAAAAATCCCAAATACAGTGGCTCTTTCTATAGATAATGACAAGCTAAAAAGATCTATAAACCAAACAGAATTTGCCACAACCCTAGATGAAACCAAGCTTGCCCTAACAGGTATTCTCTTTGAACTTAGGGAAGGAAAGCTAAATATGGTAGCCCTAGATGGCTACAGGGTAGCTCTTAAAAAAATTAAGCTTGATTACCCAGCTGATTTTGAAAATACAGAATATATTATCCCTAAAAGATCTCTTATAGAATGGTCAAGGATTGTATCTGATGATAGTAAGACTCTTTTATATAAGAATGATAATGACCTAATGTTTGTATCTGAAGATACTACCATGTTATGCAAGGTAATAGATAAAAACTTTATCGACTACAGAAATATCATCAACGATATCTCAGAAACTTCAGTTATAGTAGAAAAATCATCCCTAACATCAGCCCTTGATAGGGCTCAAGTCCTATCAGACCCAGGCAGGGCCAACCTAATTAGAGTTAATATTGAAGATAGGGCCATGACATTAAGAAGCAATTCTGAAATAGGGGATGTTAAGGAAGTAATAGAAATAGACCAAGAAGGAGAAGGACTCGATATAGCCTTTAATGCCAAGTATATGCAAGATGGAGTCAAGGCTTGCGATAGCGAAAAAATCAAACTAAACTTCAAATCAAGCCTAAATCCTTGTCTAATCTACCCTACATCTAGTAAACACGAAGGCGAGGACTATACCTACCTAGTTCTCCCAGTAAGGCTTGCAAGGTAAGATAATGGAAGTATTAGAATTTAAAACAGAAGAAATAAAACTTAAGGATCTCCTAAAGGCGACAGACCTCATCCCTTCAGGAGGCTTAGCCAAGCTTATAATAAGGGAAGAAGGCGTTTTATTAAATAACGAACCTTGTTATATAGCCGGCAAGAAAATCCACCCAGGAGATGAAGTTATCTTCGATGAGGTGAAGATAATTATCAAATAATGTGGATCCAGGATATAAAACTATACAATTTTAGGAATTATTTTTATGAGTCAGTTTCTTTTAATGACTCCACAAATATTTTTATCGGAGACAATGCCCAGGGCAAGACAAATTTACTTGAGTCTTGCTATTACTTGGCCAATGCCACATCCTTTAAAAAGCTAAGGGATAAGGACATAATAAATTTTGGCCAAGATAAGATGGAAATCTCAGGGACTATCAGAAAGGGACGTTCCTTCAAGAAGGTCCTAATTAGGGTCGAAGGGTCTGATAAGAATATTTTCGTAAATGAAGTAGAATATAAGAGGAACAAGGATTTAAAATCGCTTTTTAAACTAGTCTTATTTACCCCAGAGGACCTTTCTATTATTAAAGAGGGTCCCAACCTTAGAAGAGATCTTTTAGATGAGATAATCACATCTATAGACTCTTCCTATGCAAGGGTTAAAAAAGACTATGACAAGATTTTAATTGCTAGAAATAAACTACTTAAAAATAAATCGTCCTCCTACTTTAATGAGCAGCTTGATGCCTTTGATAAGTCCCTAGTCAAGGAAGGCTATAGGATTTATAAGTCAAGGCTAAAGTTTGTAAAATTTGTAGAAAAATATGCCCAGGACTTTCAAACAGCCCTTACCAAAGGAAGGGAAAAGTTAGAAATAGACTACCTTCCAGATATAAGTGCAGAAAATATGGAAGAATACTATAAAAATTTTAGGGCAAAGAGAAATGAGGACTTAAAGTACCTTAGCACTCAAGCTGGTATCCACAGGGATGATATAATAATCAAAATCAACGGAAAAAACACCAGGCTCTTTGCCTCCCAAGGCCAACAAAGGTCAGCTATTATCAATATAAAGCTTGCTGAAGTTAAACTATTGAGGGAGATAAGTGGCGATAGGGCTGTGATTTTGCTTGATGACGTGTTTTCGGAACTAGATGAGACTAGGAGTAAGTTTCTCCTAGAAAATCTATCCGACTACCAAACTATAATCACAGCAACCAACACCAAGAGTTTGGAAAATGTTTCAGCTGATAAGATTTCCTACATCTCAGATGGCAGAATTAGAAAGGATAAATATGACAGAAAACAATTATGATGCTGGTAATATCAGGGTCTTAGAGGGACTAGAACCCGTTAGACTAAGACCTGGTATGTATATCGGCTCAACAAGTTCAAGAGGACTTCACCACCTAGTTTATGAGGTAGTGGATAACTCAGTAGACGAGGCCCTAGCAGGTCGTTGTGACTACATAAAGGTAACTATTGATAAGGATAATGTTGTAAGTGTTGAAGATGACGGATCAGGAATCCCTGTTAAAGAGCACCCAACAACCCATAAGTCAACACTTGAGACTGTTCTTACAGTTCTTCACGCAGGTGGTAAGTTTGATGACTCAGCCTACAAGGTTTCAGGAGGACTCCATGGTGTTGGTGTATCAGTAGTAAACGCCCTTTCAGAATACCTCATAGCAGAGGTAAAAAGAGACGGTCACATCTATAGGATGGAATTTGCTAGAGGAGAAGTCACCAAGGACATAGAAATAGTTGGAAATACAACAGAAACAGGTACAACTATTACCTTTAAGCCAGATAGTGAAATATTTGATACAATTGTTTTTGAAAGATCTATCTTAGAAAATAGGTTTAGGGAGATGGCCTTCCTTAATAGGGGAGTAGAGATAATCTTTGAAGACGAAAGGGAAGATTTTAAGATTTCCTTTAAGTTTGATGGGGGTATTTCAGAATTTGTAACCTTCTTAAACCGCAACAAAGACCCAATCATGAATATGGTTCCTCACTTTGACGGCAGCCAAGAAGGGGTAGAGGTAGAATTTGCCTTCCAATATACAGATGGCTATAGCGAAAATATCCTATCCTATGCCAACAATATCCAAACTCCAGAGGGTGGTACCCACCTTTCAGGTCTTAGGTCATCTTTAACAAGAACATTAAACGACTATGCCAGAAAGTATAACTTTATAAAAGAAAATGAAGACAACCTCCAAGGAGAGGATATCAGAGAAGGTATTACAGCCATCATATCTGTAAAAATTTCTGAGCCACAATTTGAGGGGCAAACCAAGTCTAAGCTTGGTAACTCAGAAGTAAGGGGAGCGGTAGATTCTTATGTATCAGAAAATCTAGCTGCCTTCCTTGAAGAAAATCCAAAACCAGCCAAATCTATAATTGATAAGGCTCTAGCAAGTAGACGTGCCAGAGAAGCAGCAAGAAAGGCAAGAGATCTAACACGTAAAAGGTCAATCCTTGATTCTGCAACCCTTCCAGGCAAGCTTGCTGACTGTCAATCAACAGACATAGGCGAAAATGAAATATTTATCGTCGAGGGTAACTCTGCGGGTGGATCTGCCAAAGGCGGAAGAGATAATAGGATTCAAGCTATCCTTCCACTTAGGGGCAAGATTATGAACGTAGAAAAGGCCCACCTAGATAGGGTTTTAAATTCAGAAGAAATTAAAAATATGATCACAGCCTTCGGTACAGGTATAGGCAAGGAATTTGATATATCAAAACTCCGCTACGGAAAGATAATAATCATGACAGATGCGGACGTGGACGGAGCCCACATCAGGACCCTGCTCCTTACTTTCTTCTATAGGTACATGAAAGAACTTATAGATGAAGGCCACGTTTATGTAGCCCTTCCTCCTTTATATAGGATTGGCCAGGGTAGGAAAGAAAGATATGTATATTCCGATGACGAAAAGGATAAGTTTATCAAAGAACTAGGTGGTGCATCCTATAAGATAAATAGGTATAAGGGTCTAGGTGAGATGAATGCCGAACAATTATGGGAGACAACCATGGATCCAGATAGGCGTGTTCTACTAAGGGTTGAAGAAGACCTAGAATCTACAACTACAGATGATACCTTCTCCCTATTAATGGGTGAAAAGGTAGAACCTAGACGTAACTTTATCCAAGAAAATGCCAAGTACGTTACAGATATAGACGTATAGGAGGCTTAAATGACAGAAAATCAAAACATAATTAATATAGACCTCGAAAAGAAGATGAAAACATCTTATCTTGAGTATTCGATGTCTGTAATAGTAGCAAGGGCCCTACCTGATGTCCGTGATGGCTTAAAACCTGTTCACAGGAGAATCCTTTACGGTATGCAGCAGCTAGGCCTTGATCCAAATAAACCAACCAGAAAATCAGCCAGGATTGTCGGAGATGTAATGGGTAAATTTCACCCTCATGGTGACTCTGCTATCTACGATGCCCTAGTAAGGCTTGCCCAAGACTTTTCAACCAGGTACCCTCTAGCCCAAGGCCAGGGTAACTTTGGTTCTATAGACGGCGATGCGGCAGCTGCCATGCGTTACACAGAAGTAAGGATGAGCAAGATTGCCAAGGAGATGCTTAGGGATATAAACAAGGACACAGTAGACTTTGTACCAAACTTCGATGGCGAAGAGATGGAACCTGCTGTCCTTCCTTCAAGATTTCCAAATCTTCTAGTAAATGGGTCAAACGGTATAGCCGTAGGTATGGCAACTAACATGGCCCCTCACAACCTGGGTGAGGCTATAGACGCATGTATTGCCTACATGAAAGACCCAGAAATCGAAATAGATGACCTACTAAAAATCATCCCAGGACCAGACTTCCCAACAGGGGCCCATATCTTAGGCAAATCTGGCATTAGAGATGCCTATATGACAGGCAGAGGCAAGATTAAGCAAAGAGCAGTAGCAAGAATCGAGCCTTTTAAGAAAAATAGGGAAAGAATAATAATTACAGAAATTCCCTACCAGGTAAATAAGGCAAGACTTATAGAAAAAATTGCCAACCTTGTTAAGGAAAAAAGAGTAGAGGGCATTTCTGATATCAGAGACGAATCTAACAGAAAGGGCATGAGAATTGTCATTGAAATCAAGAGAGATTCCAATGCAAATATAGTCCTAAATAACCTTTATAAGTATACCCAACTAGAAAATACCTTTGGTATTATAAACCTAGCCCTTGTTAATGGGGAGCCAAAGGTTTTAACTCTCAAAGACCTTATAGCAAACTACGTAGAGCACCAAAAGGAAGTGGTAACCCGTAGGACCAACTTTGACCTATCCAAGGCCCGCGAGAGAAAACATATAGTAGAGGGTCTTATTATAGCCATAGACCACATAGATGAGATCATAAAAATTATTAGGTCTTCCTATGACAATGACCAAATCAAAAAGATCTTCTTTGATAGGTATAAACTATCAGATGCTCAGTCTCAAGCGATTTTAGACATGCAATTAAAACGTCTATCAGGTCTAGAAATTGAAAAGCTAAAGGCAGAAAATAAGGAACTTAAAGAAACTATTGAGTACTTACTCTCAATCCTAAACTCTGAAGAGACTTTAATTAACCTAATAATTGATGAAATTACAGAAATCAAGGAAAAATACGCCGATGATAGACGTACAAAGATAGTCCCAGATGAGGGAGAACTTGATATAACCGAGCTAATAGAAGAAGAAGATATCCTAATTACCCTAACCAAGGATGGCTACATCAAGAGACTTCCTATAGATACCTACAAGGTACAAAATAGGGGTGGTAAGGGCATTGCAGCTGGCAATACCAAGGAAGGTGACTTTATCAAAAAGATAATCACAACCAACACCCACGAAGACCTCTTAATCTTTACCTCCCTAGGTAAGGTTTACTCCCTAGAAGCCTACAGGATTCCAGAAGGAAGCCGTACATCAAGGGGACAGGCTATAATAAATATCCTAAATCTAGAAAGTGGCGAAAAAATCACAGAAATGATGGCCCTTTCGGAAATAGATAAAAATAGCCAGGTAGTCCTTCAAACCCAAAACGGTCAAATCAAAAAAACCGACGCAGAAAACTTCACCAATATTAGAAGAAATGGCATTATAGCTATTTCCCTAAAAGATAACGATAAGCTAATATCTGTAAGACAGATTGAAAAGGACGAAGAGTTAATTATCTCTACTCAAAATGGTATGACTATCCAGTTTAACACCAAAGACGTCAGAACCATGGGCAGGACCGCCATGGGGGTTAGGGCTATAAGACTTGATAAGGACGATGCAGTAGTAAGTATGAATATCAAGGGCGATGAGACCTATCTTTTAGTTGTGACAAGAAATGGATTTGGTAAAAAAACCTCCTTTAACAACTTCAAAAACCAAAACAGGGGCGGCAAGGGTGTAAGATGCCATAAGGTTAATGAAAAAACCGGCAAGGTAGTAGATACCCTCCCAGTAGACCTAGATACAGATATCATGATGGTATCTAAAAAAGGTGATATGATAAGACTTGTAGCGAGAGATGTATCAACTACAGGCAGAAATACCCTAGGTGTTAAGCTTAAAAATCTCGCCAGCGAAGAAGATGCTATAGTTTCAGTTACAACCTATGATAACATGTTGGAAGATGAGGAAAAAGATGTTTGAAAGTAAGATTTACGATAAGGAAAAATTTCTCCTAGTAGAAGTAAAAGGCGATCTTGATATCTATGCAGAAGATGAATTTAAAAGTTTTATAGAAAGAGAAATCGAAGGGGCAGATAGGGATATTTTAATAGATATAAAAGACCTTGACTACCTAGATTCTACAGGCCTGGGCCTATTTATGAAAATCTATAAGATTGCCAAGGAAAAAGATAGGTCAGTATCCATAATAAATCCAAAGGAAAATATCTTAAAACTTTTCAAAATTACAGACCTAACAGATGTCTTTAATATGGAGTAAGTATGGATAAGATAAGTATAAAAATACCAGCTAACAAAAAATACCAAAAGTCAGTAAGACTCTTTGTAGCAGGCCTTGGCTCAGAAATGGGTTTTAATATAGAGCAAATCGAAGATTTGAAGGTCCTAGTAAGTGAGTCTATAAACTACAAGATGGGAAGAGAAGGTCTTGACCTAAATTTCCTTGTAGGAGATGAAAAGCTAACCCTAGAAGTAGTTGGCCAAGATAAAAAAGACGATCCAAGGGCTATAGCCATGAGAGATGCGATCCTAGAAGCCCTTGCAGATGAGATAAAAACCGAGGGAGACCTCTTGAGTATAACTATGAGGAAGACTCATGCCTAAGCCAAATGCCAGCCAAGAGTACAAGGAAGAAATAAATAAAAAGTTTGAGGAATTTTATAAAACTCGCGATAAAAAGCTAAGAGATGAGCTAATCGAAGAGCACATGTATATAGTTGATATCCTATCAAATAAGTATGTAGGCAAGGGAATCGAAAAAGATGACCTCTACCAGGTAGCAAGCTTAGGACTAATAAACGCTGTAGACCGCTTTGACCCAACTAAAGGCTATGCCTTCTCCTCCTTTGCAACTCCGACAATTATGGGAGAGCTTAAGAGATATTTTAGGGACAAGGGTTGGGTAATAAGGGTGCCAAGACGTATCCAAAATCTTTACAAAAAGATAAATGTAGCCAAGAAAATCCTTCCCCAGGAACTCCAGAGAGTGCCAACCATAGCAGACATAGCTGATTACCTGGGAGAAGATGAGGAAACCATCCTTGAAACCATGGAAGCAAGCAAGGTCTACACTCCCCAGTCCCTCGATATGAAATACACTGTCCAAAAGGGAGAAAATTCTATCGACCTTGCAGAAATAATAGGTGAAGAAGATAAGAACTTCGATTCAATCGAGCTTAAGGACTTGATAGATAAATCCAAGGAAAGGCTAACCGACCTAGAAAAAGAAATCCTAGAACTTAGGTACTATGAGGGCAGAACCCAGGTTGACATAGCAGAAAGCCTTGATATAAGCCAGATGACTGTATCAAGACTTGAGAAAAAAATCCTAAATAAATTCTCCATAGAATTTGAAAGGATGGCTGAAAATTGATAAAAAATAACAAAGCCTATATGCTAATAGGACTAGCCCTTATAAGCCTAGCACTAATTTTAGGACAAGACTTGCCAGACCTTGCAAGGGGCCTTGTTACAGGTCTAGGCATCGGCTTTCTAATCCTAAGCACAGGTATAGAAGATAAGTGCAAAAGAAACTATATATGAAAACAAAACTCTTTCCACAGACGGAAGGAGTTTTTCTATGAAAAATTTTATAAAATGGGTAGAAATAAAAAAAGAGAGGAGATTTTATGAATAACTTTACTTACGATATTGGAACAAGGATCCACTTTGGAAAAGATGCCCTAGATTATTTAGGTGGAGAAGCAAAAAAATACACCGACAAAATCCTCCTAACCTATGGAGGAGGTTCTATAAAAAGAAACGGAGTTTATGAAAAGGTCATAAAGGAATTAAAAGATGCTGGTATTGAAGTCTTTGAACTTTCTGGCATCGAGCCTAACCCAAGGATAGGCTCTGTAAGAGAAGGTATTAGGATAATCAAGGAAAATGACATTGGAGCTATTCTTGCAGTAGGTGGAGGATCAACCATAGACGCATCCAAATTTATGGCAGCGGGAGCCTGTGCTGATTTTGACCCATGGGAATTTATCTCAGAGAAAAAACCAATGAGCCCTGCTATCCCACTTCTAACAGTCCTAACCATGGCAGCAACAGGATCTGAAATGGACTGCGGTGGTGTCATCACAAATCCAGAAACTAAGGAAAAATTATCCTCAGGCCACCCAGACACTAGACCTAAGGTATCATTTTTAAACCCAGAAATAACCTACTCAGTACCAAAATTCCAAACAGCAGCAGGAACAGCAGACATCATGTCTCATATTTTTGAAACTTATTTCAATGTAGATGGCACCATGTTTATGCTAGATAGGATAATGGAATCTTTAATGAAAACCGTAATCAAATATGGACCAATCGCCCTAAAAGACCCAGAAAACTACGAAGCCCGAGCCAACCTAATGTGGGCCTCATCCTGGGCTATAAATGACTTTATATCAGCATCCAGCAAGGCTTCCTGGACAGTTCACCCAATCGAGCATGAACTATCTGCCTTCTACGACATAACCCACGGCCTAGGCCTTGCCATCCTCACACCAAGGTGGATGAAATATACCCTAAGCGAGAAAACAGTCCACAAATATGTAGACCTAGGAGTAAATGTCTTTGATCTAGATAAAAATCAAGAACCAATGGAAATTGCAAGGCAAACCATAGAGAAAGTAAGGGAATTTTTCTTTGAAGACCTAGGTCTTGATTCAAATCTTACAAAAATTGGCATAGATAGCCAACACTTTGAAGAAATGAGTATCAAGGCTTGTGGCAAGGACGGAGTTAAAAAAGGCTTCATAGACCTAAAACCAAGCGATGTGAAGAAAATTTATCAAATGTGCCTAGAAGACTAGGAAAAATATGAAAATTTATAATATATTTGACAAACTAGTCTTTTCCAAAGACAGGGAAATAGAGGAAACTATCTTTGAAAACGACCAGGTAAAAATAATAAGGATAAGTTCTCTAAACCAAGTTACTGATTTCTATGACCAGGACCAACTTGAGATAGTAAAAATCGAAGAAGGTAGGGCGAGGCTTGAAATAGAGGGAGAGACCCTCGAATTAAAAGAAGGCGACATCCTCCCCATAAAACCCCACCAAGTCCACAGGGTAATAGGCCAAGACCACACTGTTTGGTTATGTATTTTCTTAAAATAATAAAATTATAATATTTTATCTAATGTAACAAAAGTTACTGATTATCATTATCTTTTGTTGTATCATAGGTATAAGGAGTGATAAATATGCAAATAGATATAAATAAAACAGTTTACGACCTGATAAAAGATAATGATAAATTAAAGGACGACCTTGTAAGTGTGGGCTTTACAGGACTTAAAAATCCATTAATGGTAAAAAGTTTGGGCAAGTCCATGTCCATAAAACGTGGGGCCAAGATGATGGGAGTTGCTGACTATGATCTCAAACTTAAGGCAATGGGATATGAGCTCATAGATTCATCAGAAAATCCTGAAGTCATCGAGAGGAAAAAACTCATAAAATCCTACCTTACAAGGCTTTCAGGTGGAGAAGATTTAAAATCAGTTAGGGCTGATTTTAAGAATAATTTTGAGGGAGTTTCTTCATCAGAGATCATGGATGCCGAAGAAGAACTTTTGGCATCTGGCATGGCCAAGGAAGAAGTGAGAAAACTCTGCGATGTCCATTCTGCCCTCTTTCATGGAGAGACAGAAAGTGAAAAAAATCTTGACCAATCAAGTCAAGCAGACTTTGTAGCTTATTTCAAAAAAGAAAATGAAGAGATTAAAATCATCCTAGATGGCCTTAAAAAATCCATAGAAAACGGCGAAGATTTTAGCAAGAATATCTACAAGGTCTTTGGCCATTATAAGAAAAAAGGAGACCTCATCTATCCAATCCTTAAGGCAAAATACAACAAGCCAGGCCCATCAGATGTGATGTGGGCAGTTGATATAGATATAGCAAATAACTTCAAGAAAGCCATCAAGCTTAAGGATAAGGATCTAGCCCTAGAAAGCTTAGAAAGAGCAAGGGAGATGACCTACAAGGAAGATAATATCCTTTATCCTCTAGTAGATGAAACAATAAGTGATGAAGAC
>Ga0079226_10002872_pt1 | contig 13265 bp, 11 predicted proteins | sample Poulit2014_FD_76345 | JGI IMG/M metagenome (GOLD analysis project Ga0079226, IMG submission 76345) | Agricultural soil microbial communities from Georgia to study Nitrogen management - Poultry litter 2014 | ecosystem: Environmental > Terrestrial > Soil > Agricultural land | place: USA: Georgia... | reverse complement strand
GCTCCTCCATTTCCATCTTCGCCTCTTACAGTACCTGTTGGTCTTGGTATATCTTTAATACGGAACGGCACCTTAGAGCTAACCGTTACTCCGTCTGGAGTAGTTCCTGATGCAGTAATAGTAACTTCTCTACCTGATCCAGGTCTCATTACATATTTGCTTCCACTTACTCTGGTTAAACCTGCTGCTGAAGCAGTCACTTTATCGTCCGATAGACCAGGAATAGCAATAGTGATAGGGTTCTCTACACCACGATAAACCACATTCATTTTATCGGCTGAAATAACCGCATCAGTAGGACGGGTAATGGTTGTAAAAGTTTGTTTTACTTCCACCTCTTCTTCTTCACCACCGAATAAATATACTAATTTTCCGGCAATTATATGTTCACCAGCTGCACCAGAATTTATTTTAAGATGTACTTTTCCACCTTTTATTTCATATTCGCTATCTGTTAATTTTCTACCATCCAATGTCAATTCTACTCTTGCAGGTGCTGTTCCTTCATCGGTTCGTCCTAATACAACTGCTCCTTCAAATTGCTCTCCAGTATAATAAGCCGTTTTAGAAGCTTCTAATAAGGTAGAGTAATTAGAATATGAAAGTGCTTGGTCTTGAGATCCAGAAAGTAGTTTAGATAAGATTTCACTTTGTGCATTTAACACATCCGATTGCATATTTGTAAACTTAGTACGGGTTGCAACGATAGGGAAACCTTCAATATGATAATTCATCCACTTTACAGTTTTGTTATCATTATCGACAACATCATCGGTAGAGAATTTCTCTTCTATTTCGTCACTAATTCCTTTTAGCCCAGGATAATCGGCTAATAAATCAGTCATTTTAGTTCTATATCCATTAATTTTATCTAGAAGTTCTTGACCTTCTTGAGTGTATCCATCAGGTACAAAGAATTTATTATCTGTATAACCAGATTGGTCTTGAATTTCATAGTTAGTAGGATCTTCTAAAGTTGAATCGATATCATCTTTAAGTCCTTGTATATAGCTATAGAAATCTTCTGTTGTACTTTGGATTTCATCTGCAACTGCTTTAATATCTCCATATTGATCTGGAGATTCACTTGCTCTTTGAGCTAGGTTATCCATGAAAGCCAAGTTTCTTTCTTTAGCAATACTATTTGATTTGCTAAGGCTCTCATCTATCATTCCAAAAGCTGACAAAACCTCTTTCGACATAGTCAACGCTTGCATAGCGATAAATACTAAGTACATAAGGTTAATCATCCTTTGTCTTGGGGTTAATTTACTTGCTGACATATTTTTATGTTCTTTTTAATCTTAAAAATGTTATTAAATAATTTTAAATTTTTTCAGAACATTATTTTCTGGTCATAGCAGATAACATTCCACCATACACTCCATTTAATGAGGACAGATTGGTAGCTAAGCTTTCCATTTGTTGTTGTAACTGAGCAGCATTCTCGGCTACGCTTTGATTAACTTCTGTTTGTTTTTTTGTTGATTCTAACTGTACTTGGTAGAGTCCATTTAGTGATTCGAGCTGAGAGGCAGCTTTCACCATTTCTTCGCTATATTTTTTTGTAGAAGCCATTGCATCAGTTGTAGGGGCGATTCCTTTTGCTGCACCTTCGAAAGAACGAATACTAGTTGCAAGGCTACTCATTAGATTAGCATCTATTTTCGCATCTTTAAGCATTTCATCTAATTTCTTAGATAATAATCCAGAAGTTTCCGTTTCATCAACGGTTGCAATAGCTTTTGCTTTTTTTCCACCTACGGCTGTTCCGCCTGCTAATTCAGGATACACCTTCGACCAATCTAGCTCATCTTCTACAGGTTCGAATGCGGAAATGAAGAAAATAATTGCTTCGGTAACCAACCCAATTGTTAACAACACATCTCCTCCAATACCGAACAATGACATGTGGGTAATTTTGAATAATGCACCAGTTAATACAATGGAGGCTCCAATACCATAAGCCATATTAAATAGTTTCTTCTGAAGTTTTGATTTTGCCATAATTAAAGTAGTTTAATTTAAGTAAGTTTAGATTTAGGTTATAGTTTAGATTAATTTTTTTATTAATTGCCTTCCCCCATATAGTCTTGTACGGTTCTGAAACCGATATAACTTCTAGAAGAATCTGCATATTCATAGTCTCGAGTACTTACTTGTAGAAATACGCAGTGTCTTTCCAAGATCCACCTCGAACCACTTTTCGCATGTTATCCTTATCATTTACATTTGGGTTCATAGTAGAAGAATAGGTATAAGAAGATTGATCATAAGAGGAAGCCGTCCATTCGGAAACGTTTCCTGCCATATTATAAAGTCCGAAACCATTTGGAGCATATGAATCTGCTTCTACAGTATAGAGTGCACCATCCGCAGCATAATCCCCTCTTGCAGGTTTAAAGTTCGCTAAGAAACAGCCTCTATCGTCCATCGCATAGGGGCCTCCCCAAGGATAAGATCCAGACTCCAATCCACCTCGTGCTGCATACTCCCATTCTGCTTCACCTGGCAATCTAAAGTGATTCACATGTGCTCTACCCTTTTGTTTCTGATAAGAGTTTTTATATAGAGTACGCCATGCACCGAAAGCTTTTGCTTGCTTCCAACTTACACCTACTACAGGATAATCACTATAGGCGTCATGCCAGAAATAATCATTATGCATAGGTTCATTATAAGAATAATTAAAGTCTTTAATCCACACAGTAGTGTCAGGATATATCATAAGCTCTTCTGATTCTACAAAATCTCTTCTACCCTTAGATGGATCCTTGGCTGCTGCCTGAATATCCATGGTTGTATATTTAAAACGTAATTTTTGCACATCTATAGTACGCTGTCCATTGTAAGCCTCATCATAAGGAATATACATAGTATCCATTACCTCAGCATAATACTCATCAGGATACTTAGAAGTGTCCCAAATCAACTTTGCTTTTTTATTGATTTTTCTACCTTCATTGAAGTCGTCGCTTAAACTATAATAATTGTCATACATATATTGCTCATAGGGCGTACGATTGTCTTCATCTTGATCTACAAAAGCATATTGTCCTATTCCTCCGTCACCAGGTCCCATTCCAACTTCATCTGCTAATTCGGCAAGTTTTAACCGAACTATAGAGTCTCGAACCCATTCTACAAACTGTCGATATTCAGCATTTGTAATCTCGGTTTCATCCATATAGAATGAACGTACAGTTACAGTTTTGGTAGGAGCATCCTTTACATTAAACAAATCATCATCGGATTTACCCATTATAAAAGATCCACCTGGCACTAAAGTCATACCATAAGGTTTTTCGGGATGCCATTTCTTTCCTTTAACTCCTACTAGTTCACCTCTGTCATTAGAGTTACAACTAAACAAAAAGCTAACAAATACAGCTAATGCAACAAACTTCTTCATATATACTTTACGTTATTTTGAACTTTCAAGGGGATAAACCTATTCAAAATTCTAATAATAAACAAAACTTTTACTAAGAAAATACTAAAAAAAGATGTAAGTTTTTTTATTTAATCCTTTACAAACTCAATTTTCTCTGTGCTTTAAGCCATCTTTCTGGCAATTCTTGGTCACATGCAGTTAGATAATCTTCATAACTACATGGTAATAACGCAACAGATTTAATTTTAGTATCTGAATGTAAAGATTTTGGTAATTTAACCCACCAACGTCCAGACATTAAACTTTTCTTAAAATGTAAAGTTAAATCTTTTATTGGAACTTGGTAATTTTTAAAGTGATTTTCATCATTAAAATTTTCATCTGCGATTCTAAAGTTAACTCCTTCTAGGAAATACCATATAATTTGCGCTAATAACATTGCGGCTTGTGGACCTAGTTTAACCTTATCTATTTCTGTAATACTAAAGGATTTACATGAATTACTCATTCCAGCATATCGTGCCAACGCACACACTTCTCTACTATTCCACCCATTTGGATGACAATGTAGATTACCTAAACATGCGGCTTGCACACTTGTAATATCTACACTTACCATATCTGCATCACGAAGATATGGCTCCACTTTCGTAATATCAGCTGTAAAGTCACCTAATCGAAATGCATCAAAAAGCAAATGATCTAATAGAGCAATCTCATCTATATTATTATAGTACGACTGATATCCAAGAACTGTATAATTAAAAAGCCTATACGGTTTAGTTGAAACCATCTTTCCAACGTAATTTCGATTTGTAATTATCCCTTCCATATCTCCAAGATCAAATTGACTATCGATATTTACATAATGTAACATTTTATTCAAATGGGTATAGCCCCTATATTGACCATAAACCAAATCCTGCCCTCCTCCTAATAAAATTGGAATGACGTCTTGTTGTAGAAGAGTCTCTGTTACTTTTTGGACTGCAAATAATGTATCGGATCGAGAGTGTCCAGGTGCAATATCTCCTATATCGGCAATTGGAGAGCTCCAATTACCTGAATGTAAACTATAAAAAGACAAACGCAGTGCTTCAAAACAAAAAGATTCCTCTTCACTCTTATCATTATCACCTACACCAACTATAGCAATTTTCACATTGGTTAAATCGGGAAATTGGGTTTTATCATTATAGATAGTAATTTGTTTCCCTATACAACCTGCCTCTAAATATTTCAGGCGTACTTTTACAGTATTACTAACAGGCTTTAAATACTCTTGCACAGCTTACTTTTTCTTAGTTTTTGTTTTCTTCTTAGTTTTTCTTTTTTTAGGAGTTGCATCCGCTATAAGTTTTTGAGCCTCCTCTAAAGTGATTTTATCCACCTCAGTTTCTTTTGGCAACTCGACTTTAACCTTATCTTGGATAACATTAAATCTTCCCCATCTTGCTTTTTCTATACGAATTCCTTCTTCCTTCCATTCTACCAGAAGTTTTTCTCTTTCCTTTCGTTTTTTATCTTCAATTAATTCTATGATATTTTGATCTGTCAAATTATCAAAGTCATATTTTTTATTTACATTGATAAACAGATTATTCCATTTAATATATGGTCCGAATCGGCCAACTCCTTTCTGAACAGGCATATCTTCATAATAGTATATTGGGGCTTCAGCTTTTCGTTTTTCTTCTATAAGCTCGATCGCTTTTTCCGCAGTAACATCCAAAGGATCCATTCCTTTGGGTAGAGAGATAAAAGTTTTTCCATGTCGCACATAAGGACCATAGCGACCATTATTAGATTCCACCTCATCACCTTCATACTCTCCAAGCGATTTAGGTAGTTTAAATAAATCCATTACTTCTTCAAAAGTAACGAGATGCAGTTGTTGATCGGGACGCAAACTAGCAAACTTCTTATCTTCATCATCAGGTCCACCGATTTGAGCCATAGCACCATAACGACCTAGTCGAACCAATACTGGCTTTCCACTCTCAGGATGCTCTCCTAATATACGCTCCCCACTTTCACGTTCTGCATTTTCTTTAACGTCAATTACTATAGGTTCAAACTTTGCATAGAATCCACGCATCATTTCTTTCCAGTCTTCTTTACCTTCAGCGATATCGTCAAAGTGTTGTTCTACTCTAGCAGTAAAATTATAATCAATAATATTCCCAAAGTGCTCAACTAGAAAATCAGTAACAATCATTCCAATATCTGTCGGAACTAATCTTCCTTTATCTGCACCTATTTTCTCTGTGAGTTGTTGTTCTTTTATTACTTCCTTTACCAGGGCTAATTGTACATATTTTCGATCCTCTCCTTCTAATGTTCCTTTTTCCACATAATTTCTTTTAATTATAGTAGAAATAGTAGGCGCATAAGTAGAAGGTCTGCCTATACCTAATTCTTCTAAGCGCTTAACCAACGAAGCTTCAGTAAAGCGGTAAGGAGCACGCGTAAATCTTTCGGTTGCAGTAACTTTTGTATTATAAACGGTATCATATAGAGTCAAATGAGGCAACATACCATCTTGCTCCTCTTCTTCGAAATCGGTTCCTTCTAAATATACCTTTAAAAACCCATCGAACTTTATCATTTCCCCTTTGGCCACAAAATGTTTTTCCAACAATTTATCTTCTTTATTGGTGACTTCAATAGTTGCGGTTGTACGCTCTAATTCAGCATCACTCATTTGTGATGCAATAGTTCTTTTCCAGATTAATTCATAAAGTCGCACTTGATCTCTATCACCTGAAATTTCACTATTCGCCATATTTGTTGGTCGTATAGCCTCATGCGCCTCCTGAGCCCCCTTACTCTTATTCGTGTAATTTCGTGGTTTACTATACTTATTCCCATACATAGAAGTAATTGCTTCTTGAGCAGCAGTTTGAGCTTGATTAGAGAGATTAACACTATCTGTTCTCATATAAGTTATTAATCCTGCCTCATACAGTCTTTGAGCTAGGGTCATTGTTCTTCCTACTGAATAACCTAATTTCCTTGAAGCTTCTTGCTGCAAAGTGGAAGTGGTAAACGGAGGTGCAGGTGTCTTTTTTGCAGGTTTCTTAATAAGTTCAGATACTTTGTAACTGGCTTCTATATTTTCTTTTAAAAAGACCTCAGCTTCTTCTTTAGAATCGAAGTTCCTTGCCAACTTGGCTTTAAAAGTACTTTTATCTTCTGTTTTAAATTCTGCATCAATTCGATAAGAAGCAATAGGCTGGAAAGCTTCTATTTCTCTTTCCCGTTCGACGATAAGACGCACAGCTACAGACTGAACTCTACCTGCCGACAACCCACCTTTGACTTTACGCCATAAAACAGGAGAAATCTCATACCCTACCAAACGATCTAATATTCGTCTAGCTTGTTGAGCATTAACAAGGTTATAATCAATTCCTCGAGGGTTTTTAACTGCATGTAAAATAGCTGGCTTGGTAATCTCATGAAAAACTATCCTTTTAGTTTTTGCTTCTTCTAGCTTCAAAGTTTCTGCAAGGTGCCAAGCAATAGCTTCTCCTTCACGGTCTTCATCACTTGCTAACCAGACCACTTCAGCCGCTTTGGTCAACTTTTTTAACTCTCCAACTAATTTTTTCTTGTCGTTGGGAACAATGTATTTCGGTTCAAAATCCCCATCGGTATCTACCCCTAATTCCTTGGATGGTAAATCCGCGATATGTCCATAACTAGAAGTTACATGATAATCTTTACCTAGAAATTTCTCTATGGTTTTTGCTTTCGCAGGAGACTCTACTATAACTATATTTTTTGCCATATTGTTCACTTATTTGGTTTACAAAAGTATAGGTTTTTTTCTATTCCATTCTTAGAAGAATAAAATTCAATATTTTTATTGAGGCTGAACATACAAATATCTTCTATAAATAACACTTATATAATACAGGAACTTTTTCATAAAAGCATTTTCAGATTATGTTCATTATGACCTTGCTCTTTTACAATCTTCTTTCATCTTGTCATTATATCAAACAAATATAACTCATTATTAACTAAACTTTATCGACAAGTTTTTTCTAGAATAAAAAAGTAACTCTTCATTCATTTTCAAATTAAAACAAAAAAATCTCATTGGAATATGTAAAAACAATCCGTGACACTTTGTCACACTTTAGTTTTAATATTATATCTTTGCTTCCTACATTAAGCAATGTACATTTGTACACATATAATTATATGAGGACGCAATTATGGAGAAAATCATCGATGAAAGCATTCAGGGAAACGCTTTACAAACTCAAAATAAAATAGGCAACAACAAAAAATTATACATTGAAAGCTACGGTTGTCAAATGAACTTTAGTGACAGCGAAGTGGTAGCTTCTATTCTTGCTAAACAAGGCTATAATACTACAGATCAACTCAAAAATGCAGATTTAGTATTGGTCAACACGTGTTCTATTCGAGATAAAGCTGAACAAACAGTCCGAAATCGTTTAGATGAGTATCAGGCAATCAAAAGAGACTACAATCCTAAAATGAAAGTAGGGGTGTTAGGATGTATGGCTGAACGATTGAAAGAAAAATTTTTAGAAGAAGAAAAAATAGTTGATTTAGTAGTGGGACCCGACGCCTACAAAGATCTCCCCAATTTATTGGAAGAAGTAGAACAAGGGAGAGATGCTGTGAATGTTATCCTTTCACGTGATGAAACCTATGCTGATATTTCTCCTGTACGTCTAGGAGGAGATGGGATTACCGCTTTCGTAAGCATAACTCGAGGCTGTGATAATATGTGTACTTTTTGTGTTGTTCCTTTTACTCGAGGACGTGAGCGTAGTCGGAGCCCAGAAAGTATTATAGCTGAAGTCAATGATCTAGCTCGCAACGGATATAAAGAAGTCACGCTATTAGGTCAAAATGTTGATAGTTATCTTTGGTATGGGGGAGGATTAAAAAAGGATTTTAAAAAAGCAAGCCCTATTCAACAAGCCACAGCCCTAGACTTTGCTGATCTCCTTGAACTTGTAGCCAAAGCACAACCTTATATGCGTATTCGCTTTTCTACGTCTAACCCTCAAGACATGAGTGACAAAGTACTACATACCATAGCTAAGTATGATAATATATGCAAACACATTCATTTACCAGTTCAAAGTGGAAGCACAAGAATATTAAAAGAAATGAATAGACAGCATACGCGAGAAGAGTATATGGAACTGATTGATAAAATTCGCACTATACTCCCAGACTGTAGCATTTCACAGGATATGATCGTAGGTTTCCCAACTGAAACGGAAAAAGATCATCAAGATACGTTAAGTTTAATGGAATATGTAAAATATGATTTTGGATATATGTTTACCTATTCTGAACGTCCTGGAACCCTTGCTGCAAGAAGACTTAAAGATGATATTCCTGAAACTATTAAAAAAAGACGACTTACCGAAATTATCCAACTCCAAAGGAAGCATAGTGAGTATAGGACTAAACAATATTTAAATAAAACTGTAGAAGTCCTCATCGAAAAAGAATCTAAAAAATCGGATGAAGAATGGAGCGGACGAACTGAGCATAACACCACTACAGTTTTCCCTAAAGAACACTATAAGCCAGGAGATTATGTTTTAATCAAAGTTACAGATTGCACTTCGGCTACCTTAATAGGAAAAGCTATAGGATATAGTGAAAACCAACAACAAAAAATAAAATAATCACAGTAAAAGCACATAAATTAGTATGTCTATTCAAGCGATAAAGCAACGTTTCGAAATTATTGGTGATGATCCCAAATTAAATTTAGCTTTGGAGAAAGCTATCCGAGTGGCCCCCACTGATATTTCAGTATTAGTAACGGGGGAAAGTGGTGTGGGTAAAGAGAGTATCCCCAAAATCATACACTCATTATCTCATCGAAAGCATGGTAAATATATTGCGGTAAACTGTGGTGCAATTCCAGAAGGAACAATAGACAGTGAATTATTCGGACATGAAAAAGGAGCTTTTACGGGTGCTAGCACTACGAGAAGTGGTTATTTTGAAGCGGCTGATGGAGGAACAATATTCTTAGATGAAGTTGGAGAGTTACCTTTATCCACACAGGTTCGTCTTTTACGTATACTTGAAAATGGAGAGTTCTTAAAAGTAGGTTCTTCACAAATTCAAAAAACAGATGTTCGCATTGTAGCAGCCACTAATGTCAAAATGGAAGAGGCTATTAATAAAGGAAGATTTAGAGAGGATCTGTATTATCGATTGAGTACTGTTGAGATCTTCCTTCCTCCCTTAAGGAAACGACCAGGGGATATTCATCTTTTATTTAGAAAATTTGCTGCTGATTTTGCTCATAAATACAAAATGCCAACGGTTCGGTTAGAACCAAATGCCATAGAGTTATTATCTAAATATAGATGGGCAGGAAATGTTCGTCAACTCCGTAATGTTGCTGAACAAATCTCTGTATTAGAAAAAGACAGGCAAATTAATGCCACAACCCTTCAAGGCTATTTACCTGATTTTAAAAATAACCTTCCCGCACTTATCAACCATTCAAAATCAGATAGCGATTTCAGTAGTGAAAGAGAAATTCTCTATAAAGTGCTTTTTGATATGCAGCGAGATATTAATGATCTTAAGTCTCTTACATTAGAACTACTTAAATCAGAGGACAAAAGCACTTTTGAAGAAGAGAACTCAACTCTTATTAAACAAATTTATGAGAACTTCGATAACGACTCAAAAGCCTCATCTGAGGTCGAACAAAATGTCGAAGTACTAGGTATTTCTTCAGGCGATAATGAAACTGATAATACCTATGATTATGCTGAAGAAATACAAGAAGAAAAGTCATTATCACTTCAAGATAATGAACTAGAACTTATACAAAGAGCTCTTGATAAGCATGCAGGTAAAAGAAAAGCTGCTGCTGAAGAACTTGGTATTTCGGAACGAACGCTCTATAGAAAAATTAAACAATACAACCTCTAACATGCTCAAAATAAAATATATCGTCCTGCTTTTTATTCTTACTAGTCTTTCTATAAGCTGTAAGTTTTACTCTTTTACAGGAGCAGATATAGATTATAACACTACTAGAACATTTCAAGTAAATTATTTTAGGAATGAGGCTCCGCTAGTCGAACCAAGCATTTCTCGAGATTTCACAGATGCTCTTCAAGAGTTAATGTTAAATCAAACTAGTCTTTCTCAAACTAATAGAGATGGGGATTTAATTTTTGAAGGTGAAATTGTAGAATACTATATCGCTCCTATTACTGCCACTGCCGAACATAAAGCAGCTCAGAATAGATTAACGATAGCGGTCAACGTTCGATTTATCAATAAAGTCAATCCTGAAAAAGATTTTGAAAGACGCTTCTCTTATTATCATGATTATGAAGGATCTGCTATGCTTGTCGGTCCTCAATTAAGCACAGCCACCGAAGAAATTTTTGAAAGAATCACTCAAGATATTTTTAATGCCTCATTAGCCAATTGGTAATTATACTATGTTAGACCCCAATCACTTTAGTCGTTTACTCAATAATCCTAGATCTACTATAGAAGAGGATTTAGAGCAACTGGAAAACATTCTCGAGGAGTTTCCTTATCTACAGAGTGCAAGAGCGCTTCAACTTAAAATTTATAATGATAAAAACAGTAAACGATATAACAATGCATTACGTAAAACTGCTGCCTATACTATTGATCGAGATGTATTGTTTCAATTTATTACCTCTGATTTATTTACCGAGTCTAATAATACAAAAGAAGAAGTAACTTCAAATATTGATCAAAAGCCCTTAATAAAAGAAAATAAAAAAGAGGACAGCTATGACAAGTCTCTACAAGGAGAAACTATATCTGAAGAGGAGAAAATAGCAGAAGAATTAGAGTTAGATAAGCCTATTATTTTCAATAAAAATGATGCACACTCTTTTTCTGAATGGATGAAACTCACCAAAAGACAACCTATAGAAAGAGGTGAAAATATAAAAGAAGAAGATAGCGAACTTCCCAGAACGGATAAGATTATTACTTTGGTGGATGCTTTCTTAAAAAACAATCCTAGACCTAAAAAAAACCAGAATTTTTTAGTTTCCGATAAAGATTCGCCTAGCCTCATTTCTCCTGCTCCACAAGCTTTAATGACTGAAACTTTAGCTAGGGTATATTTACAACAAAAGAATTATAAAAAGGCAATTCAAGCATATAAAATTTTAATTTTGAAAAATCCCGAAAAAAGTGGTTACTTTGCAGACAAAATTCGGGCAATAGAAAAACTCACAAACAAAAAGTAGTATGAACACATTTACAATACTCGTTATCTTAATCATCTTTGTAGCTTTCCTACTAGTTACAGTAATAATGGTACAAAATCCGCAAGGCGGTGGACTATCAGCTTCTTTTGGAGGTGGTGGTCAGCAAATGGGAGGGGTCAAGAAAACTTCTGACTTTTTAGACAAAAGCACTTGGACCTTAGCCACTCTTTTATTAGTTCTTATCTTATTATCAAATGTATCATTGATGACTGGAGGAGCCAATAGCAAAACCGATTTATTTGATGACACTCAAGCCATTCCTACACAAACAGATGCCGACATAGAAGCAAGTTTGGGAACGGACAAAGAATAATCCTCCTATATGGATAGATGTAATAAAATGCCAACTTGTCATTACGAGTTGGCATTTTTTGTAACAAAACACGACAAAATCGCTTTGGCATACTTTGTGCATATTTCATAAATCAAAAAAACAAATTAACAACTTAAATTAATACAACGATGGCGTTAAAAATTCAACCACTTTCGGATCGTGTTTTGGTAGAGCCACAAGAAGCAGAAACCAAAACGGCCTCTGGGATTATAATACCAGATTCAGCAAAAGAGAAACCATTACAAGGAAAAGTAGTAGCTGTTGGAAAAGGTAAAAAAGACCATGATATGACTGTAAAAGTAGGAGACTTAGTACTTTACGGAAAGTATTCTGGCAGCGAGTTGAAATACGAAGGAAAAGATTATCTCATCATGAGAGAAGATGACATCCTAGCAATTATTTAACCTCATTTCATTAATAAAAACTGAATTTCAAAATGGCAAAAGAAATAATTTTTGATACCGAAGCACGCGATGGTATAAAACGCGGAGTAGATGCATTAGCTAATGCTGTAAAAGTAACTTTAGGTCCAAAAGGAAGAAATGTTATTTTAGGACGTTCATTTGGGGCTCCACATGTCACCAAAGATGGCGTTTCTGTTGCTAAAGAAATAGAACTAGAAGATGCTTTAGAAAATATGGGAGCGCAAATGGTTAAAGAAGTAGCTTCGAAAACCAATGATTTAGCGGGTGATGGTACCACTACTGCAACCATACTAGCTCAAGCTATTGTAAACGAAGGGCTTAAGAATGTTGCAGCTGGCGCCAATCCAATGGAGTTAAAGCGAGGAATTGACAAAGCAGTAGCTGCGATTACCAAAAACCTTGAAAATCAAGCCACACAAGTTGGAGATTCTTCAGAACAAATTAAGCAAGTAGCTGCTATATCAGCGAATAATGACGAGCTTATTGGAGAATTAATCGCAGATGCTTTTGGTAAAGTAGGCAAAGAAGGCGTTATCACTGTAGAAGAAGCTAAAGGTACAGAAACATATGTGGATGTTGTAGAAGGGATGCAGTTTGACCGCGGATACCTATCTCCTTATTTTGTAACTGATAGCGAGAAAATGCTTGTGGAGATGAGCAATCCTTATATTTTATTGAGCGATAAAAAGATTTCGACTATGAAAGACTTGCTCCCCATACTCGAGCCTGTTGCACAGCAAGGCAAAGAGCTATTGATTATCGCAGAAGATATAGATGGAGAAGCATTGGCTACACTAGTTGTTAACAAACTACGT
>Ga0079226_10002871_pt1 | contig 13268 bp, 12 predicted proteins | sample Poulit2014_FD_76345 | JGI IMG/M metagenome (GOLD analysis project Ga0079226, IMG submission 76345) | Agricultural soil microbial communities from Georgia to study Nitrogen management - Poultry litter 2014 | ecosystem: Environmental > Terrestrial > Soil > Agricultural land | place: USA: Georgia... | reverse complement strand
TGTCATTGAATTGACGGCCCACCAACTGGATGAACCGGAATCATCCAATATTCGAGAAGAAACAGAGCGGATGAAACAAGGATTAGAAACGGTATTATATATGGCACGTTTACGCACCATTGAGCAAGACTTTCACGTACAACAAGTTACATTAGAAAAACTCTTACAAGAAGTACAGACAGAAAATAAACGGTTGTATATTCGAAACGGAATTTTCCCCCAACTCTATATAGAAGATCCGTCTATTGTCGTGGAAACAGATGAAAAATGGTTGTTTTTTATCGTGGACCAGCTCATTCAAAATGCGGTGAAATATTCCGTTGCAAAAAGCAATCACATAGACGTAAGAGTGGCGATTATAAATGATCAAGCGGTTCTATCGATTCAAGATTACGGAGTTGGTATTCCTGTTCATGACCAGAAACGAATTTTTCAACCCTTTTTTACAGGGGATAATGGCAGGAAGTTTCGCGAATCCACTGGAATGGGTTTATATGTAGCACGAGAAGTAGCTACATATATGGGACATGATATACAAGTTGATTCTACTCCTGGTGAAGGAACCACATTCTCCATGATCTTCACCAAAGAACAAACCTTCACAAACCTTACAACAATGTAATGTTTTTGAAAGGTGAATCGATCGTTGCTACATAAAAAACTGGGTAGAATATAGTTAGAATCGATTGATGAAGGAGTGGAGATAATGTTGCACGTGAACAACGTTAGTAAAATTTATGAAGGAAAAATTGCCTATCGTGCGTTAACAAATATTCAACTTGACATAGAAGAAGGTGAATTTGTTGGAATAATGGGACCTTCAGGAAGTGGGAAAACCACATTACTCAACTTGATTGCGACCATTGACCAACCAACGACGGGATCTGTACTGATTGAAGGGAATAACCCATACGAATTATCGAAAAATGAATTGGCTCAATTTCGCCGTCGTTCTCTCGGATTTGTTTTTCAAGATTTTAATTTACTGCATACATTAACTGTTAAGGAAAACATTGTTTTACCATTGACACTTGACGGTAAACGGGTAAAAGAAATGGAAGAGAAAGTAGAAGCAATCGCTAGCACGCTCGGGATTACATCTATTTTAAATAAACGGACCTATGAAATTTCTGGTGGACAAGCGCAGCGTACTCCTATTGCACGGGCGATGATTCATGAGCCAAAGCTGCTTTTAGCCGACGAACCAACTGGAAATTTAGACTCAAAAGCATCCAAAGACGTTATGCATCTGCTCACAGGATTAAATGAAAAAGAAAAAACGACGATGATGCTCGTGACTCACGATCCACAGGCAGCTAGCTATTGTGATCGAATTGTTTTCATTCGTGACGGGAAATTATATTCCGAAATTCACCAAGGGGAAAATCGAAAGGCGTTCTTTCAAAAAATCATTGATACACTCTCTTTATTAGGGGGGGATGACAATGACTTTTCGTCAATTCGTTCGGAATAATGTTCTTAGAAACAAACGGCTATATGCTGCATATTTTTTAAGTAGCCTATTCACAGTCTTAGTGTTTTTCACCTTTGCGATATTCGCATTTCACCCAGCATTTCAAGATGGAGGCGTTCGATATGAGGTGCTTCTAGGGATGGGAGTTGCTGGTGGAATTATTTATGTGTTTTCCTTTTTCTTTATTTTGTATTCCATGGGATCTTTCGTCCAATCAAGAAAAAGGGAATTCGGATTACTCATGATTCAGGGAATGTCCATGAGACAAATTCGCTGGATGATATTTTTAGAAAACATGCTCATTGGATTGTTTGCAACAGTCATTGGGATTGGTTTAGGAACATTATTTGCGAAAATCATTCTTCTCATTGGGGAAAATGTATTAATTATTGAAGAAACATTAAACTTTTATGTGCCTGTGTGGCCGATTGTCATTACATTTGTTTCCTTTCTAGCTTTGTTTTTAGTCATATCTATTCTAGTACCACTGTTCTTACGTTCGAAAAAAGTTGCCGTATTGATAAAAGGTGACGTACAACCGAAAGTGGAACCAAAGGCATCTCTTATCTTGACGATTGTAGCAATTCTTCTACTTGCGGCAGGATATATTACTGCACTCATCGCAAAAAGCATGATGGTCATTTTTGTTATGATTCCAGTAATAATCGTAGTTATCATTGGAACGTACTTATTGTTTACTCAATTGAGTGTGTATATGATGCGTTATTTGAAGAATCGGAAGCCTATCTTTTGGAAGAAGACAAATATGATTTTATTATCAGACCTATCTTTTCGTATGAAAGATAACGCTCGAACGTTTTTCATGGTAGCGATAATTTCTACGGTTGCATTTAGTGCGATTGGTACGCTATTTGGTTTCCAAACGTATTTGACTGGCGGGCTGAAAGAAGCGAACCCATATACATTCACTTATACAGAATATAGTGAAGATGTGCATGAGCAAGCGAACGAAATTGTAGAAAATATTGAAGAGTCCATACGTACCCATAACATTGTTGCAGATCGTGTCGATGTGAAATTGTATTATTTTGAGGATGTGGAAGGTAGCCAGCTACCTGTGACAGATGTCTCCACGTATAATGCTTTAGCCAAACTTCAAGGAGCAGAGGAAATTCAACTGGATGCAGATGAAATGATCGGTGTGAAAGCAAGTGTCGTTATGATTGATGACCACATGAGAAGTGATCCGTCTGATGAACCAATTGAACTGGAAAATGGCCAACGACCGCATGTCTCTCATATGATTGAATCGAATGTACTTCCATTTATAGACGTTCATTTTATTATGAGTGATGAGTTATTTGCTCATATGTCTGAGCCCCTTAGACAAGAACGTTTTATCGCCTGGGAAGTACAAGAAGGAGCGGAAGAGGACATCATCGCTGTTGGTGAGGAAATTAGCAGTGGGGAAGGATATTTATTCCAAGCCATCGATTATATTGGGTTCACCATTAATCAAATGTACGGACCTGTTTTATTTATCGGCTTATTCATTGGTCTCGTATTTTTTGTGTCTGCTGGAAGCTTTTTATACTTTAGATTGTATTCGGATTTAGATGAGGATAAGAAAAAGTTTGCAGCCATTTCCAAATTAGGTTTAACAAATAAAGAGTTGAAAAAAGTGCTCACAAAACAAACAGCTATTCTATTTTTTGCACCTATTCTTGTAGCGCTCATTCATGGGGCAGTAGCGTTAACTGCCTTATCAAACCTGTTTGACTATAATTTACGGCTCCAATCAAGTATTGTTCTTGGATGCTTTTTACTCATTCAAATTGTATACTTTTTAATTGTACGATTTATCTATATTCGACAAGTGCAAGAAGCATTATAAACGTGCGCCCACTTAGCCATGCAGTTCACGCTGTAAGGGTAGGTGGGCGCGTGTTTTTCTTTTGGGGAAATCATTGGCGGAATTGCTATGGCGATTTTTAGTGTGCAAAATATTACTATCGTCCAACAAGTGGTGCCAAATCACGTAATGGGAAAAGTGACATCTGTGCGACTCTTTATTATGCGCGTAGCTATGCCTTTTGGTGTCCTTGTCGGAGGTTATTTAGGTGAAGTTTGGGGTGTGCGACCAATGTATTTATTTATCGGTTCAGTAATTTGTATCGTTTCATTATGTGGTATGCTAATCCCATACTTTACATTTGTGGACGAATTTCAAGACCAGCAATGATTGGACCGAAGAATATTGGAGGTTACACGTATGGAATCCATTATTTTATTTGATGGGGATTGTCACTTTTGCAATAAAAGCGTTCAGTTTATTATAAAAAGGGATCCAAAAGCAATTTTCTCGTTCGCCCCCCTACAAGGACCAACTGGTGAACGATTGAAAAAAGAATATGAGCTTCCATCTTCTTCTGATAGTTTCATATTAATTGAAAATGGTCATATGTATGAAGAATCGACAGCTGCCTTACGAGTAGCAAAGCAGTTAAAAGGAATGTGGAAACTTAGCTATGTTGGCATTATTATTCCGAAACCTATTCGAAACGGGGTGTATCGGATCATTGCCAACAACCGAAGGAAGCTGCTTAGAAAAGAAGGGCCTTGTCCAATTCCAACACCAGAGATGAAGAATCGGATGTTGGAATAAAAAATATGCTCCCATCCGTATATGGGTGGAGCATATTTTACGTTTTTCAACTAGAACTCACTGCATATCAATCAACTGATCACGCTCATTAAAAAATGTTCGATACCCAAGTACTGCGAATAATACTACAGATAAAGCAACTGCACCAAGAATGCCTAACATAATCGCAATTTGATAGTTAATAGAAACGAGAGGGGATGCTCCACCTAAAATCTGACCCGTCATCATTCCAGGTAAAAAGACAATTCCCATCCCAATCATATTATTAATAATCGGAGTCATCGCAGCATCAAAAGCCCGATTCGCTATTCTTCGTGTTGCTTCTTTAGGTGTGGCCCCGAGCATAAGAGCTCCTTCGACAAGCTGTTTTTGTGAAGACATTTCATTCATATACGTATTCACGCCAAGAGTAATTCCTGTCATAGCATTTCCAATAATCATCCCAGCAATCGGAATAACATATGTCGGTTTATACCAAGGAGATAATCCGATGACAACAAAAATAAAATACGCCATACTAATCAAAACACCAATTGTTAGCGAAAGAGCAATTAATTTCTTCATTTGGATGCTTATTTTATGTTTGATCCGTTTGATAGCTGTATAAATTGCGAATCCAACCATTAACAGGAGAACGCCAAGAGTAATGAGAGGATGTTCGTTCTTGAAAATATATTCTAAAATATATCCGGCAATAATGAGCTGTACAGACATACGAATAGTGGCAATTAAAACATCCTTTTCCCTTTTAATCGACCGCCATTTCAGAATGACAATTAATAGAACGACGAATATATATGCAGCTATGAGCCGCCACCAAGAAATTTCAATTATTTCTGATTCCATGTTGGCTCGACCTCCTCATCGCGAACGACTTTTCCTTCTTTGAGCTGGATAAGATGTTCGGCGAATAACTTCACAATCTCATCCGAATGGGTAATCATAATAACGGTTTTATTTTCTTGTTTACAATGTTTGAGCACGTGTTTCATAATGGTGTGTGCAGAATCTTGGTCTAAAGATGATGTCGGTTCATCTAATATAAGGACTTCGGCAGGCAACAGGAGCATGCGGGCAAGTGTCAGACGTTGTTTTTCCCCGCCGGATAATTTACTCGCATCTTGGTCAAGCTCTTTATGCAGATGCACAACATCAAGGACTTGTTTAATCTCTTGATCTGAAGCGGGTTCCAGTTCTGAGAAAAACCGTCCTAATTGAATGTTTTCCTTCACCGTTCCTTCATAAATAGAAGGAGATTGTTGCAACATGGATACCCTTCTTCGTAAATTCACCATTGACATGTTTCGGATATCTTTATCTTCTACATAAATCGTACCTTTCGTTGGATTAATAAGCCCGTTTAATAGCTTGATGAATGTTGTTTTACCACTTCCGCTTTCACCAATAATACATGTAATTTTATGACTGGAAATGGTTAGTTCAGGAATGTCTAATACGTCTTTAAAAGTTATGTTTTCAAGCCTAAACATGTGCACTCTCCTTTAATGGATGGTTGGTTACAAGGAAATAAGTTATAGCAACAATAGCAAATGAATAGGGAACTGTTAAGGGAAAAGTGTTGAAACAGCCTTAACAATAAAAGCATTTCACATCAAAGCAAATTATCATAGGAAACACTCTCTAGGGCTATCAAAAGTGAAAGGTAGACAATAAGAAAGAATATAAAGGGATTGATATGTATGCTGTCGAAATAAAGGATCGTATGAACGGGCTGTAAGAACCCCACGGCGCTGTCGATATAATCATTATAATAGTATCTGTGGGTGAGATAGAGAATGAAATAAAATACATATACTTGTATGTTTATATAATAACGTGTAAAATAGAAAAATATATTGACTAAATTATATCTTGTATATTATTATAACGAGGTGGGCGCTTGCAAAGATATAAAAAATAAATTTGTTTACACAATTATATAAATATAGGGACGTACTGTGCTTTTTAAAGCGTTTCAAGTAAACAAAGCGTTTACAATATTAAAAAAGTGTTTAAAAGTGCTTGATTATTGATAGAACCTATTATATACTTTAGGCACTTCGATTCACATAAATAAACAGCGAACAAAGTTGAGAGCATCTTAGGAAAATCTTTTTACATACATCCAGACTTCAAGCAAGGGAGTCCCAAGGTCAGTTCGTAAAAAAGATTATCTACGATATAAAAATGAAAACGCTATCAACTGCGAGATGGGGGATTGTTTTGGCAAAAACATTGGTCGATGTAAAAAATTTAAAGACTTCATTCCGTATCAATGACGAGTACTATGCAGCAGTAGACAATGTGTCGTTGAGTGTGAAGGAAAATGAAGTGTTAGCTATTGTTGGAGAATCTGGTTGTGGTAAAAGTGCACTAGCCTTTTCCATCATGGGATTACATACACGTGCAAAAGTAGAAGGGGAGATTCTTTATAATGGGGAAAACATTGTTAACGCTTCCCCGCGAAAATTAAATAATTTACGTGGTAAAGATTTAGGAATGATTTTCCAGGACCCACTTACAGCGCTGAATCCCCTAATGACAATAGGGGATCAAATTGGCGAGGCCATTTTATTACATGATAGTTCTATGTCCAAAGCGCAACGAAAGAAAAAAGTTCTCGAGCTATTAGATAAGGTTGGAATCGCTAGGTCAAAACATGTATATGGTCAATACCCACATGAATTATCCGGTGGGATGCGTCAGCGTGTTATTATTTCAATTGCTATTGCAAATGATCCAAATGTGTTAATCGCTGATGAGCCTACGACTGCACTTGACGCTACCATTCAATCGCAAATTTTGGATTTAATTCGTGAATTAAAAGACGATATGAACGCAGGTATCGTTCTAATTACTCATGACTTAGGAGTCGTTGCAGAAATGGCTGATCGTGTTGCAGTCATGTATGCAGGGCAAATTGTTGAGATTGTAGATGTACACACATTGTTTAAACAACCTCTACATCCATACACACGCTCACTTATTAGCTCTGTTCCAAGTAGAGAGAAACATGCTGAGAAACTACATGTGATTCAAGGAATTGTTCCGGCTCTACAAAACTTACCAAGAGAAGGATGCCGTTTTAAAGATCGTATTCCATGGATTGATGAATCTGAACATGATGAACATCCTGAATTACAGGAAGTCGCGCCGGGACATTTCGTACGTTGTTCATGCTATAAGAATTTCTACTTTCCAGAGGAAAAAAGGGAGGGGGCTAACTAATGTCAATTTTAAAAGTTGAAGATTTACGAGTCCACTTTCCGATTAAAGGCGGTATTTTTGGTCGTACAGTCGATCATGTGAAAGCGGTTGATGGTGTATCCCTTGAGATTGAAAAGGGGACAACTTACGGATTGGTAGGGGAGTCAGGATCAGGGAAAACAACAACAGGAAGAGCGATTGTAGGACTTAATAAGATGACTACCGGAAAAGTATTTTTTGAGGGCGAGGAAATAACCAATTTTGGCAAGAGAAAATCTGGATTACATAAAGATGTACAGATGATATTCCAAGATCCATACTCTTCGTTAAATGGTAGAAAAAGAGTACTAGATATTATCGCAGAACCACTTCGTAATTTTGATCGATTATCAAAATCCGAAGAAAGAAAACGTGTACAAGAATTATTAGAACTAGTTGGGCTTAGTCCAGAAAGTATATTGAAGTATCCACACCAATTCTCAGGTGGACAGAGACAGAGAATTGGAATTGCTCGTGCAATTGCACTGAAACCGAAATTGATTATAGCAGATGAGCCTGTTTCTGCATTAGACGTTTCCGTTCAGGCACAAGTATTAAACTTTTTACAAGATATTCAAAAGGAACTCGACCTAACGCTCCTCTTTATTAGTCATGACTTAGGTGTTATTAGGCATATGTGTGAGCGTATCGGAATCATGTATAAAGGTAGATTTGTTGAGGAAGGTTCTGCCGAGGAAATTTTCGATAATCCTCAACATATTTATACAAAGAGACTCGTCGCAGCTATACCAGATATTGATCCAGAAAAGCGTGATCATTCATTTGATGTTCGACGAGAAGTAGAAACAGAATGGACAGAAGCTTATGATAAATACTTTGATGAAGAAGGCCTTGCGTATAAATTGCAACCGATTTCCGATACGCATTCCGTTGCCTTGCCTGAGAGGGGTTGATTTGTTATGTGGAAGTTTACGATAAGAAGAATGCTCATTGTTATTCCTCAAATTATTCTTTTAAGTATACTTGTGTTTGTACTTGCAAAAATGATGCCTGGTGACGCTTTAACAGGTCAACTTGATCCAAATATCTCACATGAATCTCTTGAAAATATTCGTGAAAAACTAGGATGGAATGATCCGTGGTATCAACAGTATGGGCGATGGATAAGTGATCTTGCTCAAGGTGACTTAGGGCAGTCTTATAACTATAAAATGCCTGTAACAGAATTGATTGGACAACGATTGGTAAACACATTTTGGCTATCGTTATTTACACTCATACTAATATATGCAATATCTATTCCTCTTGGAATTTTAAGTGGACGGTACAATGATTCCATTTTAGACCATGCAATTACAGGATATACATATCTTGGATTTGCGACACCGTTATTTATTTTTGCACTTGTTATGTTATGGATATTTGGATATCACTTTGGGTGGTTCCCAACGAGTGGAAGTGTCGCCCCAGGAACAAGTCCAGGGTCACTGGAATATGTATTCAGTAAGTTAAAACATTTACTCTTACCGGGTATATCCTTAGCCCTTATAGGGGTAGTAGGTACCGTGCAATATTTAAGAAATGAGATTATCGATACGAAACAAATGGACTTTATTACGACCGCAAGGGCTAAAGGGGCATCTGAATCTCGCGTATATAATCGTCATATTTTCCGAAACTCACTTTTGCCAATTGCTGCGTTCTTCGGATATGAAATAACAAACTTAATCGGTGGAACAATCTTTATTGAGATGATTTATGGATATCCTGGAATGGGACAATTATTCCTAGAATCTATTGTTCAGCGTGATTATAGTGTTGTTACAGCATTAGTACTCTTGTATGGAATAGCTGCAGTGGTAGGTACATTATTATCAGATATTACGTTAAGTATTGTTGACCCTAGAATTCGGATTAAATAGTACAGAATTACTTAAAAGAAGTTTGAGGTGATAAATATGGCGAATGAGGTTGTTGAAACAGTTGAAAAAGAGGAAGATTCCAATGTAAGCCCTTCAGGCCTCCGTATTTTTTGGACTGAAATTGTTCGAGATAAGCTTGCACTTGGATCGCTCATTCTTTTTGTGTTAATAACATTAACGGTTTTTATCGGATCAGCAATGCTTGATTTAAAGGAAGTAACGAGAATTGATGTACTATCAAGGTTTGAACCACCTTCTTCTGAGCATATTTTAGGTACAGATACTGGTGGAAGAGATATATTTGGTCAATTAATCATTGGTACGAGAAACTCTTTATTAATTGGTATTCTCGTAACAGTAATGAGTGGAACTGTAGGTGTACTATTTGGGCTTACAGCAGGATATTTCGGTGGTTCAACAGATAACGTGTTGATGCGTATCTTAGATTTCTTTTTAATTTTACCTTTCTTAATGATTGTTATTATCTTTGTTTCTTTAGTACCTAAGTATAGTATTATATCATTTTCCCTTATAATGACTGCATTTCTATGGATGGGAATTGCTAGATTGGTACGTTCGAAGGCACTACAAGAACGAGAACTGGATTACGTAAATGCATCGAAAACGTTAGGAACATCGAATTTTACGATTATGTTTTCACATGTGTTTCCAAATATCTCATCTATTATTATTGTAAATATGACTCTTGCTTTAGCAGCCAATATTGGAATTGAGTCTGGACTTTCCTTCTTAGGATTTGGTTTTCCAGAAAGTACCCCAAGTCTCGGAACACTGTTAAGTTATGCAACAAACCCAACTACATTAGAGAAACGTTGGTGGGTATGGGTACCTGCAGCGGTGTTGATTTTAGTGTTAATGCTTAGTGTCCGAAACATTGGTGAAGCACTCAAAAGAGCATCTAACGCTCAACAGCGAAGAGGATAATATTCGAAAATACTACATTAATAAAAAGACTTGATTTTTTCTAACAATTTAGTATAATGTTAGAAGGAGGGATTACACACTTTGTTTAATCCCCAACATATTTTTTCAGAAAATTGCCTACAAGGTAATGGTTTGTAATGTGTTATTAACATTTAAGTCTCTTAAAGATTAAAATGACTTAAATGCTTAATATATAACATCGCAAAAAATTATACAGCGATGTAAAACTTTTAAATAACTAAGGGAGGTTATTTTAGGATGAAAAGCAACAAGTTTTATAAGGTTTTGCTTGCTATGCTTCTCGTGTTGTCACTTGCACTCGTAGCTTGTAGTAGTGATAAGGATAACGAAAATGGGAAGGACAAAGAAGATCCACCGGCATCAGAAGGTGAAGGAGAAGGCGAAGGCGATGAGCCGGTAAATAAAGGGGAAGAAGCACTTGCTCTCTTTAACCAAGATGTTTCGAATACAGATGAAGCAATTGATGGTGGCGAGCTGAATTATGGGCTAGTTTCAGACGATCCATTTAAAGGTACCTTAAACTGGAACTTCTACTCAGGTAACCCTGATGCTGAAGTAATTAATTGGTTTGATGAAAGTCTTATTCACACTGATGGAGACTTTTTATATAGCCAAGAAGGTGCAGCTACGTGGGAACACGATGAGTCTGGTCACGTATTTACCTTCACTATTCGTGATGAAGTAAATTGGCATGATGGTGAGCCGGTAACTGCTGAAGACTGGGCGTTTGCACATGAAGTAATTGCTCATGAGGATTATACTGGTGTCCGTTTTGACGACACGCTTCGTAACATTGAGGGAATTGAAGAATTCCACAATGGTGAAGCAGATGAGATTTCAGGAATTAAAGTAATTGATGATAAGACACTAGAAATTACGTATATTGAATCAACTCCTTCACTCTTATCTGGAGGAATTTGGACATACGCATTACCGAAACACATTTTTGGCGATATTCCTGTAGAAGATATGGAAGCATCTGATGCAGTTCGTAAAAATCCAATTGGATTTGGACCTTACAAGGTAGATACAATTGTACCTGGAGAATCAGTAACATATACGAAGAACGAAGATTACTGGAGAGGAGAGCCTGCGTTAGATAAGGTCACTCTGAAAGTAATTAGTAGTTCAACAGTAGCTCAGGCACTTGCAACAGGTGAAGTTGATTTAATTAACGATTTCCCTGCGGATCAATACCCTGATAATGAAGATTTGTCAAACGTAGAGTTCCTTGCATATTATGATAACTACTTCTCATATATCGGATTCAAGCTTGGTGAATGGGATTTTGATGAAAAACAAGTTAATCAAAATAGAGAAACGCCTTTACAGGATAAGAACTTACGTAAAGCAATGGCAATGGCTATTAGTGGAGACTTAATCGGTGATGAATTTTATCATGGCCTACGTTGGGAAGCTAACTCAGTAATTGACCCTAGGCATCATCTATACCATGATCCAACTTGGGAAGGATATGAATTTGATCCTGAAGGGGCAATAGCATTGCTAGAAGAATCAGGTTATGAAAGAGGCGATGATGGCTTCTTTAAAGATCTTGACGGAAATGAAATGGTATTAAATTATGCAGCTATGTCAGGTGGAGAAACTGCAGAACCACTTGCTAAGTTAAACATGCAAATGTGGGAAGATATTGGAATTAATGTTCAATTACACACTGGTAAGTTGCTAGCATTCGAAGACTTCTATGACCGTGTAGGAAACGGTGATGAACAAGATGACCCAGATGTAGATATTTTTGGTGGAGCATGGGGAACAGGATCTGACGTAGATAAGACTGGTCTCTATGGTAAAAATGCAAGATTTAACTTTGCACGCTGGGATAATGAAGAAAGTGAAGAGTTATTAAAGGTAGCTCTTTCCGAAGATGCATTTGACTTAGAATTCCGTAAAGATGCATATAAAGATTGGCATGAATTAATGGTCGATGAAGTTCCGGTATTCCCATTAAACTTTGCTTTAATGATTAAGCCGGTAAACAAACGTGTTGTTAATTATACTGTAGACCCTTATTCTGATATATACAGTGATTTAGGATTGTATAAAATCGGTGTAAGTTCAGATGAGCCTGAAGTAGATTAATAATATTTGTTTATTAAAAGCGAGCGAGAGAACAATATGTTTTCTCGCTCGTTTTTTATTTCTAAAATAATTTTAACATCGGAATTAATAGGCCCTTAAGCTTAAGGCTATTGAACTATTAAACGATTCGTGTACAATAGAAGGAAATGTCGGAGGGGGGAGGTTCTTATGCATAAAAGAGAAATCCTCACTGTTTTAATTTGCATCTCTTTGACGGTTGGAGTTATCGGAATTGTTATGGCAACTGGGAATAAAGAGCATCCAGATTTATTAAATAATAAGAATGTTAAAGGGATTACAATACATAAAGAGGAAACACAAGAAGAACTCGGACTGTCCATTCAAAAGTTACGCATTGATTTAGAACACAAAAGCTTTTTTGAACCGAAAGAAGATATTGAACGATTAGAATTGGATGAATTAGATGAGGATGATGAAATTGAGGAAGAACTGGAGGAAGCTGATCAACATGAAAATGTAACTCCAGTTACCAATGAGCAAAGTGTTAACGATGATGGTGGACAAGATCATTGGAGTCAAAGGAAAGAGGATGAAAAAGACCAACAGAAAAAAGACCCCACTAAACCGTCCCAAAATCCTGTTAACAATGATAATCATGAAGGGGATAATTCTAAGAATGAAGAAGATGACAAAGAAAACTCCGAAAACAATGATCAAGATGATATAGAAGATCCTCATAAGAAACCGGATGAAACGGATAATGAAGATGGCGGCGAAGAGAAAACTCCTGAAGATGATCCGGAAGAAGGTATAGATGATGAAGATAATGATTATGAAGACGGACCAGATGATAAAATAGAATAATTATTTTAATACTTTTATTGTAATCATAATAATGCAGTTTTTATTTTTTTAAAAGAAGTGGTCGAACAAATGTGTTCGACCTCTTTGTCTTTTAAAATCCAAATGCATCACTTCCATCAATTGCTTCTTCGATTACTTCTTCTGGAAT
>Ga0079226_10002869_pt1 | contig 13270 bp, 12 predicted proteins | sample Poulit2014_FD_76345 | JGI IMG/M metagenome (GOLD analysis project Ga0079226, IMG submission 76345) | Agricultural soil microbial communities from Georgia to study Nitrogen management - Poultry litter 2014 | ecosystem: Environmental > Terrestrial > Soil > Agricultural land | place: USA: Georgia... | reverse complement strand
GTTCCACGCTATCTGCGCCGCGATCCGATTGCCGGCGTCGAGATCCGCCACCCGTTCGGCGAGATCGCCCTCGTAATCCACCTTCGGAACGTAGGTCGGATCGCCCGTTTCGACATCGAGCAACAGTACCTCCGCGGGATCGTGCGGACTCCCGAGTACGCGATAGGTCCCGGTTGTCGTCGCCATATCACTCGTCCGCCTCGGACGGGCTAAAGCCCGTGCTTCGACCCCGAAGGCTTTGGTCTCGCCGCACCTACCCCTTCCATGCGCGTCGTCTCGCTGCTCCCCTCGGCGACCGAGATCGTCTACGCCCTCGGCATCGAGCCGGTGGGCGTTTCCCACGAATGTGATTACCCGCCGGAAGCGGCCGACAAACCCGCCGTCAACCGCTCACGAATCGATGCCGAAGCCACAAGCGCCGAAATCGACAACCAAGTCCTCGACGCCGAGGAAAATGAGGACGGCGTCTACGAGATCGACCGCGAAACCCTCGCGCGCCTCGACCCCGACCTCGTGGTCTCGCAGGGCATCTGTGACGTGTGTGCCGTTGATTCCGTACTCGTCCGCGAAGCGGTCGACGAGTTGGGACTCGATTGTGACGTACTGACCACCGACCCCCACAGCATGGCCGACGTGTTCTCGGACATCCGTCGCATCGGTACGGCGACGGGAACGGAAGAGCGAGCCGACGAACTGGTTGCAGGTCTCCAAACCCGCGTCCGGGCGGTCGAATCCAGAGCGGCGGACGCCGACGACCGCCCGCGCGTGGCGGTACTCGACTGGATGAATCCCGTCATGACTGCCGGCCACTGGGTGCCCGAAATGGTCGGGATGGCCGGCGGCATCGAAAACCTGACCGAACCCGGCGGAACCTCGCGACCGCGCGAATGGGGCGAAATCCGCGAGTACGACCCCGAGGTGCTGGTGGTCGCGCCGTGTGGATTCGCCCTCGACCAGACCCGCGAGAATCTCACCGACTTGACCGAGCGCGATGGCTGGGACGAACTCACCGCCGTACAGGAAAATCGAGCCTACGCGCTCGACGGTCACCAGTTCATGAACCGGCCCGGCCCGCGCCTCGTCGATTCGCTCGAACACCTCGCCGGCCTGATCCATCCCGACCTGTTCGATGCACCGCCCTCGGACGTTTTCCGGCCGCTCCGAGCGCCTCGGATCGAACCCTGAACTACTCCGCGACCGCACACGACCCGGCGTATTCCACTTCCTCGACCGATTCGATCCCTGCCTCGCCACAGACCGCACAGTCCGGGTCCGCAACGATCGGGAGTTCCTCGAACCCCATTTCGAGCGCGTCGTAGTGGAGCAATCGCCCGTCGAGACTCTCGCCGACATCCATGAGATGTTTGACCGTCTCGGTGGCTTGAATCGAGCCGACGACGCCCGGCAACACGCCGAGTACACCGGTGGTAGCGCAGTCCGGTACTGTGCCGGCGGGTGGAGCTTCGGGGAACAGACATCGATAACAGGGCGATCCCTCGGTAAAAGTCGTGATCTGTCCCTCGAAGCGGTAGATCGCGCCGTGTGAGAAGGGCACTCCGGCGAGCGTACACGCATCGTTGACGAGATAGCGAGTCGTGAAATTATCGGAGCCGTCCACGACGAAATCGTAGTCGGCGATCAGGTCCGCGACGTTCTCGGGTGTGACGCGGAAATCATATTTCTCGACGGTCACGTCGGGATTCAGGTCGGCAACGAATTCCGCGGCGCTTTCGACTTTCGGCCTGCCGACATCGCCGTCGCCGTGGATCACCTGTCGCTGGAGGTTGCTCCGTTCGACATCATCGTCGTCGACGATGCCCACCTCCCCGATGCCCGCGGCGGCGAGATACTCGATCGCGGGCGAGCCGAGTCCGCCCGCGCCGACGACGAGCACACGCGAAGAAAGCAGCGACGACTGGCCCGTCGGACCGACACCGTCCATGATGATGTGGCGCGAATAGCGGTCGAGCTGGGCCGAATCGAGATTCAGGTCGGACATGGGGATACTACGTCGGCCGATGAATAAGTCCGCGGGTGCTCTCTTTCTCATCCGCCGACGATGCTCCCGTTCCACGGATCGCTCTCGGCCGAATCCTCGGTATGAATATCTACACTTATGCCGCTTGGTTCTGTACCGCTATCCATATGCGAATCAGAACCCTCACCATCGCCCTCGTTTCGGCCCTCTTGGTCGCTGGTGCTGGTGGTGCGCTCGCCGCCACCGAGTCAGTCCAGGCACAGCAAGCGACGACCACGACCAACGCGACGACGGGTAGCGCCGGTATGACGACAAATACCGGAACGAACACCGCCGCCGGGACGAGCTCGGCCGCCGGAACGTCTACGGCCGCCGGCGAGTCCGCTACCACAGCCGGATCCAGCGGGCCGTCGATCACGTTCGAGGATCAAAACGGTAGCGGCGAGTCCGTCTCCGTTCGGTCCGCAACGCTTCCCCAGAAGGGCTTCGTCGTGATCAACGGCACACCGAACGGATCCCAGCAGGTACTCGGTGCCTCGTACCTCCTCGATGCCGGTACCTCCGATAACGTTCGTATCGAACTCGATCAACCGGTCTCGGAATCGCAGTCGCTAACTGCCGTGTTGTACGCCGATTCCAACGGTAACGGCCAGTTCGATGCTCCCTCGGCGAAGGGGCAAAGCGACAAACCGATCTACGAGGGCGACTCCCAAAACCGCGTGGTCGATATCGCGGAGATCTCCGTTCGGGGTGCTTCGGACGCCGGAACGGGGACTTCGGGCAACGCGACCACCAGCGCCGAAAACGGGACCAGCGCCGCAACGCAGACTGCAAGCAGCGACGCCGGGACGACCGCCGCCGCGAACGAAAGCGGTGGAGCGAGTAACGCGAGCAGCGGAAACGAGAGCGATGGGGCCGGTAACGGGAGCAACGGGAACGAAAGCGGCGGGAGCGGTGCCGGCGGGCCCGGCTTCGGGCCGGTCGTCGCCGTCATCGCACTGCTCGCGGTTGCACTGTTCGCCCGCCGTCGAAACTGAATCGGTCGTTTCCGGTTTTCTCGACGCCATCGATACTCCGGTTCGAATGGTACTGTTCCGGGCGATTTCTCCGTCGTAAAATATCATCATCCCATCGATTCCGCATCGAGCGCTTACTTCTTGCGCCGGATCCTCGGCTGTCATCGATTCACGGCTCGCTATCGCTTGCCGGAGAATTCATGGGCCCTGTCGGATTCGAACCAACGACCACTCGGTTATGAGCCGAGCGCTCTCACCACTGAGCTAAGGGCCCTTGAGATTTCTTTCGTTTTCCGCTCCTTTAGCCTACCGCATCCGGCCGGAATTCGTCGATGAGATTCCCAATATCTCTGATCTGGAGTATTCGAAGAAATCAGTGACGCCGACGTGAGATTACATCTCACGGACCGTGAATTTTCTACGAAAATTCACGCCGTCGTGAAAACTCGGCGAGTTTTCACGGCCCGTCAGACCTACGGTCTGACGCCGCCGCCAGGACTCGAACCTGGGACAACCTGGGTAACAACCAGGTGCTCTACCAACTGAGCTACGGCGGCTCTACTAGGGTAGAACGGGAGTTCGTTCATAGCCGTTTCGCTTTCGACCGACACGTTTTCGCCCGGCGGTTGGATAGTCGCGCCATGACCGACGCCCTCGATACGGTTCTCGCGCGGGTCCGCGAGCGCGTCACCCCGGACGACGAGGAGCGCGTACGCCTCGACGCGGCCATCTCCCGACTCGCCGAACGCACCGAGACGGCGATCGAGGACGTTCCAGTGGCGGCGGATACGTTTCACGTCGGGTCGACCGCCCGCGGGACGTGGCTCCCCGGCGACCGCGACATCGATCTATTCGTACGATTCCCGCCGGACCTCGATCGAGAATATCTCGAACGCCACGGTCTCGCGGTGGGCCACGCCGTGCTTCCCGATGGCCGCGAGGAATACGCCGAACATCCCTACGTCACCGGCGAGTTCGAGAACTTCGCCGTCGATCTCGTGCCGTGCTATCGTGTCGAGCGAGCGACCGCGATCCGCTCGGCCGTCGATCGCACGCCGTTTCATACGGCCTATCTCGACGCTCGGCTCGACGACGCGCTCGCCGCCGATGTCCGACTCGCAAAACAGTTCCTCTCGGCGGTCGGTGTCTACGGCAGCGACCTCCGCACGCGCGGGTTTTCGGGCTATCTGGTCGAACTCCTCGTCCTCGAACACGGCGGGTTTCGCGCGCTCGTCGAGGCGGCCGCCGACTGGCATCCACCCGTTCGATTCGATCCCGAGAGCCACGGCGAGCGCACGTTTTCGGATCCGCTCGTGATGGTCGATCCGACCGACTCCGAACGCAACGTCGCGGCGGTGCTTTCCGAGACAAATCTCGCGCGCTTTCAACACTACGCCCGCGAACTCCTCGATACACCCGACGAAGCGCTGTTCACTGCCGACGCCCTCGAACCGCTCTCGGCTGTCGAGGTTCGAGAAGCGATCGAGCGACGCGACACGACGCCGCTTGCCGTGTGTTTCGATGCTCCCGACCTCGTCGACGACCAGCTCTACCCCCAACTCGAAAAATCCGTCGCGGGGGTTGCCGACGCGCTGGACCGGCGCGGCTTCGACGTGCTTCGCCACGCTGCCTTCGCCGACAATTTGGGAGTACTGTTCGTCGAACTCGCCGTCGCCGAGCGGCCGGCGATCGAACGCCACGCCGGCCCGCCGGTGAGCGCACGCGAACACGCCACGGGATTTTACGAAACCTACGCCGACGCCGATTGCTACGGCCCGTTCGTCGACGGCGGGCGGTACGTCGTCGAACGCGAACGCGAACACCGAACCGCCCGCGGATTTCTTGCTGCGGGATTTGCGGGCGTGGCGCTCGGAGCGGACATCGAGACTGTACTCGAAACGGGCTATGACGTGCTCGTCGGTGTGGAGGTCGCCCAACTCGCCGACGAATTCGGCGTTGAACTCGCGCGCTATTTCGCGCCGAGACCGTGAGCCGCGCGCGCGTCCTCGATAACGGTTGCGGCGCTCTCGGTCGGTTCGCCATCGGGTTCGACCGGTTCGTAGCCGCCGAAGACCTCGTTCGTGGTCGCGATCCCTTCGGAAAGCGTCTCCAGTCCGTAGCCACCTTCGAGAACGTAGGCTAACCCGGCGTCGAGGCGGTTTGCGAGCGAGCGCGCACGCGCCGCGAACACGCCGTAGGTTTCGGTCGAGACGCTCATCCGCGAGATCGGGTCGTACTCGTGGGCGTCGAAGCCCGCACTCACGAGGAGGAGTTCGGGATCGAAATCGGCGAGGATCGGCTCGAACACCGTATCGAGCGCGGCGAGATAGGCGTCGTCGCCGCTCCCGGGCGGCAGCGGAATATTTACCGTTCGTCCCTCGCCGTTTCCATCTCCCGTTTCCTCGACCGCGCCGGTCCCCGGATACAGCCCCTCTTCGTGGATCGAACCGTAACACACGTCGCCGCGGTCGTAGAAGATGTCGTGGGTACCGTTGCCGTGATGGACGTCCCAGTCGATGATGGCAACACGGTCAGCCCCGTCGTCGAGTGCCGACTGAGCCGCGATGGCGGCGTTATTGAAGAAACAAAACCCCATCGCGTCGTCGGCGGTGGCGTGATGGCCCGGCGGCCGGCCGAGCGAAAACGGCGTCTCGCGTCCGGACGTGCCGGCCATCGCCGCTTCGGCGGCCCACACCGCGAGTCCGGCGCTTTTGAGCGCTGCCGCCCACGTGGCTTCTACGGCGACAGTATCCGGGTCCCATTGGCCGCCGCCCTCGGTACAGAACTCCCGGAGTCGATCGATGTACTCGGAGTCGTGAACTTCGCGGGCGAGGTCCGCGTCGATGGGGTCGGCATCGACGTACTCGACGCCGTGATGCTGGGCGAGTTCTTCGCGGATCGCCCGGAGTCGGTCGGGACTCTCGGGGTGGCGCGGACCGGGGTCGTGTCGGAGACAGTCCGTGGAGTAGCCGAATCTCATCCCGTCGTGGATCGGTAGTAGGGTTCGAGTTCGAAGTACGTTTCGACGTCGGCGAGCGTGATGGTGCGTCGGTCGGCGTGGTGGGCGAGCACCGCCGCGGCCGCCGCGACCTGCCCGGCATAGGTTTCAAGCAGCCCCGCGAGCGCGACACGGGCGTCCATCGAAACCCGATACCGATCATCGATATCGAGGCGGGCGATGCGGTCGACCGGTGCGACCGGGAGTTCGGGATCCTCCTCCGGGGCGTCGGTGTCGAAGTCGTCGACCCGAAGCGTTTTGCGACCCTCGGCGGTCGCGCGCTCTGCGGCCTCGCGGGCGAGGGTCGCACCGTGGCGCTGTATCCGTTCGGCGAGCGCCTCGGTGGCCTCGCTGCTCACCCGAAGCGACCCCGCGTGGCGGCGGATCACGGCGTCAACAGGGGCGAACGGCAGCTCGACGCTCATGGCGCTACGGGGATCGGTTCGGCCATAACCGTTCCGTACTGTCGAACGATCATACCACGTCGTCGGCGTCGAGCCGGCCGTCCGCAACGGGCCCGCGGGCGGTGACTTCTTCGCCGAGATGCACATCCATATGCGTCTCGACTCGCATCGTCTCGGAGCCGTTGTCGAGCACCACCGGGTCGCCCGCCTGCACTACTGTTCCCGTGAACTCGACCGGTCCCTCGCTCGCATCGTCTGCATCGCTCGCTCCATCCGTGTGTTCGTCATCGGCCGTCCGTTCGTCTATCGGTTCCGTCCCGGTATCGGTCCCCGTCCCATCGGCGAATGCATCCAACCCCGATCCGTCTCCATCTTCGGCGTCCGTTTCCGCAGTTGCGCTTGCTCCCGAATCTAATTCGATCACGCTCGCCTGCCATCCCGCCGAGGCTTCGAGGTCGTCGCGCCAGCCGTCCTGAACCTCGACATCCGTAAATTGAATTTCGTCGCCGGGGGCCAGATCCCGGTCGGCCTTTTCGCCCCAGAGTGCGACCCGAATGTCCCCGCTATCGTCCTGAACGCGTACGTTTTTGACTTGGCCGTCGGAGCCGTCGTCGCGTTCGAAGGTGCGTTTCGGGTCCGCCGAGCGAATCACGCCGGCGATATCCGCCGTGGTCTCGATTTCGAGGTCGGCGATCGGCGTGGTTTCGGCGGCGTATTCGATATCGGCATCGATCTCATCGAGCGAACTCCGCGCGCTCAGGTGGACTTCGAGGTCGCCGTTTCGCTCGCGGACGTATCCATCGACGAGTTCGACCGTCGCACCGGGCGCAAACTCCTCGATCGCGTCCGTCTGGTCGTCCCAAAGCGTCACTCGAATTCTTCCTGTGTCGTCGCCGAGCGTGAGGTTCGCCACCCGACCTTCCGAGCCATCGTCGCGCTCGAACGTTCTGACTGAATCGGTATCGAGAATTATTCCTGTGAGCGTCACGCCGGACTGGCCGAGCGAGAGGGCGTCGATGGTGTCCGCGCCGTCGAGGTCGACATCGATCTCGACATCGGCGGGTTCGGCGTCGTCGGCGCTGACTTCGATGCCGTTGTAGCCCTCGTGTGGCCGGCCCGCGATGTCGAGCGTGTCGCCGGCAGCGAGTTCCTCGACCGCCGCCGCGGCGCGGTCGTCCCAAAAGGCAACTCGGATGTGGCCCGTTTCGTCGGCCATTTCGACGTTTACTACCTGTCCGTCGTCTCCCTCGTCGCGTTCGAACGTCCGTAGCTCGCCGATCTGAACCACTTTGGCGGCAAACGTCGCCTCGTCCATGCCGGCCTCGATGTCGGCGATCCCCTCGACCGTGTCGTCGCCGAGTTCGTGAGCGATCAGCATTGCGGCGGTCTCCTCGTCGGCGAGTCCGCCCATTTCTTCGACTTTCGTCTCGACGGCTTCGCGGAACTCGGGTTCGGGGACGTCCGCATCGAGGTCCGCGTAGATCTCCCCTATCGCACCCATTAGCGGATCCATACGCGGTATGTGTTTAAGCGTTGTCGTCGGCGAACACACCGCTTCAGTCCGCCAGTTTCCCGTTCGTGATGCGATCTGCCGGCGGCTGTTGTCCGTTAATTGCCACCTTATTCAATAGATTTTTATGCCATAGGTGATACAACGAAAAAGATGGCGAGACGAACACGACGAACGTTCATGAAACTGGCAGGGATCACCGGCGGCCTGGCGTTGGGTGCCGGTCCCGTTGCAGCACAGGGAAGCGGCGACAACCAGCGGTTCATAATCGACCTCCGGAAAGTGTCTCGATCCGAGATCCCCGACAGCGTGGAGATCATCCACGACCTCTCGGCGATCGACGTGCTGGCCGCGCGTGGCGACCCCGAGTCGGTCGGTAGCGAAGCGGCGACGGTCCCCGATGTCGAGATGGCCAAACACGGATCCACCACGAGAAAATCGCTTCAGAGCCACGTCGAGGTGGACGACGAGGAAGGGCCGGTCAAAAAATTCGACGAGGAGGACGAAGACGAAGACGAGAAAGGAACGAAACTTCCCGAACGCCGGCGACTCCAATGGGACAAGCGCGCACAGGACATCGAAGCAGTCCACGACGTCACCGAGGGTGACGGTTCCCGCGTCGGTATCATCGACGCCGGCGTATATGCCGACCACCCGGACCTCGACGAGGTGGTCAACCGCGATCTCTCGAAGAACTTCACCGGTGACGGCGAGGGCTTTTTCTTCCCGAAGGCGGGCATCCACGGGACACACGTCGCCGGTATCACCGCCGCGACGGACGATTACGATGGCGAGCGCGGCGGCACACTCGGCGTCGCCCCGGAGACGGACCTCCTCGCGCTTCGGGTGTTCTCGGCGGGGAAAGGCGCGAAGACCGGCGACATTCTCGCCGCGATCTTGTATGGCGCGAGGAAGGGCTGCGATGCGCTGAACATGAGCATCGGGTATACGAACTACGAGAAATCTCCGGGCTTGGTCCAAATCAAGAAGCTGTTCGAGCGGGCCGCCGCGTACGCCAACGAGCGGGGGACGGTGGTCGTCAACTCCGCCGGCAACGCGGGACTCGACCTCGATCCCGAGGGGACGCTCGGCCTTCCGGCGGAGGCCGAGGGAATTTTCGCCGTCTCGGCGACCGGACCGATCGGGTTCCTCTGGGACGATGGACCGCTCACCGACGGAGATGGTGAAGACGAAGAAGATGAAGAGGAATACGAGGAGCTACCACCGTTACAGAAACCGACCACGCAGCCGGCGAAATACACGAACTACGGCGGCAGCGTCGTGGACGTGAGCGCCGCCGGCGGTAACTTCAGTCCGGAGGCACAAGACGAGTTCAACGACGGCGACGCGGACAAGCCCAAATGGTTCTACGACCTCGTGATCTCGACGACCTTCTCACAGCAAAACGGGGCGGTCGCGGCCGACTACAGCTTCCTCGCCGGAACTTCGATGGCGGCCCCGCAGGTCACGGGCGCGGTCGCGCTCGCACGCTCGCTGCGACCCGATCTCGACGTTCGCGAGGTCGAGGCCGCCATCCGGAACACCGCAAGCGACATCGGCGAACCCGACTACCGCGGCGACGGCCACCTCGACCTCACCGCACTGGTCGAGGAACTATCGGACGAGGACGACGATGATGACGAAGAGGGCGGCGACGACGAAGGGGAAGACGACGAAGAGGAAGACGACGACTGACGGGAGCCGTTCGGACGACGGTTGCCGCCGTTCGGAGCGAAACACAGCCCCGATTCGGTCGAACAACGGGCGTGTGCATCGGATTCCAGTTACTCGATCAGCCGCCGGGTTCGATCGTGACCACTGATCCGCGCCGGTGATCGAACTGCGACGGCTGATTCTCACCGATACATAGCCTAGCCCGCGATTTGACCGGTGCTCATCCCTCGCGTTTCACCTTCGTGACCGTCTGCCGTTTTCCCATCGTGGCGTGGACGACGGTGACCGATTCGGGCGTGCTATCGGGAGTGAGGGTGAATTGATACTCGACGGGTGTGAGCACCTGCGTACACGCCGTGTTCGTCCCGGCGGTGCGTTCGGTGCCGATCGTGACGACGAGTTCCGAACCGTCCGACTGGGACGAGGCGAGCGTCGCCTTCTGACAGCCGTTCTCGGCCGTGATAACACCGGACACGACGACCCGCGATCCACCCTTTTCGAACGCCACCTGTGCCACACCCCTCCCCTCCTGTGTCGACGGCGGGTCGGGGATCGCGATCGCGGTGTCGGTCGTTTCGGTACCCTCGGTGGTGGCAGTCGTCGGTGCGGTGGTGGTCGTCGTTTCCGGCGTCGTCTCCGTGGTTGGCACCCTCGCAGTTTCGGTCTGCGGCCCACTGGTTTTCATCGACTCGTCCGTTGTTTCGGGTTCGCGGGTGGTCGTTGCTTCCGGCGACGTAGTTTCGGTGTTGCCGGTGGGCCGAGTCGTCGGTGCGGTGGTGGCCGACTCGGCGGATTCGGTCGGCGCTTCGGTGGCTGTCCCGCCGGAGCCGTTCGTCCCGTTACTCGCGTTTCCGTTCCCGGATCCGCTACAGCCGGCAACCAGTCCGCCAACGGCGACGGCGGCAGTCGTCAGAAGGGTCCGACGGTTCATGCTCGCTTCCTCGGTGGGTGGGGGCATGGCTCTTGTGGCAACCGGATCGTAACGGGTTTAACCCGAACTGCTGTAGAGAGAAGCGAGTCCTGGTTGGGTAGTGGACTATCCTACTGGCCTGCGGAGCCGGTGACCGGAGTTCAAATCTCCGTCAGGACGCTCACTCGCTGCGCTCGTTCGCGCCCTGACGTGCCCTGCGCTCACTCCGTTCGCGCAGGACTCCGTCAGGACGTTTTTCGGAGCACATCACGACGAGCGTAGCGAGTCGCCCGTACCCCGGAAATCTCCACCACGATGCTCGATTCGTTCCCGACTGTTTGTGGGAGTTCATTATCTATACGCCGCGAACACCGGCTTTACTCCGTCTTGCGGCGTTCGTACAACACCAGTCCGACCATCGACATGACTTCCTCGTCGTTTTGATTGTGCGTCGTGGTCCGACTCCGGACGAGTCCCAGACTCTCGCTCCACGGCTCGGTATCGATGACTTCCGTGTGAACGCCGAGGGTATCGCCAGGACGGACCGGATTCGGCCATCGGAGTTCGTCGACGCCGACCGCACCCGTGGCCGCCGACCCCGTAAAGAGGTTTTCGACGAGCATGGACATCGTCATCGCGGCGGTGTGCCAACCGCTCGTGATCAACCCGCCGAACAGCGAATCTGCGGCGGCCGTCTCGTCGGTATGGAACGACTGTGGGTCGTAGCGCTCGGCAAATCCCAATAACTCCTCGCGGGTCACCTCGTAACTCCCGAACCGACGCTCGTCGCCCACCTCGATGTCCTCGAACGCCTCACGTACCATAGTTAGTTCACTCGGGTAGCGCGTATAGCCTTGGCGTGTGGCGATCGTCGGCAGCGATGCACCTATGCGTTCGGGGCACTTTGGAGACAGCATGTCGGACGAACCCGAGTTCGAGGACCTCTCGCGGCGCGAACGGGCCGCGCTCGATCGTACCCGAATCGTCGCCACATTCCTCGACGAGGCGGTCCGTATCCCGGTACTCGACTACCGCGTCGGTCTCGACCCGATTTTGGGTGTGCTTCCGATCTCGGGCGACATCGCCGGGGCGGCGTTCTCGCTGTATATCGTCGCCGAAGCCGCCCGTATCGGCGTCCCGCCGAAAACCCTTCTCTGGATGGTCGGAAACATCGCTATCGATACCGCGACCGGGTCGATCCCGGCGCTCGGAACCGTCATCGATGCCGCATGGAAGTCGAACAAACGCAACGTCTCCTTGCTCGAAGACCACCTCGCCGACCGTCCCGACATCGAGTGAGTTTCGAGCGGTCGCACGGGCTTTGTCCCTCCATGCCCGATCGACGCCATGAAGACCCATCTCCGGGCGGGTATCGCGGTCTACAACGCCGGCCGGTATCACGCCGCCCACGACGCATGGGAAGCCCACTGGCTCGACAGCACCGGCGCGGACGAACGATTTTTACACGGTCTCATCCAGTTCACCGCGGCGGTCCATCACGTAACTACTGGGAATCCGGCCGGCGCGACCGGACTGGCAGAAAGCGCGAGCGAGTACCTCGACGACCTGCCGGCCGATTATCGTGGCGTGAACGTCGGTGCGGTTCGTACCTCTCTCGACGCTCTTCGTGCCGACCCGACTCGTATAGCGGACGAACCCCCGCTCTCGTTGACGTACGAAGGACGTGCGCTCGCGCTTTCCGACCTCGAATTCGATGCGTGTGCGGTCGCGGCGCGCGCGTTCGCCGAGGAAGGCGACTACGACGAGGAGTGCATCGAACGTGCAATCGAATACGCCCGAACGGATCTCGACGGCGGCCACGAGACCAGCCCGTTCGTCACGCTCGTGATGGATTTCGCGCGTGGCGGCAATCGTGGTATCGTCCATCAACGCCTTTCCGAACACACGGAGCGACGCCGCGCCCGCGACCGCGATGTCGACGGACTGTTCGAAAAGCGTGAGTGATCGGCGAATGACTCACGCCGACGGATACTCGGCGGAGTTGTCCTCGGGTTCGTAGCCGAACACCTCGCGGGCGCGCTCGATGGAGTAGTATTTGCGGTCGTTGTCGGAGATCCCGTAGATTATCTCGTAGTCGTAGTCGGCTTCGAGACACCGCTCGAACAGGTGCGCACAGTCACGATGGGAGAGCCACATCGCCTGTCCGCGCTCGTAGTCGGCGGGCGGGTGGTTTTCGGTGAGGTTGCCGACTCGAACACAGACCGCGTCCATGCTCGATTCGTCGTGATAGTACCGACAGAGGGTTTCGCCGGCCGCTTTGCTCATCCCATAGAGGTTGTCGGGTCGCGGGAGTTCGGTGCCATCGAGACAGAATTCGTCGGATGATCGGTAGATGTCGGGCACGCGCTCGTCGGTCTCGTAGTTCCCGACGGCATGATTCGAGGAAGCGTAAACGAACTTTTCGACCTCGGCGGCGGCGGCGGCGGCGAGCACGGTTTTGGTCCCGTCGATGTTGTCCGTCAGCACGCTCTCCCACGGCGCTTCGGGTCGTGGGTCGCCAGCGAGGTGGATCACGTACTCGATGTCGACCATCGCCTCGGCCATCGCGTCGCCGTCGGTGACGTCGGCGACGATGTATTCGTGGTCGACTTCGCCCGTCAGCGGTTCGCGATCCAACAGCCGCCAGTCGTAGGCGTCACCGAGCCGTTCGAGGATCGCTTGCCCCACCCGTCCGGACGCGCCGGTGAGTAACACCCGTGGCTTCCCTGGCCTCCGCCCCATTCGAGTAACGCTCGAATAGGCGCGGGTAAGAAACGTAC
>Ga0079226_10002868_pt1 | contig 13275 bp, 12 predicted proteins | sample Poulit2014_FD_76345 | JGI IMG/M metagenome (GOLD analysis project Ga0079226, IMG submission 76345) | Agricultural soil microbial communities from Georgia to study Nitrogen management - Poultry litter 2014 | ecosystem: Environmental > Terrestrial > Soil > Agricultural land | place: USA: Georgia... | reverse complement strand
TCAGAAGCGCTAAAATGCTCTTTCTGAGCCAATTCAACCAATAGTTGACGTTGAATCAAACGATTCAATAGCGCCTTTCTCACTTCGGGTTGATCAAATAAAGCGGGGTCAAACTCCTCGCTCTGATTTCTTTGCAAATTTTCAAACTGATTTCTAAGAACAGCATCAAACTCTTGCTCGCTAATGGTAGTGTCCCCAACCTTGGCAAGATCAGAGTCCTTGGTCACCATATTGGTGTATCCACTAACCCCTAAAAAAACAAATGAGGGCAACACCAAGATAACGAGCACTGCTAACACTATACGCTGATGCGTACGTATAAAATCAAACATGGATCATCCTTTAACAGGACCTTTAACAAGGATATGCAAAATAATAGTAGGCAAGTTTACCATAACGATGCAATGAGACGGCGCTTTTAAAGCATGCCATCAGGGCCAAATCCGTTAGGTTTATAGTGCACCTCGTCAGTAATGACTGCGTCTACACCCTGTGCAAATAATCTTTGTATCAGCTGGGCGTCATTAACGGTCCAAACACAAACAAATAGCTCCTCTAAATGGCAGGCTGAAAGTAATTCTGGGGTCAATAATCGATAATCGATATTCAAACCAATACACTGCAATCTAAGCATTTGCTGTATGAGTGCTGGCCCCTCTTGTGCGTGTTCGACCAATAACGCACGCGGCAACTCAGGTGCAGCAAGAGCCGCGGCCTCAAGTGCAGACATCGAAAAAGACGACAAAATAGGCGGCAGGCTAGCGTGGCGCCACAATCTTTGTGCCTGGAGGGCAACCTGATGCCCTGTATGTTTTTCAGAACCCTGGTTGGGCTTGATCTCGATGTTGCTATGCAATTGATTAGGAATGCTGAAATTTGCCATCCCACTCAAAGTCAACACGGGTTCGCCAACATAATCCTGACTATGCCACGCACCAAAATCATATTCACTTAATTGAGCAAAGCTATAGTCATTAACTAGTCCTGATGCGTTGGAGGTACGGTCGAGGGTATCGTCATGCACCAACACAGGTACATCATCACGGCTCAATTTAACGTCATATTCGAACATCTGATAACCGTGGTGAGCCCCATAACGCATGGCTGCTAGCGTGTTCTCAGGCGCATGTAGACCTGCCCCTCGGTGTGCAATCATTCTGGGATAAGCCCAGATCCGTTTTTTTGAAATCACCCACTTTCCCTTAAGGACCGTAAAACAAGAACCATCATATAAGTACAAGCTATGCCTGCCAAGCGCTTTATTATTTAAATCGACAACCTGACGAGGTGTGTCGGGCTTGCTTAATTAGCATCAAAACTGCTCGTTAGCTTGTAAATAACGCCACCTGCCTTCGGGTAAATCACCCAAACGTACGCGACCGATGCGTACTCTTTTCAACCCCACTACCTGTAGTCCGACAAGTTCGCACATTCGACGAATCTGTCGTTTCTTTCCCTCACGCAAACGAAAATGGAGCTGATCTTCATTAAGCCAACGCACGTGAGCAGGCTTAAGTGCTTGACCGTCAAGTTTGAGTCCATGATTCAATAAGGATAGACCTGTCTTGTCCAAACGTCCTTTAACGCGCACGAGATACTCCTTATCAATCGTCGAATTGGCCCCGATCAAACGACGTGCCAACTGTCCGTCTTGGGTCAGCACCAAAAGCCCCTGAGAATCAATATCGAGGCGCCCCGCCGGAGCTAATCCGCGCAAATGTTGGCGTTGAAATCGCTGGTGAGCCCCTTGGCGTTGAGCAGACGGTACAAATTGCCGATTCGGGGTAATTAATACAGAGGCAGGACGATAATTTTTTTCAGCCTGACCCGACACAAAGCCTACAGGCTTATTAATCAAAATGGTCACTTGCTGCTTGAGCAGCTCTTTGGCTTTGGAATGTAATGTAATCGAAGCGTTTGATTGAGCGCGCTCACCCAAACTTACCGGCTGCCCGTTAACTTTGACCCATTGGCGTCGAATTAGCTCATCGGCCTCGCGCCTGGAACATAACCCTCGGTCTGCCATTAATTTAGAAACACGAATTAAATCTGTCATATATGGCCTTAAAAATCACAGTGTCTCTATACTGTGTACGAAGTAGCTGACAATTATAAGCAGAAATCTATAATAGCTTTTTGTTTTAAGTATTTTACTCTTTCCAATATAGACCCTATCATGACCCAACCTGCATTGACTGGCGAAGTTCGTCGCAACACCATACTCCTGTCTGGATTACAAGCACTGGGGGGTGCTAACCCCGCTGTTGTTGTAGCATTGGGCGGACTCGTTGGCGAGGCCCTGTCACACAACGAAAAAATTGCCACGCTGCCGGTAAGCCTATTTAACATGGGTATGGCCATTGGGATTTTGCCTGCGGCTTGGATCATGAGGAAGCTGGGCCGTCGGGGTGGCTACTTTATCGGCTCTCTGTTAGGCATTATAGGTGGGCTTACAGCATTTACCGGCATTGCCAAGGCTTCATTTCTAATTTTTTGTTTTGGTACCGTCATCGCCGGTTTTTATTCATCTTATGTACAAAGCTATCGCTTTGCCGCTGCAGATAGTGTCAGCGCTGCCTTACGACCACGCGCTATTTCGTGGGTAATGATTGGTGGTCTAGCTGCCGCACTAATAGCCGCCCAAGTCATTTTACATACCGCTGAAATCATACCTGACTTGCCCTTTGCCGGGACTTTCTTTGCCCAAGCTATTTTAGCTGCTTTGGCCTTGCCCCTAGTTTGGCTGTTACGCACAGATTCATTACACGTGCAGCCACAACATGAAGAGCATGGCGGGCGACCTTTAGGGACTATTTTACGCAACCCACGCCTAATCATTTCCATCATTGCTGGAATGGTAGCCTATAGCCTGATGAGCTTTATGATGACCGCTACTCCACTCGCGATGGTGCATCACGGGCACACAATGCGTGAGTCTACACTCGGTATTCAATGGCATATCTTGGCGATGTTTGGCCCCAGCTTTTTTACCGGTCATCTAATTCGCCGGTTTGGAAAGATCACTATCACAATCACTGGAATGATTCTATTTGCTGGTGCCAGTATTAGCGCACTTAGTGGTCTAAGCGTAGCGCATTTCTGGACGAGCTTAATTTTATTGGGGCTGGGCTGGAACTTTGGTTTTATCGGTGCTACTACGTTGGTGACTGACTGCTATCACCCCCAAGAGCGCAACAAAGTACAGGCAGTAAATGACTTTTTGGTTTTTGGTAGTGTTGCCGTGTCGTCATTTTCTTCGGGCCGCTTATTGGCACTACATGGTTGGGATGGCATTAATATTTGGAGCCTACCAGTCATCGGCGTAACTATTTTATTATTGCTGATATTAGGGCTATACGAACGCAATAACCAAAACCATATTATTGCTGCCGAAGGTTCTTAATAAAAGCCGAGTATTAATTAAATACTGGCCCAAGCTAAAAAGTACTGGCTCAGGCTAAACCAGCTGTCTATTACTTATAAGGCAGCCTCACCTTCTTCGCCAGTACGAATCCTAATGACTTGTTCAAGAGTAGTAACAAAAATCTTGCCATCGCCTATTTTGCCGGTACGCGCTGCTTGGACTATTTGTTGCACAACCTGATCAACCCGTTCTTCTTGCACTGCTACTTCTATTTTAATTTTGGGTAAGAAATCAACTACGTACTCGGCCCCCCGATATAACTCAGTATGCCCTCTTTGTCGGCCAAAGCCTTTAACCTCGGTAATGGTGATTCCATAAACACCATATTCAGTCAACGCCTCACGCACCTCATCAAGCTTAAAGGGTTTTATAATCGCAGTAATTAATTTCATGACAGACCAATTTTGTTTAAATGCTAGCCGATGCAAACACATGAATGAATCAGTGCAATACGATGCGCATTATTATTAATACAACTTGAAAACACCATCTAATCATCGCTGATTGTGCGCAAATGCTCAATACCTTGAGTGAGATCACGGCCTGAGGGTGATTGATACAACCGCAAAGACATTTCAGGCAAAATAGCTATTAAATGGTCAAATATATCACCTTGAATACGTTCATAATTGACCCAGGCTGTGTCATTTGTAAAACAATAAATTTCTACTGGTATCCCTTCGGCGGTTGGCTCCATCATGCGCACCATCATTGTCATATCTTGATGCACCCCTTGGTTTTGTTCTAAATACAGGGTTGCATACATTCTAAACGTCCCTAAATTTGTTAACCGGCGCTGATTTACCGGGTCCTCGCCCTGTTCGATAAGCTTTGCATTATCTTCTTGGATTTCTTTCTCTTTTTGTTCTAAGTAGTCGCGCAAGATTTCAAAGCGTTTAAATTGCTCTATTTCATCTCCAGTCAAAAAACGCGCTGTTGTGGCATCAATGGTTAGACTTCTTTTAATACGCCGTCCCCCCGACTCAAACATTTGCCGCATATTTTTATAGCTTTCAGAAAATAGCTTATAGGTCGGAATAGTCGTGACCGTTTTGTCCCAATTTTGAACTTTGACAGTATGCAGAGCAATATCAATTACAAAACCATCTGCTTCGGCCTGCGGCATCTGAATCCAGTCTCCAATGCGTAACATATCATTCGTGCTCATTTGCGCACTGGCTACCAAGGATAAAAGAGTGTCTTTGAAGACCAGCAAAAGCACGGCAGACAAAGCTCCCAGCCCAGAGATCATCAGCAAGGGGGATTTTTTAATCATCACGGAAAGCAAAATGATGGCCCCAATAAACCAAAAGCCTATCCGGATAACCTCTATGTAGCCCTTTATAGATTTAACCTGAGCACGCGGCGTACGTGCGTAAATCTCGTGACCCACTGTCAATAAAGAGCTTAGGCATAGTAAAAGATAAAAAGTGGCAATAGCAAAGATTAATCGACTGAGGAATTCACCAAAAGAAGGTCCTAATGGTAGCCAGTCAATCATTGCGGAAAGCAAATATAAAGATAATGCTCGGGCAAAATAACGCCGCACCCTTGAGGCCTGGATGATATCTAACCAATCTTTTTTACCGATGGTGAGTAAAAAACGCCGCGTGACCACACCCATCACGTATGAGCTGGCCCAGTTAAAGGCAATAAAGACAGCAACCAGTAGCAAAAGCCCCAAGAAAAACTGCAATAATACCCCGTCTACTGACTGCTGTAGCCAGCTTTTAACGCTATGATCCCCGAAAAAGAAGCTTGTTTCCATGGCTTATTGATTTGTCCCTGCAAATTAGAGGCAGATGATGACTAGGCACACAGCCCAAGACTCGTTAATATAACCCACATAGTTTATTACTTTTTGCCTGCTTTACTTAAAATATGTCTACAGAAAACACATCGAAACCCACCAGTCAATTTGATAAAAAATCCCATGCTTGGTCAGCACGCTTTAGCGAGCCTGTATCAGAGCTAGTCAAACGCTATACCGCTTCAGTTGAGTTTGACCAACGCTTGGCCAAATACGATATCGAAGGCTCTTTAGCTCATGCAAAAATGCTGACTGAAATCGGTATCCTAAGCAATCAAGACTTACAGGATATTATCCATGGTCTTGAAACTATTATTACCGAAATCCAAGAGGATCGCTTTGAATGGTCCTTGGATCTTGAGGACGTGCACCTAAATGTCGAAAAAAGACTGGTCGATTTGATTGGTGATGCAGGCAAACGCTTACACACCGGACGCTCGCGTAATGACCAGGTAGCAACAGACATTCGCCTGTGGCTCCGCGACCAAATTGATGTCATTCAAGACTATCTCAAACAGCTGCAGTTAGGCTTGGCCGAGCTCGCACTCGAGCATTCAGACACCATCATGCCAGGGTTTACTCATTTGCAGGTGGCTCAGCCAGTGACTTTTGGGCATCATCTGCTGGCTTATGCAGAAATGTTCAAACGCGATACAGAGCGCCTTAATGATTGTCGCCGACGCGTTAACCGCTTGCCCCTCGGGGCGGCGGCTTTAGCCGGTACCAGCTTTCCCATAGACCGGGTGATGGTTGCCAAAGAGCTCGGCTTTAGCAGCCTTTGCCTCAATTCTTTAGATGCTGTTTCAGATCGTGATTTCAGCATTGAGTTTTGCGCAGCTGCATCACTTATTATGATGCACCTTTCACGCTTGTCCGAAGAGCTCATAATCTGGATGAGCCCTCGATTTGGTTTTATTGATTTGGCTGATCGTTTTTGCACTGGCAGCTCGATTATGCCTCAAAAGAAAAATCCAGATGTACCTGAGCTAGCACGAGGCAAGACAGGGCGCGTCGTCGGTCACCTGGTAGCTTTACTGATGCTAATGAAGGCCCAGCCTCTGGCCTATAACAAAGACAATCAAGAGGACAAAGAAGGGCTTTTTGACGCCGCTGATACTGTACGCGATACGCTGCAAATATTTGTTGATATGGTTGCTGGTATCAGTGTCAACAAATCAGCCATGCGCAGCGCAGCCGCAGAGGGTTTTGCCACTGCAACCGATCTGGCAGATTATCTGGTCAAACAAGGGGTTCCCTTTAGAGATGCGCATGAAACAGTCGCCAGCGTGGTTAAACACTGTGTTGATGAACAATGTGATATAGCTGATCTTAGCCTTGAGATATTGCAATCCTATCATTCAGTCATCAAAGAAGATGTTTTTGATGTGCTCACACTCGAGGGCTCTGTTGCTGCACGCAATCATATTGGTGGCACCTCCCCCGAACGGGTCCACGAGGCCGCTAAAGCACTCATTAAATCTTTGCAAAAGGATTTGGACAATTAATAGACATCCATTGCTACAAACGTATTAATAAAACAGCCCCAAAAGTTTTCTTACTTTTGGGGCTGTTTTAATGAACTTAAGGAACTAAACAGAGTGGTCAACACAACCATGCAATTAATGAATTGATTTTAATCAATGCTCAATCGTTCTTGGATACCTTTGTTAAAAACAGCTATAGATTCAATGTGGGCAGTATGCGGAAACATATTAATAACCCCCGCTGCTTGTAGTTGATAGCCACCTACATGTGTGAGTATTCCTGCATCACGCGCCAAGGTAGAGGGGTTGCAAGACACATAAACGATGCGCTCGGGTTGATCTTGTACGGGCAACGCACTAATTGCTTTGGCTAGCGCCACAGCGCCGTCACGTGGCGGATCAATCAACATGCGATCAAAATAACCCAATGTCTGTAGCCAATCTTCATCGATCTGGAACAAGTCCAATACAGAAAAATACGCGCGTTTATCCAATCCATGTTTTTGTGCTGCTGCGGTAGCACGTTCTATTAGCACATCACTGCCCTCTATCCCAACGACTGACTGGGCGGTGCGAGCGATAGGCAAAGTAAAGTTTCCCAATCCGCAAAATAAATCCGCCACACGGTGATGTGGCTGCACGTCTAATAAGCCAAGAGCACGACGAATTAATACCCTGTTAATACCATGATTAACCTGAGTGAAATCCGTCGGTTTAAAATACATTCTTAAATCATATTCAGGCAACGAATAAAAAAGATCGTCTTGCTCAGGATCTAATGGATGTGCAGTATCTGGCCCTTTGGGCTGCAACCACCACTGAATATTGTGGACATGCGAAAATTGTCTTAGCTTGTCCAGGTCATCAGCGGCCAAAGGTTCGAGGTGACGAAGCACTAAAACAGTGTCCTCATCGCCAACCGCCAATTCAATTTGTGGAACTCTTCGGGCTACAGATAGGCTCTCAAGCAAAGAACGTAAAGGAACCAACAGTGCAGACACATGCTCGGGGACAACCTGACAATGCTGCATGTCCATGACGAATCGGCTATTGCGCTCGCGGAAACCAACCAACATGCCCCCTTTTTTGGGCACGTAGCGAGCAGAAAAACGAGCCTTCATGCGATAACCCCAAAAAGCGCCATAAATAGGGGGCAAAATCTGAGCTGCCTGCACTCTGCCAATATGCTTTAGCATGTCTTCCAACGCGCGTTGCTTGATAGCAATTTGAGCGTTGGGATCTAAATGCTGCATCACACAGCCACCGCATTGGCCAAAATAAGTACATTTAGGAGTTATTCGTAGAGGAGACGCCTGCATCACCTCTACAACCCGTGCTTTATTATAGTTTTTCTGGCGACGTGTAACTTCCACCTGCACCTCTTCACCGGGTAAAGCGCCCTCGACAAAGACTACCTTGCCCTCATCATCATGCGCAATACCCTGCGCAGACAAGTCCAAAGACTCAATAGTTAAAACCGTGTTGCTCATAAAGTTTTACTGCTGCGCTGATTATTTTTTAGGCAAATAGGACATAGGGTTAACAGGGGTCCCACGACGACGTATTTCAAAGTGCAATCGTGGAGAGTCAGCCTCGGATTCACCTAAAGTCGCAACCTTTTGACCTTTTGTGACCTGCTCGCCCATTTTGACAAGTAACTCGTCATTATGCGCATAAGCAGTGATAAAGCCATCGCTGTGACCCAGCAAAATCAGGTTACCCAAACCGCGCACACCATTTCCGGCATACATGACTTTGCCATCTGCTGCCGCGAGAACAGGATCACCTACCTGTCCAGCAATATCAATGCCTTTGCTGCTAGGAGTAAATTCTTTAATGACTTTCCCTTGGTTGGGCCAATCCCATTTAATCAGATCAGCATCACTAGCACGTGGCGCGCTGCTGCCCTCTTCGGATTTATCTGATTCAGCTTTAGTTTGGTCAGCTTCGGGGGTTTTTACGGGTTTGGCCTGTGCTTGTGACTCGCTACCAGCAACGTCTACAGGTGCGGCTACAACCTGACTGCCACTGCTAATATCCGGCGGAGAACTAGGCGCCGTCCCGGCTCCAGGTACAACCAATGTTTGGCCGACACTTAATTGACTTGGGTCAGTGATTTGATTAGCTTGGGCGATTTCGTGAACCTTGGCATTATGTTCACGTGCAATCTTATACAGGGTATCCCCTGGCTGCACGGTATACTCTTTGCTGTCTGACTCAGTTACCTGCGCTATCGTTTCATCAGGGGACACACTGAGATCAGTTATGGGTGCACGCTTGTCTGTCGAACTACACCCAGCTAACACTGCGCTGACAGCTACTGCGGTCATTAATAGCCATTGACGTGACCCACTTAAGGTCATGGTTTTTGCATTTGCAGCAAGAGATACTAGTTTGCCTGCAGGATGCATAGAGACTCTCCTGAATACTTAGGGTTGTATACCCGCACGAAGTGGCACGAATCGCACGGGTTCTAATGATTTTCTACTCCAACTATCGATGCCAGTACGTTCTATTAAAACAAGATACTGATTATCCTGGCCTAATGGGGCGACCAAGCGTCCACCGATTGAAAGCTGTTTCAATAAACTTTTGGGTAAATCCATCCCTGCTGCTGCCACTAATATTGCAGGGAAAGGGGCGTGTTGTGGCAAGCCCTCTAGCCCATCACCGTAATGCAGATGAATACGCTCGGCGTGGGGGGCACGTTGGATATTATGCACTGCCATCTCATAGAGGCCATGAATGCGTTCTATAGCATACACCTGTGGCACCAGCTGTGCCAAAACAGCTGCTTGATAACCACAACCTGCACCAATTTCTAAAACCTTATGGGGAATGCGATCTTCACAAATCAGGCTGATCATACGTGCCACAATCCAAGGCTGAGAGATTGTTTGCTGAAAACCAATGGGCAAGGCCGCATTTTCATAAGCATGACTGGCGAGCCCCTCATCAACAAAGTAATGGCGTGGGACTTGTCTCATTGCATCGAGTACACGCACGTCATCAATCCCTTCTTGCTGCAAGCGCTCGACCATCATGGCGCGCAGCCGCGCAGAATTCAAGCCCATATTATCCTGATTAAAATGCTGACTCATTTTCTGTCGTTGAGGTGTAAATTCACCTGGCTGCAAAATTCGTGCGTTACTGTTGAGTACCTGCAGTCCGCCGCCAATCCGTGACTGGCCAAATCGATTGACAGTGCCTTGGGTAAATTGTGGACGGGGGTATCTCTTTTTCATTGGGATTTCACCCACTGGGTGATGGTATCTAATTGTTCATGTGCAGTCAGGTCGAAACGTAAAGGCGTGACCGAGACAGCCAAGTTCTCGATAGCACCAAAGTCAGTCCCCCGTGCGGCATCCAAGATGCCGCCCACTGGACCGATCCAATAAACAGGATCGCCGTAAGGAGTCGTACTTTTAATAACTGGTTCTGAAGGATGACGTTTTCCTAAACGCGTCACCTCGGCCGATTTGAGCGCATGTAAAGGTACATTAGGTATATTAACATTTAGCAAAGTCCCAGTTGCTAAAGGTTCGTTAATGGACTGCTGGACCATTTGTGTGGCGACAGCTACTGCGGTGTCCAAGTAGCGCCAACCTTTTTCCACTAATGAAAAAGCAATAGCAGGGATGCCAAATAAGTGGCCTTCCATAGCAGCGGCAACTGTACCAGAGTATAACGTATCGTCACCTAAATTGGCGCCATTATTGATTCCGGAAACAATTAGATCTGGGCGAAAATCCAGCAACCCAGTCAAGGCGATATGCACACAATCAGATGGAGTACCATTTACAAAGTGAAAACCATTACTGGCTTGCTGTACACTAAGTGGGCGATTTAAAGTCAATGCATTAGAAGTCCCACTGCAATTCGTTTCAGGCGCAACAACGACTATGGTTTGTGCCAAGGGCGTTAATGCCTGATAGAGCGCTTCGATGCCACGCGCATGATAACCATCATCATTAGATATAAGGATTTTCATTGATACCTTGTGAGGTCCTGTTGTTTCGAGTGAAATTAGTACTGCTTGTTACTATAATGTTTTTTCATTTTAACTTGTAATTAACCACCGAATATCGTGATTTTATTAGCCCTACTCTTGCTCACAGTTATCGGCGCTTATCTAATAGGCTCTATCCCTTTTGCTGTTGTCATTAGCAAAATCATGCGGTTACCTGACCCTCGCCAATTTGGCTCCAAGAATCCAGGGGCAACCAATGTGCTGCGCAGCGGCAATAAGATCGCTGCCTGCCTGACACTGCTAGGCGATGTACTTAAAGGTGTCATTGCCGTTTTGATAGCCAGAGCAGTTGGCACTCAGTTAGACGCCCCATCACTATTTGCGGCTTGGGCTGGTGTTGCTGTATTTATAGGGCATTTGTACCCTGTATTTTTAAACTTCAAAGGAGGCAAGGGTGTTGCAACCGCCTTAGGGGTGTTGGCTGCACTGCATCCATTATTAGCTGTATTGGCGGCCCTATGCTGGCTATTGGTTGCCTATACGAGCCGGTATTCATCTTTGTCTGCAATCATCACAGCCCTCTTTATACCTGTCATTTATGTATTAGGAGCAGGTCATTTGTGGGCTGGAAGTCAGTCCCAAGGCATTGCCATTATCGTAATCGCTGTTGTGTTGTTAACCCGACACAAAGCTAATATCCAGCGCTTACTCACAGGAACTGAAAGCAAAATTGGTCAGAAATCGTCCCCACGCCGTGTTTCACGCAACCCGCGCCGTTAATTCGCTTAATGGCCAACGCGCACGCACGCTAAAACCATAATCCATATTATCCTGCGCCACTAAACCATGCTTTAAACGCATAGCAGCCGCATAGGCAATCATAGCCCCATTATCAGTACATAACTCAATGGGTGGGTAATACACCGAGAGACCCTTTTGTAATGCGGCCTCTTTGAGTTGCTGGCGTAATTTTTTGTTAGCCCCGACACCACCGGCAATGACAAGCCGTTCGACTCCAGCTTGCTGGGTGGCTGCTATGGTTTTCGCTATCAATACATCTACAATGGCTTGTTCGGTGGCTGCTGCACAATCAGCGCGGTATTGCTCTGTTAGTTCTCCATTGGCTTTGGCGGTGCGCAAACGTGTGAGAACTGCTGTTTTAAGACCACTAAAACTAAAATCCAGGTCCTTGCTGTGCAACATAGGTCGGGGTAACTGAATGGCATCTGGGCGTCCTTTTTCGGCCAGTGCCGCCAGCGCAGGCCCACCCGGATAAGGCAGACCCAGTAATTTTGCTGTTTTATCAAATGCCTCACCAGCAGCGTCATCCAATGTTTCACCTAACAACACATAATCATTGACCCCCCCAACCCTCATTAATTGGGTGTGTCCCCCAGAGACCAATAAAGCCACAAACGGAAAGTCGGGAACGGGTTCACTCATTAAGGGCGACAGTAAATGCCCTTCTAGGTGATGAATTGGAATGACTGGCTTTTGCAACGACCAAGCAAGCGCATTGGCAACACTGCCCCCAACTAATAACGCACCCGCCAAGCCTGGCCCTGCCGTGTAAGCCACGTAGTCAATTTCGTCCATGGTTATTGTGGCCTCGTCCAGGCACTGCTGTATTAGAGGCAACATACGTCGTATGTGATCACGTGAAGCAAGCTCGGGAACTACTCCACCATATTCTTGGTGCATTTTTATTTGGCTATGCAATGCATGAGCCCGCAATCCTGACTCGGTATGGACAATAGCCACACCTGTTTCATCACAAGAACTCTCGATCCCTAAAACATTCATTTTTTTGCGCTAATTTATGTACAATTGCCTAATTATTCTCGGGCGCAAATATATTCGAACGCCCTTTTAACCATACCTCTCGTCACTTTAACACGAATCAAAGGACTTCCGATGCTGGAAAGGCTTTTCCGCTTGAGCGAACACAATACCAATGTTAAGACCGAGGTTCTGGCAGGCATTACGACCTTCCTTACCATGTCTTATATTATTTTTGTTAATCCGGATATTCTCTCTTCCACAGGCATGGATCGTGGTGCTATTTTTGTCGCTACCTGTTTGGCCGCAGTAGTAGGGACAGCCACCATGGCACTGGTTGCCAATTGGCCAATAGGGCTGGCCCCCGGGATGGGCTTAAATGCATTTTTTGCCTTTACCGTAGTAGGTGCACTTGGTTTTACCTGGCAGCAAGCGCTAGGAGCAGTTTTTATTTCTGGGGTTATTTTTATTTTACTGACCGCCACAGGTGCCCGTAGTTGGATCATTGCAGGCATACCCAAATCATTACGCTCAGCCATCGCAGCGGGTATTGGCCTATTCCTGGGCCTGATAGCGATGATTAATAGCGGCATTGTAGTAGGCAATCCAGCCACTCATGTGGGCATTGGCAACCTCACCTCGCATCAAGCCTTGTTTGCCATTTTTGGCTTTTTTGTAATCGCCATTTTAGACGCATTGCGCATCCGCGGTGCCATCCTTATTGGTATCCTTGCAGTGACCGTCCTTTCAATGATCACTGGCCATACCAGTTATCAGGGACTAGTTTCGATGCCCCCAAGCATTGCCC
>Ga0079226_10002867_pt1 | contig 13276 bp, 11 predicted proteins | sample Poulit2014_FD_76345 | JGI IMG/M metagenome (GOLD analysis project Ga0079226, IMG submission 76345) | Agricultural soil microbial communities from Georgia to study Nitrogen management - Poultry litter 2014 | ecosystem: Environmental > Terrestrial > Soil > Agricultural land | place: USA: Georgia... | reverse complement strand
GCTGCACAATGGTGGGAACAATGCATTGCTCCCGCTCTGGGAATACGGCTTCAATTTCCTGTCCAACAGACGTGGCCATGAGCCACTCAATCCAGGCAGAGGTATCAACCACGGTTGCAGAGCGCGACATCAGTAACGATCGTTGCGGTCGCGATAGCCATCCGGGTTGGCGCCTTCCGCAATACCTGCAAGCGTATTACGCTCAGGCACCGGCATGAGCAATACGCCTTTGCCCTTGGGAATAAACACAAACTCCTGCCCCGCCTTCCAGTGATGCTGTTCACGCACCGCCTTGGGAATGGATATTTGGTATTTGCTGGAGAGGGTAGTTACTGCGTTCATTTTCATACCACTTTGCTATCGATATGCACAACGTAAGAATAGCAAATGGTCTGATGGTTAAACAGTCCTGGTTTCGCCCTGGCGACAGCTGAGCGATCCGTGCCAAAACCAGTTGTTTGAATCAGCTACTACTGGATCGATAAGAGGGTGCAGCTTTCCGCATTGAAGGGCGATTTGTCACCGGAGGGCGGGGGTCAATCCCCAGGTTTCAGAAACGCTGTGACGCACTAAAGTGTCACTATTTTGTCACTGCGCCACCTTAAGCCCCATTTGAAGCAAGGCTGGCTTCAACTTTAGAGGCTCAAAAATCAGCAGCAAAAATGCGCCTGACCCCTGCTGTAGGGGCGTTTGGAAGAAAACATGGTTTTGAGAAAGAGGGTGGCGCGCCCGACAGGATTCGAACCTGTGACCTTCGCCTTCGGAGGGCGACACTCTATCCAGCTGAGCTACGGGCGCGTGGTTGTGGATTGTAACGCTTTTTGGCGTTTTTCTCAGCCCGGAGTTCGCTGAAAGCCCGAATCCGCTTGACTACCGGCCCCGGCTGCCCCATTTTGGTGGGTTCGTTATTGACTGCCGGGCCGGATTTCATGACTGCTCATTCCAATCTTTCCGATCTCAAATCCCTGCTGTCGCTGAGTGTTTCCGGCGATATTTCGACCAAGGCGGCATATACGCGGCGGGCTTTTCAGAAGCGGCTGGTGAAAAACCTGGCGGCGGCGCTGGCGCGGGCCGGTTTTCCGGGTCAGATTGCCGACCGGCGTGATCGCATCGAGGTCAATGATGCGCCGGCCGAGGCGGCGGACACGCTGGCGCGGGTGTTTGGCGTGCAGGCGGTGCGGGTGGCGCGCTGTCTGCCTTCGACCGATATGGATGACATTGTGCAGGCGGGCGGGGCGCTGTTTGCCGACCGCGTGGACGGGCGCCGGTTTGCGGTGCGTGCCCGGCGGGTGGGCAACAGCGGGCATCCGTCGTCCATGGGCAACGAGGTGGCCCGCCAGCTGGGGGCCGCGCTGGTGCAGGCCGGCGGGCGGGTGGATCTGGATCACCCTGAAGTGACCGTGCATGTGGAGCTGCGCCGCGATGACACGGTTTTGTTCGGCAACCCGCTGCCGGGGCCGGGCGGCCTGCCGGTGGGCACCAGCGGCAAGGCGCTGACGCTGATTTCGGGCGGGTTTGATTCGGCGGTGGCGGCCTGGCAGATGCTGCGTCGCGGGCTGGACATGGATTTTGTGCTGTTTGACCTGGCCGGCGCCGAGCAGGTGGCCGGCGTGCAGCGGGTGCTGTCCGCGCTTGAGGACGGCGGCTGGCTGGCCGGTTCGCGGGCGCGGCTGTTTGTGGTCGATTTTCGACCGGTGGTGGCCCTGCTGCGCAGCACCGCGCCCGGCCCGTACTGGCAGGTGATGATCAAGCGTCTGATGGTGAGCGCTGCCGAAAAACTGGCCCGGCGCCGCCGCGCCCGCGCGCTGGTGACCGGCGAGGCGCTGGGCCAGGTGTCGTCGCAGACCCTGATCAACCTGGGCGCCATCGAGGCGCATCTTTCCCTGCCTGTTCTGCGTCCGCTGGTGGGCACCAACAAGGAAGACATTGTGGCCCTGGCGCGCCATGTCGGCACGTATGAGGCCAGCGCCGGCAACGCGGAATTCTGCGCGCTGGACGGCGGCAAGCCGGCCACCCGTGCCCGGCTGCACGAGGTGGATGAATACGAGTCCCGGATTGATGCGGCGCTGATTGACCGCCTGGTGGATGAGGCCCGCGCGATTGACAGGCCGGACTTCGGCCAGACGCTGGCGGATGAAGTGTCGCTGGACCACGTGCCCGAAGGCGCCACCGTGGTTGATTTGCGCAGCCGCCAGGCGCACGAAAACTGGGCCTGGCCGGATTCGGTGCAGCTTGATTTCGAGCAGGCCTGCAGGGTGGCCACCGAGCTGCCGGCCGACAGGCACTATGTTCTGGTGTGCGAATACGGGCTTAAAAGCGCGTGGCTGGCCGGCGTCATGCGGCGCGCCGGCATGCGCGCCAACAGCTTTGCCGGCGGCACATCAAAACTGATGGCGCTGAAGCCCGCCCCGGCTGCAACCAGCTGAGCGGCCAAACCGACCGGCGCGGCGGTAGAATCCTGAAAAAGTGCTTGAGCGGGGTGGTGGCAGAATGACAGGCAGCCGTTTGAATATCAGACTTGGATGTGCAGAAGCCGGCTTCGGGCGCCTGGCGCGAATGTTTTTAATGACGCTGGTGGCGGTTGCCCTGTTCGCACTGCCCAGCCCGCCGGCACGGGCGGCCGACTGCAAGCCGGAAGAAACCCTGCGCTGGCGCGGCGGCACCCTGCGGGTTGAAAACGACCTGGTGGCCGGCACCGACAAGAATTACACCAACGGCGTGTCGCTGACGCTGATTTCGCACGATCTGGAAGGCAAGCTGCGCCCCCGCTGCCTGCCTCTGCCGGTGGGCCTGTATGCGCGCCTGCTCAATGAAGCCGACTCGAAATTTTCGGACAAGGCCGGGGCCGAAACCGCCGGCCAGAATCTGGTGGTGCGCATTGGCCAGAATATGTACACCCCCGAGGACATGAAGCGCACCGACCTCATCGAAAACGACCGTCCCTACGCCGGGCTTCTCTACATGGGCCTGGGGTGGAACCGCCGCGTTCACCCCGAAGACCGCAGCTACGAAATGCTTGACCAGCGCGAGCTGACCCTGGGCGTGATCGGCCCCATGTCGCTGGCCCGCGAAGCCCAGAATCTGGTCCACGACATTCGCGGCTTTGAGCGCTTTGACGGCTGGGACAATCAGCTGGGCAACGAACCGGCCCTGCTGCTGACCATGGAACGCAAGTACAAGCCCTACGTGCGCGGCGCCGTGCATCGCGGCTGGGGCGCCGACGCGGTGGGCGGCTGGGCGCTGCGCCTTGGCAACATAGAAACCTCTGCCAGCGTCAGCCTGGAGCTGCGCGCCGGCCGCAACATTCCCAATGATTTTGGCAGCTATTCAATTCGCCCCGGCGCCGAAAACCGGCCGCCGTCCAGCCTGTCGCGGCTGGCGGAAACCAGGCCGGATTCCAGCCGGGCGCCGCGACCGGGCATTCACGCCTTTTTGAACATGGAAGCCAAGGCCGTGGGCTGGGACTTTTCGCTGGACGGCAACCTGTTTCGCAAAAGCCACAGCGTTGACCGCAAGCCCCTGGTGGCCCAGGCAGCGGCCGGCTTCAGCAGCCAGTGGATTGTCGGCGGCCACGGCATGCGGCTGGCCTTTATGCGGGTGTGGCGAACGCGGGAATTCGGCCAGCAGTCGGAGCGTGCCCATTCTTTCGGCTCGGTGGCCTTCAGCATGGACTTCTAACGGCGTACGCTAACGGGCGGGCGGGAAAAATGGTGGAGCCGAGGGGAGTCGAACCCCTGACCTCAGCAATGCGAATGCTGCGCTCTCCCAACTGAGCTACGGCCCCACGGGGGTGTTTGTGCGGGCATTTTACCCAATTCGCAATGCCTGCACCACACAAACCCCTGTTTGATATCCCCGCCGGCCGCCGCGACGGCTACACTTTCCGTCAGACCCGTGTCCGGAGGCGGTCATGAACTGTGCGCATCCCCAGGCAGGCTGCAAGTGTATGTTCACTCCCGTTGTGCGGCGCTGTAAACGTGCCCGCGCCTGACAGTGCCCGGCCGACCGACGGCCGCAGCGGGCTGCTGCGGCTGGACGATCCGCACGATGCGTTCGCCGCCCGCCTGGCGCTGGTTGAAAACGCGCGGACGTCCATTGATATCCAGTGCTATATCTGGAGCCCCGATCTGACCGGGCTGATGATGCTGGACGCGCTGGCCGATGCGGCCGGGCGCGGCGTGCGGGTGCGCCTGCTGCTCGACGATGTCGGCAGCTTCGACCTGGGCGACCGGCCTTTTGAGCTGGCCGGCGTGGACGGCCTGCAGATCCGGCTGTTCAATCCGCTGGCCTGGCGCCGCCATCTGTGGCTGGGCTACCTGGTCAATTTCCGGCGCGCCAACCGGCGCATGCACAACAAGCTGTTTATTGTCGACGGCCGCCACGCCATTGTGGGCGGACGCAACATGGCCGATGAATATTTCGCGGCCGATTCGGGCCGTCTGTTTACCGATCTGGACGCGCTGGTGACCGGCACTGCGGTCAGCGCCATGAGCGCAGACTTTGAGCGCTACTGGACCAGCCGGCCGGCCATGCCGGTCAGGCCGCGGGGCAGGGCTGCCGACGCCGGGGCCGTGGTTTCAGCCCTGAAAAGGCAAACCAAACGCCTGCTTGAAAAACAGCGCGGCCAGACATTCATGCAGCATGTCCGCGCCTCGGTTCTGTCGCATCCTCCGGACAGCTGGAACCTGTCGCTGGTGTGGGCCCGCGCCAGGCTGATCAGCGACAGCCCCGGCAAAGTCAAGGGCCGCGCCGGCCCCAAGCCGCTGATTGCAGAGCAGCTGCAAACGGCGGTGGGCCTGCCGCAGCGCAGCATTCATATCGTTTCGCCGTATTTTGTGCCTACCCGCAGCGGCGCCAGGCTGTTTGCCCGGCTGGCCCGAAGCGGGGTGAAAGTTACCGTGCTGACCAATTCGCTGGCCGCCACCGATGTGGCTGCCGTGCACTCGGGCTACAGCCGCTACCGCAAATACCTGCTCAAATCCGGAGTGAAGCTGTACGAAATGCGCCGCCTGGACGGCGCGCTGCGGCCGCATTCGGGCGCGCCGTTGAGCGCCGGCTCCAGCCTGCACGCCAAAACCTTTGCGGTTGACGGCCGGCGCCTGTTCATCGGCTCGTTCAACTTCGATCCGCGCTCGGCCCGGCTCAACACTGAGGTGGGGCTGCTGATTGCCAGCAAAACCCTGGCCCGCCAGCTTGAAAACCTGTTTTCCGGCCAGGTGCCGGCGCAGGCCTACAAGGTGCAGCTTGGCCCGCGCAAACGGCTGCAATGGCTGGAACACAACGCCAACGGCCTCACTTGCCACCGCCGCGAACCCGACGTCAGCCTGTGGCGGCGCCTGTGCGTGGCAATTCTTGCCCGCCTGCCCATAGAAGGCCTGCTCTAGCTCAGTTCAGCCGCCATTCGCCCCGATGAAATTCCGGCACTCGGTCAGCCAGGCCGTCGCAGTAATCAAAAATACGTTTGAACACGTCTTTGTCGTCGACCGGATGAATTTCATTGCTGCCGACAAGCAGATAGAAAACACCAACCGAAAGCACCTGGCCGCGCAGGGTCGGGAGAGGTCGCTTGTTGAGTTCATGCAGATCCGGATTCAATCGGCCCTCGTCAATCTCCGGAAAACAGCGCTTGATTTCCGGGCCGTGGGCCAGATCGAAATGCTCGATGGTTTCGGTAAACAAGCCCGTTTTTAACCCATAACGATAGGCGGCACAAGCGCCAAACAGATTTGCAGCGGCTTCTTCATCAACCAGTTTGCGATCGAACTTCATCAAGTAACTGTGCAGATGATACAGCTCGTGAGCGATTGTATTAGCCAGCTCGGCCCACCATTGCCCCGTCCCTTGCTCATCGACAGCATCATCAGCGAAGGGACCATAAAACAGCACGGACAACAGCAGCCTGTCCCTGATCGAGGCTTCGGATGAGTAGTACGAGCCCGGTTCGGAGGCCAGCACTACATCCACCTCGAGCTCCACATCCACCATCGTCAGATAGTCCGCCAGCGTCCTGGTCAACGCATCGGCAAATTCACCAGCACCGGTTTCCAGATACTCGTGCAGTTCATCAAAACCTGTTGACGAGGGATTGGCGGGAAGCAGGAATCGCACTCGACCACGGTCGCCAAGCTCTACCGCCGCAACCTCGGTCGTCTGCTTTATCTCAACCTCATCCGCACCGGAAAACCGACCGAATGAAATAACGTTGTCTCGCCAAAGTTTAATGGTATTGATACCGTTCAACCCATACTGCGACACGGCCTTTCGGGTACTGCGAGCCGAAATTTCCAGTGCGGAACAGCCGACCACTGCCAGGGCAACAACCAAGACAAGCAGCCAAATCACGGTTTTTCTCATTGTTGAGGCCTCTGAGATTGTACGGGCCTGCTGCGACTCCAGACAGGCCCGCACGTTCACCATTACTTGGTCTCGCAACTGCCTCCACAATCGCCCCCGCCCCCTACATACCAGGAGTCGGATGAGCCGGCGATCGTCGTACCCTGATGTTTGAGCTCGGTCACCACCAGATTGACGCCTTCGATCGGATCGACTTCGAAATCAAACTCGACATCAACCGCGTCTGCGCCAGCAAGCTTCGGCTGAATCCAGGCATTAACTGCCGATGGGTTGGCCACAACCGCTTCGTCACCCAGCCTGATCCACTCAAAACTGTTGGACTGTCTGCTTCCGTCAGATAGATCAACAACAACCGTTGCATAACCACTGGTGGTTGTTACTGGAATATTTGACGACGACAAATCAACAGTGAAGTCGGCCGCGTCAAATGTGGTGGACATCAAGCCCACAGCAAAATCCGGAAGAGCGCCTCGCATTTCTATGAAGTTGTAATGATAGTTTTGTTGACACATATTCGGAAATGGTAACTCTTTTTTACACTTCAAAGGCTCCCCTGGCAGATCACACGCCGTAGTCATTAACAAGACAGTCGTTGACAGAGCCAACAATTTCAAATATTTCATTACACCCTCCGTATGGTCGCATTAAGAGGCCTGAATGTGCCGACAGATGCGGGCAAGACCCGCTCTACTTCGACACCTCAACCTGAAAGAGAACGAATGAGCAAGACTAAAACGACAATGCGCTTTACCTGCCACTTGACGCAGCATTCCCGAGCTTACCGTTGAAGGAACTGCCTTCAACTCTCGCCCTCGCCGACGAACTTTACCCCCCCCCGCTTGTTTTGCAACCCCATGGGCTTGATACGTATGAGGACTCCAAGACGTTCAGATGCCAACCTTGGTATGCCTGCGCGTTGCGCCACAAGCAAGCCCTGGCATTAGGCAGGCAGATCAGGCGATTGAGCGCCGCGTGCAGATTCACCTGCTGCTGGACGATGTCGGCAGTTTTGCATTGGGCGGCCTGCCTTTTGACCTGGCCGGGGTGGATAATCTTGAAGTCCGACTGTTCAACCCGCTTGCCTGGCGCCACCATCTGTGGCTGGGCTATCTGGTCAACTTCCGGCGCGCCCACCGGCGCATGCACAACAAGCTGTTTATTGCCGACGATCATCGCGCCATTATTGGCGGGCGCAACATGTCCGACGAGTATTTTGCTGCCGACTCGGGTCGTTTGTTTGCCGATCTGGACGCTCTGGTGGCCAGGTCTGAGGTGGACGGCCGGCGCCTGTGCGTGGAAGTTCTTGCCCGCCTGCCCATCGAAGGCCTGCTCTAGCTCAGTCCGGCCTGCCACTCCCCCAGATGAAACCAGGGCACCTCGTCGATCAGGCCATCGCAGTAATCAAAGATGCGCTCGAACGCATCGTGGTCTTCAGCCGGGCTGATTTCCCGCTTGCCGGCAATAAGGTAGAGCACGGCCCGGGCGATGTAATCACCCTTGAGGCTGTCTGCAAGCAGTTCGTGAAGCTGTTCCAGATCCGGCGCAAGCTGACCATGCGCCATCTTCGGGAAATACCGGCCGGCATCGGATTCTTCCAGATCTTCCAGCAGGTCTGTTTTTGATTCCGCAGCTTTGTTCTGAACATAAAAAAGCTGTGCGCAGGCACCGACCAGATGCGCAGCCGTCTCATCGTCAAGATGCGCCACCTTTGAGTCATTCAGGTTGTGATGCAAATGAAAGAACTCATGCGCTGTCGTGCCTGCAAGCCCGGCCCACCAGCGGGCGTTCTTTTCCACATCTCCCCTGCTTTTGCCTGGCGGGATGTCTTTCAGAAGCGAGATCAACAGCCTTTCCCTGATATCAACGCAGCTTGAATAATACGAGCCCGGCTCGGTCGCCAGCACAATATCAAGCTCCAGGGGCAATTCGACAAAGCTCAGATAACCTTTCATGGTCTTGTCCACCGCGCGGGCAAATTCATCCATTCCCGTTTCCAGAAATGCCCGCAGACTGCCCAAATCTGAAACCTTCTGATCCGCCGGGATCAGAAAACGCACCCGCCAGCGTTCCCCAAATTCGGCTGACAGCAGCTCTTCTACACTTTTTATCTCGACTTCGCTGTCGCCGGCGCGCCGGCCAAACGACAGCAGCTTGTCGCGCGCAATCACAATGCTGTTGACGCTGACACCGTGCGCCTGGGAAAGGCTGCGGGTGTATTTGGCCATGTGACCCCTGACCGTGCAGCCGGCCTGCAGCAGCACAGCGGCAGCAAGCAAAATCAGCACGGCAAATCCTGTCTTACGCACCGGCCGGCCCGCCCCGGGCGGCTTGCCAGGCCAGCAGGGCGATGCCCAGCATGATGAGGCCAACGGCGGCGAATTGGATGAGGTTGAAGTGTTCGCGCAGCAGCACCAGGCCAACGCCGGTGGTGACGATAAGCGAGCCGCCGACGATAAGCGGGTTGCCGACGGCGACCGCCATGCCGCGTCCGTAGACGACAAAGCTGAGGATTTCGACCAGGCCGATGGCGACGCCGGCCATGGCCGACAGCATCAGTCCGCGCCCGGTGACGGTCAATTCGGCCGAGCTGGTGGCGTGCAGCCAGCCGAGCAGGGCCAGGCCCACCAGGGCGGCCACGATTTGCAGCACCACGGCGCCCAACACGGCGTGGATGTGGTCGGACGACACCTTGATGAACACGTTGTAGAGGCCGAACATGAGTGCGGCAGTCGCCACCAGAAAATAGATCATGCACCTGTCTCCATCGATCAATGGCGGTGAATTGTTTAAGCAACATCACGCGCGGCTGCGGTAAGCTTGGCGGCATGTTCCACACCGCCGGATTGCCATGCCGTCTGTTGCCCGTCTGTTTTTGGTCATTCTATCCGCCGGCCTGGCCGCCGGCGTGTCCACTCACACCATGAGCGCGTCTGTTGATATTTCTGTTGATGTTAAAGCCGCGCAGCAGATTGCCGGCCTGGCGCTGGACTGCGTGGACCGGGAGTATCCCAACCAGATTCAGCACGCCATGGCCGGTGATGACGACCTGGGCCCGCCGCGCCGGCTGACGCCCGCGTTCTACGGCTGTTTTGACTGGCATTCGTCGGTGCACGGCCACTGGCTGCTGGCCCGGCTGGTGCGGCTGTTTCCCGAGGCCGAATTTGCCGATGAGGCGCGCGCAAAGCTGGCCGCCAACCTGACGGCCGACCATCTGCTGGCCGAGGCCGCCTACATGCGCCACCCCGAGCGGGCCGGGTTTGAGCGCCCCTACGGGCTGGCCTGGCTGCTGCAGCTGGTGGCCGAGCTGGACGAGTGGGACGACGCGCAGGCCAACCGCTGGCGCGAGGACCTGCGGCCGCTGGAAAACGTGGCGGTCGAGCGGCTGACCGAGTGGATTCCCAAGCTGCATTACCCCATCCGGGTGGGCGAACACGCCCAGACGGCGTTTGCCTTCGGGCTGATTCACGATTACGCCGTGCAGGTTGATAACGGCAGGCTGAAAGACATCATCGAGGACGCCGCCGGCCGCTTTTATGCCGCCGACCAAAACTGCCCGCTGGGCTATGAGCCGTCGGGCCATGATTTTCTCTCGCCCTGCCTGGCCGAGGCCGACTTCATGCGCCGGGTGATGGACAGAAACGAATTTGCGGCCTGGCTGGATGATTTTTTGCCCGCGATTGGCCGCGCGGACTGGCTGCCGGTGGGCACGGTGACCGACCGCAGCGACGGCAAGCTGACCCATATTGACGGGCTCAACTTGTCGCGCGCCTGGATGCTGGCGGGCATGGCCAGCGCGCTGCCGGACGATGACGCCCGCACGGCCGCCCTTGACGATGCGGCCGGCGAGCACGCGCGCGCCGGGCTGGACGCCATCGGCATTGACTATCCGTCGGGCCGACTTGTGGAGCGCGATGTGCACTACGCCGGCGGCCACTGGCTGGGCAGTTTTGCGGTTTATCTGCTGTCGCGGCGCGGTTATTGACTCTGATTTCCGACCGCCGTATTTCAGACAGCGCCCGGCGCTGAACCGCAATACAAACCCCGACACCGGACAACCCCATGCCCGACAACAAAGCACTTGAACAGCTCCGCCGGCAGATTGGCCGCATTGACGACGACATTCTCGACCTGCTGGCCCGCCGCGCCGAGCTGGCGCGCAGCGTGGTCAAAACCAAGGTGGAGCACCGCCTGCCGGTGTTTGTGCCCGAGCAGGAAGCGGCCAAAACCGCCGATTTCAGAACCAGGGCCGCCGCCCGGGGCATGGACCCCGACTGGGCGGAGGACTTTTTGCGCATCATCATGGGCGCCTCGCGGGCCACCCAGTCCATGCAGGACTATCCGCGCGCCACCCGCCACCCCCGGCACATTCTCTTTGTGGGCGGCGAGGGCGGCATGGGCCGGCTGTACCGGGCCGCGGCCGAGCGCAGCGGGCACGCCGTGTCCAGCATCGACCAGGGCAACTGGCACGAGCTGGAAGCGCTGGCGCCAAAACTTGATCTGGTCATCGTAACCGTGCCCATCAAGGCCACGCCCGCGGTCATTGCCCGCCTGGGCGGCCGGCTTGAAGCGCACACCGTGCTGGCCGACTTCACCAGCAACAAAAGCGCGCCGCTGCAGGCCATGCTCGACGCCCACCCGGGGCCGGTGGTCGGGCTGCACCCCATGCACGGCGCCGATGTGAAGAACCTGTCCAAGCAGCTGATGGTGGTGTGCCCGGGCCGCCACGCCGGGCGCGCCGCCTGGTTTGTCGACCAGTGCCGGCTGTGGGGCATGCGCATCATTGAAACAGACGCCGAACAGCACGACCACGCCATGCATCTGGTTCAGGGGCTGAGGCATTTTGTGGCGCTTCTGCACGGCTCGTTCATGCGCCACCACGATCTGAAGCCGGCCGACATGCTGGCCTATTCCAGCCCCATATACCGCGCCGAGCTGATGATGACCGGGCGGATATTTGCCCAGAGCGCCGAGCTGTATGCCGACATCGTGTTTGCCAGCGAACAGCGCCGCCGTCTTCTTCTGGACTTTTTTGCCCACCACCGGCGGCTGGCCGACCTGGTCGAGCAAAACGACCGCGCCGGCTTTATCCGCGAATTCGAGCGGGTCACCGATTTCTTCGGCCGCTTTGCCAGCCAGGCCCTGTCGGAAAGCAGCTATCTGATTCACCGCCTGGCCGACCGCTTTGCCTGACATGATGGCCCGTTGCGGTCGTTCATGACCTATGACCCATTGGCAGCAAAATCGCAATGATTCAAAATATCTGCATAATGTTTTCCAAGGCCGGCGGCAGCCGGCGTCCCAACCACGGAGCACAACCATGAAACATGAACTGATTGCCCTTGCGCTGGGCATGGCGCTGAGCCTGTCGGCCACGGCCGCCCGGGAAACGCAGCCCCTCCACTACCTGGACGAGCTGCCGCCTCTGCTCGACCGCCAGCTGTTCTTTGGCGATGCCGACATTTCCGGCGCGCAGATTTCACCCGACGGCAAATTTGTCACTTTCATGCGGCCGCTGGACGATGTGCGCAACATCTGGATCAAGGGCATTGACGAGCCCTTTGACCAGGCCCGCCCGCTGACCGCCGACGACCGCCCGGTGCCCGGCTACTTCTGGAGCCGCGACAGCTCGCTGGTGCTGTACGTGCAAGACAGGGATGGCGACGAGAACTACCATGTGTGGGCCGTTGACCCGGCCGCCGAACCCGAAGGAGACCGCGTGCCGCCGGCGCGCAATCTGACCGGCATCGACGGCGTGCGCGCCCAGATCTACGCGCTGCCCAAATCCAGTCCCGATGACATCATTGTCGGCATCAACGACCGCGATCCGGCCCTGCACGATGTCTACCGCGTCAGCATGAAATCGGGCGAGCGCGAACTGTTGGTGGAAAACATCGACAACGTGGCCGGCTGGAGCGTTGATGACAACGGCCACGTGCGTCTGGCGGTGCGCCAGAACGAGGACGGCGGCACCGACACCCTGGCGGTTGAGGACGGCGAGGTGGGCAAGTTGCTGTACCGCTGCTCATGGGAGGAAACCTGCAGCCCCATCGCCTTTCACGCCGACGGCCGGCGCGCCTGGTTCATTTCCAACAAGGGCGACGACAACGATCTGACCGCCCTGTTTTTGCTGGATGTTGAAAGCGGCGAGGTCGAGCGGGTGGAAAGCGACCCCGAAGGAGAGGTTGATTTTACCAGCGCCATCTTCTCCAACCGCAGCGACGAGCTGCTGGCCACCGTTTATGAAGGCGACCGCACGCGCATCTATCCGGCCGACGAGCGCTTTGCAAAGGCGCTGGAATTCCTGCGCGAGCAGCTGCCCGACGGCGAGATCAGCTTCAGCCCGCAAACCAGCGATGATTCCCTGGTGATTGTCAGTCTGTCGAGTGATGTCGACCCGGGCACGGTGTACGTTTTTGACTGGCAGAACATGACGGTGGAGGAACTCTATCAGACCCGCCCGGAGCTGCCGGCCGAACAGCTGGCGCCCATGCAGCCCATCCGTTATGCGGCGCGCGACGGGCTGGAAATTCCGGCCTATCTGACCACGCCCAAAAATGCCGGCGATGAAAAGCTCGCCCTGGTGGCGCTGATTCACGGCGGCCCGTGGGCGCGCGACTACTGGAGCTACAACCCCATCGCCCAGTTTCTGGCCAACCGCGGCTACGCCGTGCTGCAGCCCAATTTTCGCAGCTCCACCGGCTACGGCAAGAATTTTCTCAACGCCGGCAACAACGAATGGGGCGACGCCATGCAGGATGACATCACCGACGGCGTCAATCACCTGGTTGAAAAGGGCCTGGTGGACCCGGAGCGGGTGTGCATCATGGGCGGCTCCTACGGCGGCTATGCGACGCTAGCCGGCCTGACGTTCACGCCCGACCTGTACGCCTGCGGCGTCGATATTGTCGGCCCGTCCAACCTG
>Ga0079226_10002866_pt1 | contig 13277 bp, 14 predicted proteins | sample Poulit2014_FD_76345 | JGI IMG/M metagenome (GOLD analysis project Ga0079226, IMG submission 76345) | Agricultural soil microbial communities from Georgia to study Nitrogen management - Poultry litter 2014 | ecosystem: Environmental > Terrestrial > Soil > Agricultural land | place: USA: Georgia... | reverse complement strand
GACGTTGAGCAGGCAGCAAGGGCTCGATCGTCTCCCACTGGGCGTCGGACAACACGCTTCGTCGGCTCATCTACCCAGAATCGCAGGCCGGGCCCGCACGAGCTTAGGAGACACGCCGTAGGGGCATCCAACGATCACTGGGATCAGGAATGTATCGCCACAATCCAGTCTTTCTTCTCTACCGTTATCGATGCGACGCGCCAGGGTAACGACCCCTTAGCAAAGTCACTAATTGCAAATCTTGGCGAAGTTAACGAAACAAGACTTGGGTACTCGAGCAGCAACAGCGGCAGCGGATTAGGCACCAAACTTGCCGAAGACTTTCACGCCCAGCTCACACGGAGCAAAGCAGTGCATACAGGACTGCTGAATGACCTAGAAGAAATGGCACTCCTCGTCCCTGGCGTCGCTCACGACAGAATCTCGGACCTCTGCGCTAACGTTCTCCGCGGCCCTCTATGCACTTACACCGAAGCGGTTTGCGAATACTACGGCATCCCGACAATTCCAGGATTCTTAGTCCAGGAATGGTCGATCCCAACCAAGACTTGGGTCGCACGGCAAGCAAACTTGCCCATGCCCAACAGTAGACCATTGATCCTCGTGCCAAGATCCGTCGTAGGACATAGAATTCAATACGAAGACTCCGTGTTCCTCAGGCACTTTGTGCTTCCATACTACCAGGACGTCGAACTATCCAACCCGAAATCCCCTCTAGTTAAGGTACTTCGCGACAAGCGTGGCCGAGAAATTGGCCGCAAGGTGACAAAGAAGTCTATTCACGAGAAGCTTGCCGCTCGAGTCGGGGGAGATAGGTTTGTAACCAAAAGAATCAATCAGGCTGCAGCGGAAGAGAACCCCGGACTACTGGAAGACTTTGCAAACTTCGCCGGCGGGAACGCCAAGTCGGCGCCCACAAGAGAGGAATTAGATAGCTTTCTTCAGCCCGGCGTTGCGCACTCCGACAATGCAATAGACGCGCATAAACTCCTGGATGAGATCGCCGCGCTGAAGGCCGGACGAGCGGATGCCGACGCCTACGAGCGTGCCGCCGAAGCCCTCCTCGGCTTGCTGCTCTACCCCGCACTAGTTCACCCGCGGCGTCAGCAGCCCATACATAGTGGACGCAAGCGCATCGACATCGACTTCACCAACGCTGGCTCCGACGAATTCTTTGGATGGATCGCACATCATTTTCCAGCTTCGAGAATCGCCGTCGAGTGCAAGAATTATACAGAGGATCCCGCCAATCCTGAACTCGACCAACTTGCGGGGAGATTCAGTCCCTCACGCGGCCAAATAGGTATATTACTCTGCCGTCATGTTGCTGATCGTGACGCCATGACGCAACGATGCCGTGACACAGCGAGCGACAGAAGGGGATACATAATCGTTCTGGATGACAGTGATCTGGCGGTGCTCACCAAGGAGTTTGAGCAGTCGGGATCTGCAACCGGTCACGATGGCCTCCTCCGAGAGCGATTCGACGCAATAACGAGCTAGTCCACGGGCGGGCATACCGGGCGTTCGGGGAGTGCTGGGAGATTTACATCGAGGGGCGAAGACATTCACGCCCAGGTCATGAGCGAATTTATCCAAGTTCTACGTCATCTACACCCTGAGCGAGCGCCCGGAGGCCCGGAGCGGAGCGAGGACACGAGGAGCGCTCGCTCGGGGGCGGCGAAGCCGCTGCTTGAAGGAGTAGGGAAAGTTCTCACGGCTCGGCATCTGTTGTCGGCGGCCCCGGTGGTCGCCTGGCTTCCCCACGTTGTCTCTGCACCTCACCTGCAACAGCGTCAGCGATCTCTTCCGCGCCTTCGTGCTCCCAGTACCGAAGCACTGTCCATCCGAGTGATCGCAGGCCGTCGGTGGTCTCTGAGTCTCGCGCCCTGTTCCTCGCGATCTTGGGGTGCCAGTACTCGGAGTTGGACTTCGGCGGCGTGTAGTGCTCTGGGCATCCGTGCCAGAAGCACCCATCGATGTAGACCGCGATCCTAAGCTTGGGGAACACGATGTCAGCGCGGCGCCGGCGCTGCGCAGGATCCGGCGCGTAGTCCACTCGGTACCTGAGGCCGGCCCTGTGGAGTCGGCTACGCACCTCAACCTCAATCGCCGTGTCGCGACGCCGGTTGGCTACCATGGTTCGACGCGCCTGCTCGCTTGTGGGACGCGGATGAGCGGGCGAGCCAGCCATGGCACCCACAGTAGTGCTGCGGCATCCGGCCGAGGCCACGTATGGCCCGGCCTCGAGAGGTCCGTGCGCATCGGTGGAGGCGTATTGACTTGTCTGACGTGCGCGTTAAGCTGCTGTGCACACAACGTCTGGGACCCTTGCGAGCCGGTCAGGGTACCGAGGGCTCGGACCAACGGAGTAGAGGGAATCTCATAGATGACTACCATCGCGGACGATCGCGCTGAGCAGCGTGAACTGGATGTCGCAGCGGCAGCAGCGCTGGAGGCCGCCAACACCGAGGTGGAAGCCGACGCGACCCCGGGCAAGCTCACTGCTGAGGATCGGGACCGAACAGTCTTCCGACTCGGTGAGCTGTTCTCCGGGCCGGGAGGCATCGGCATGGGCGCGAAGCTTGCCAGCATCGACAACACGAACTTCAAGATCGTCCACCAGTGGGCCAACGACTTCGACGCGGATACGTGCCGCACCTACGGACGGAACGTCGCAGGCGACATCGACTCCCCCTCCGTCTTCCATGGCGATGTTCGCACCCTTGACTACGAGAAGCTCGCCGAGGCGGGTGACATCGACGGTCTCGCCTTCGGTTTTCCTTGCAACGACTTCTCCGTCGTAGGTGAGAGGAAGGGGTTCGACGGCGAGTACGGCCCTCTCTACACCTATGGCATCAAGGCACTTCAGAAGTTCCGGCCGATGTGGTTCCTCGCGGAGAACGTGGGTGGCCTCACCTCGAACAAGGGCGGCGCGGCCCTGAAGCAGATCCTCATTGACATGCGCAGCGCGGGGTACCGACTCGTACCGCACCTCTATCGCTTCGAGAAGTACGGCATCCCCCAGGCGCGCCACCGGATCATCATCGTCGGGATCCGAGACGACCTCGACGTCACGTTCAAGGTCCCCAGCCCGGAGCCGTACGCCGACGCCGACGTGAGCTCGCGGACGGCGCTCACCGTCCCGCCGATCCCCGACGATGCACCGAACCAGGAGCGCACTCGCCAGTCGGCGCGCGTGGTCGAGCGTCTGGAACTGATCGGCGCAGGAGAGTCGGCCTTCACTGCAAACCTTCCCGAGCACCTCCAGATCAAGACTGCTACGAAGATCTCTCAGATCTACAAGCGTCTCCACCCGTCCAAGCCTTCCTACACGATCACAGGCTCGGGCGGTGGTGGAACGCACGTCTACCACTGGGAGGAGCCTCGAGCTCTGACGAACCGTGAGCGAGCACGGCTGCAGACCTTCCCTGACGACTTCGCATTTGAAGGCTCCAAGGAGTCCGTGCGGAAGCAGGTCGGCATGGCTGTGCCTGTGCGCGGAGCTCAGATCATCTTCGAAGCGATCCTGAAGAGCTTTGCCGGCGAGGAGTACGAGTCCGTGGACTCGTCCTTCCCGACCATCGACTAGGCCGCAGAGGAAGCGCCGCGGGCTGGGCACTTCCTACCGGAACGCGCCCTCCGAGAGGTCCTGGAGGTCAGAGAGGACGACCGGCCGGTTGCCGCTGAAGATCGCCCTGATCTCTTCGTGGCTATATGGCCTGTCTCGGTGCCTCCGCACCATTCGGATGATATCTCGAGCGGTGATAGCGGCGCCGTTCACGCCATTCTCCTCGGCAACGTCACGCAGTTGCGACTCTACGTTGGATTTATACTCGGAAACAACGTAGGCGAAGAATGCGAGCGGATTCGAGTCAAGCGCATACTCTTCGAAGTTCGCGATGTAGTCACGCATTCTGTTCCGCTGAGAAACGCCCAGAGAGTAGCCCTTCTTGTACGCCTTCGAGTCCAGTATCGCTCCATAGCCAGCTTCATGCGAACTGATCACAACATCCGGCCTTTCGCTGTAGGCCCCGATATGCCTAGCCTCGAACCCGAAGACATCCCTGAAGATTGACGTCGTAGCTTTCTCGAACTCCGTAGCTTTCTCGCGCGATTCGAACGCCATCTGCGCGTACGAGTTCATGAAGCCATCCACTGCACCACTCGGATACTTCTGCGCGAGGACCCAGTCAACTCGTGCTACAGGCGCGCCGGTGCCTTCTGAGATCTCGTTGACGACGTCCTGGCTGATCGCATCGATGAGCCGTGTCGCCGCCAGCGCCTGGAAGGCGATCTCGATGCTTCGCTGCTCCAGCGACGTCGCGGTGACCGACTGTGCATCAGTCAAGCTCCGAGTGTCCTTGGCCTGGCCTGGCTTCAGCCCGTACCTTCGCTGGAACTTCTCCTCGTTGTCCCAGTCCTTGATCAAGGGAGTGGCCAGCGCCTGCTCGATGAGGTGATCGACTTCTTCCTCGGCCCCCGAGACGATCTCCCACTCCCCGTCAATGCGAGAGATGAGCTGTGTGTACCCGAGCCAGTTCCCGGCAGTATTAGCGATGTCCCCTAGATTTCCGAAGAGCTGCTCGAGCGTGGCTTCATTGCTACGCGTGGATCGGAACTTATCTAGGAAATCAGGATCCAGGGACTCAACGCCGGTGCGGCGATACGAAAGGATGCGCTCCACAACATCATCCACCACTGATGGTGAATTCGAAGTGCCATAACAGACTGCGAGTTTGGCAACTTCATCCTTTTCGACAAGTCGACCTTCGAGTCGTGGATCCCTAAGCAACTGAAGCAGGAAGATGAACGGACGAACCTTGAAGTTTCCGCTCACCGCCGAAGCGCCCTTCGCAGTGAATGCCGACGGGAACTGATAGTTCAGAACCTGCTTGGTGAGGATCGGCAGGGGCGCCTCACCCTCCACCAGTCCCTGCCCGGCCCAAGTCAGATGCATAGTGTCGTCGCGCATGAAGATCAGCCCCAGGGACTTCAGCCAAGCGCGGTACGTTCGTGCTCCGCCGGCCCCCTGATCACGACGATCACCGGTTCGCTTCAGACCAGCGGTCTCGAGCATGGCTTCTACCGCCAAGCCGGTCTCCCTCCGACCCGCGCCCCAGTTCATCCCTCCTGCGCCTTTTGTCATGGCGGCGAGGACCAGCGGAACAGGTGCAAGTGATCGCTTGGGCCGGGTCAGCCACCATGTGTAACGCATGACACCATGCTGCCAGGGCTTCTACTTCGTAACGAGCTCGTCTGCATCACACAGCAACCACGTTCCGTCCGCGAACATGACTTCGATGACGACCGTGCTCGTATCGCCGCCCGGCACGTCGTTCATGGCGTACACGCATTCCCCATCTCGTTCGAGCGCGTGGCCGTCTCGAGTCGTCACGGCACAGAAGATGCCGATCGGCTCTCCGGGAGTCGCCCTCGCGTCGCCCCTCGAGTTTTCCTGTCGTCGCCGGTGCTCGCCGATGCTTCTGATCATGCCTGGTCACCCCCCCACAGAGACGTCGAACGTGTAGTTCCACTGGAATCTGCTCGCTCTGTACAGACCTGTCGAGTACTCGACAGGCGTGGAGGAGGCCGCATAGACCCTCCGTCTGGTTTCGACGACCGGCTCTCCGACAGAGACCCCGAGCGCACCGAGCTCGCCCGCATCCGGGAGTCGTGCGTGCAGCCGCTCGTCGACGGTTGCGGGCTCGAGCCCGATATCAGTGAGGATCTGGAACTCTCTCCACCTGTTCGCCGGACCAGACTCCTCGCTCATGAGCAGAGTCCCCTTCGCGACCGCGTATGCGTAGTACTTCCTGACGATCTGGGAGACGGTTCCGTCGGCGTCGCGGACCACGCTCGTGCGGCAGACGAGGTCATCGCCCGGCACGACGTTCAGCCGCTCTGCCATCTCTTCGTCCGCGGGAGCAACCCCCACTGTTGTCAGCTCAGAGGAATCCGAACCCACTGAAGGCCCGGCCTCCCCACCCCCCGTTCGAGGGCGCGGGGACGTCCACTTGCTCGGGTGGTACGTCGCAGATCCGACCTTCTGGAGGGGAATCTTCGGAAGGACGACCGTTCCGCGGCTGCGTCGCGATTGGACTCTGCCCTCTCGCTCAAGGAGCTTCAGCGCGGCGGCGACGGTGTTCACGTTGACATCGAAGTCACGTGCGAGATCAGCCTGCTTGGGCAGTGACGACTGCTCGGCGTACTCCCCGCAGTCGATCCGAGCGCGCAGTTCGTCGGCGATCTGCACATACCTGGCAACCATGGGACCTCACCTAGTTGTAGTCGGGCTCTGAACCCTATCCCTAGTTGACACGCCACGCCAACCATGCAACGCTCAACTCGAGACTTATCACTAGGGATAGGTGCTCAGACATATCAACCACTAGGAGTAGACATGGCAGTCCAGACGAGGTTCCCCGTCCAGATGGAGGACGTGTTCCCTCAGGGTGCGTACATGATCGGTGAGGTCATCGCCGCCGATGACTTCGACAAGAAGAGGGCCGGCGAGGTCGATCCTCAGCTGCGAGACAAGATCTCGGGCCAGCGTGTCTGGCAGGTCCGGGTGCTCGATCCCGACCCGGAGAGCAGGAAGGGGCAGGCCGAGGTAACCGTGAAGGTCTCCTCCGACCACCAGCCGGTTCCGCCGAAGGGCCCGACCACCGGCCCCTTCCGCGCCGTCGCCTTCGAGGGGCTCACCCTCACGCCGTACGTCGACACCAACGGGAACTTCCCGAAGATCGCGTACTCGCTGCGGGCCACGGGCTTCGCCGAGTCCAAGGCCTCTGGGCGCACCTCGAGCACCGAGGCGGCGTGACCATGGAGCGGAAGGCGATGCGCCTGCTCAACATCGCAGCGATCGGGATTCTGCTCTGGCAGATCATCCCGCTCGGCTGGCAGCTGGCGTTCGGAGGTGCGTGAGCAATGCACACCGCCTCCCTCGCCTTCCGCTTCGGCCTCGCCGAGCTGCGGTGGATCGCTGCGGCCCTGTGGGGTCACGTGCGCTGGTTCCACCGGTTCTGGTTCGTCGTCGCGATGTTCACCTGGCTCGCGGCCGACCTCCTGGGCAGCTGGAAGCCCTTTGCCATCGTCGGAGCCATCGCGCTGTACTTCGCACTCTGGGCACGGTTCTACCCAGATACCTACTACCGAGCCATCTCCCGCCCGCTCGCGCGCCGGGAGCTCTGGCTGGATCTGCTCGAGACCTGGCCGCTGCTCATGGAAGAGTGCGGTCTCTCCACGGTCGTCATCGATCGAGAGGGAGAGAAGCACACACGGGTTCCCTCGATCGCCAGCAAGCACTGGGATCGCAATGAACTCGTTCTCGCTCCCTCACTCCTCACCGGACAGACCGTCGAGGACTTTCAGAGCGTCGCTGATCGACTGCGAACCACCGTCGGCGCAACGCACCTTCGCGTGACCGGAGACCTCTCCCCCACCCTCACCTTCAGCTTCGGCGATGCCCTCGCCGAGACCGTGAACCGAGGGCTCCCCGACCACGATGAACCGTGGGACTGCCGCTCGGTGTGGATGGGGATCGACACGACGGACGACGACTGGTGGCTCCGCATCGCGGGCACCCACACCCTCGTCGCCGGCTCCTCCGGCTCCGGCAAGGCATCGCTCGTCTGGGGCGTCACCATCGGTCTCGCTCCCGCCATCGCACGCGGTGAAGCGCAGGTGCACGGGATCGACCTCAAGGGCGGCGTGGAGCTGGGCATGGGCAAGGACCTGTTCACCCGCTACGCCGTCACTCCCGCTGAGGCCGTGGTGGTCCTCGAGGACGCTGTCGAGGCGATGAGTGCTCGCCTCAAGCGGATGGCCGGGAACACGCGCCAGCACACCGCGAGTGCCGATGAGCCGCTGATCGTGATTCTGATCGACGAGGTCGCCGCGCTCACGTCGTACATCGAGGACCGCGACCTCAAGAACCGCGCCCGCACCGCGATGTCGCTGCTCTGCTCCCAGGGCCGCGCCGTCGGCTACACCGTGGTCGCGTGCCTCCAGGATCCCCGGAAGGAGACGATCCCCAACCGTGGCCTGTTCACGCAGATGGTCGGGCTCCGGCTGCGGGACCGCGAGGAGACCTCCATGGTTCTCGGAGACGGCGCTGTCGCCTCCGGAGCCCTCTGCCACAAGATCCCGGTCGCCGCGCCGGGCATCGGCTACGTGGTTCCCGAGGACGGCTCCGAACCGGTACGGGTTCGCGCCGCCTTCGTCGATGACGACCTGATCCGGGCTGCGGCAGAGCGGTTCCCCGCCCCGTCGATGGTCCCCGTCGTGGTCCCGGAGCCGACGGAGAAGCCGCGCAGCACTCGGGCACGCACCCGGACCAAGCACGACACGGAAGGAACGGCATCGTGAACGCCAGCGATCTCTACTCCCTCGACGTGGAAGAGCCCACTGCACTCACGCGGATGCTCTCCGACGGCTTCGAGGACTGGTCCAAGCAGGCCACCTCGACGGGATTCTGCTCCCGCCCCGTCCGCCTCTTCGGTCAGGCGCGCACCTTCGATCGCAGGTCCGGTCAACACCTGAGCACCTTCGACAGCCGCGAACTACCCGACAGCGTCCTCTACGTCCGCTGCGGCAATCGCCGTGCCTCCCGCTGCCCTTCGTGCTCCCATGAGTACCAGGGCGACATGTGGCACCTCCTCTCCGCGGGGGTCTCCGGTGGGGACAAGGGCGTGCCGGAGAGCGTCTCCACGCACCCGCTGGTGTTCCTCACGCTGACCGCCCCCTCGTTCGGCGCTGTGCATTCGTCGACTCGTCCTGGTGCGCAGCCCCGGCCGTGCACTGCGAACGCTGCGCCGGGGCTGTGCAAGCACGGTCGCCCCCGCCGCTGCACCGAGCACCACGACGCCGACGACGCCCGGATCGGGCAGCCGCTGTGCCCGGACTGCTACGACTACGAGGGGCAGACCGTCTGGCAGTGGCACTGCCCCGAACTCTGGCGACGCTTCACGATCCGCCTGCGCCGCCTCCTCGCCGCGCATCTCGGCATGAGCGAGAAGGCCTCGAGGGACCTCCTGCGCGTGCAGTTCGCCAAGGTCGGCGAGTACGAGTATCAGAAGCGCGGCGCGATCCACCTGCACGCGCTCGTGCGACTCGACGGTGCGCCGACAGATGAGGACCCCTTCCCCTCCCCCGCCCTCGACGTGCCTGCTTCGTGGCTCGCCGAGCGCTGTCTGGAAGCCGCGCGCGACATCGAGGTCGATGCTCCTCCGGTCGATGGCCCCGACACCGCCCGGGTGCTCCGCTTCGGTCGCCAGGCCGATGCCCGACCCGTCCAGCGCCACTCCGACGATGGCGGCGACGTCTCCCCCGAGATGGTGTCGGCCTACCTCGCCAAGTACGCCACGAAGGCCGCCGGAGATGTCGCCGTCGACGGCACTCCGAATCGCCACCTGAAGCAGCTCCGAGAGACCTGCCTCGAGCTGTGCGGTCGTGCACTCCTGAGCGACGGATTCTCCAGCCCCTACGCACTGCTCGGAAAGTGGTCCGACGCCCTCGGCTTCCGGGGACACTTCGCCAGCAAGTCCCGGCGGTTCTCGACCCACCTCGGCACGCTGCGCGATGCACGGCGCAAGTATCACCGTGACCGCGAACAGCTCGAGGCACACACAGACCATGCGTCGACGGACGATCTCGTCGACGCCACCGAACACACCGTCGTGATCAACGAGTTCCGGTTCGCCGGACAGGGCTGGCTCAACGCCGGGGATGCCGAACTCGCCCGCGCTGCCGCCGACGCCGCACGCGAGTGGAAGGACTCTCACCGCGCTGCCCTTCGACTCCACGAGAAAGGAACGAACCATGGAGAAGCTCTGCTTCACCGCTGATGAGGTCGCTGACCGGCTCAGCGTCTCGAAGACTCGGGTGTACGACCTGATGCGCTCCGGCGAGCTGCCCAGCGTCAAGCTCGGTCGCTCCCGCCTGGTCAAGGCCGCTGATCTTCTCGCGTACGTCGAGAGCCTCGAGCCGGCTCCTGTGGTCGCATGAGCCGCGCGAACGGTGAGGGCAGCATCTACCGGCGCAAGGACGGTCGGTGGGTTGGTGCGGCGTACGTCCTGACCCCGGACGGCACCCGTCGGCGGAAGACGGCATACGGGAAGACCCGCAAGGAGGTCAGTGCGAAGCTCGCCACGATGCAGGAGTCCTCCCGGTCGGGCATCGCGGCGACTCCTGGGCGGCTCACCGTCAGGGCTTTCCTGGAGGCCTGGATGCGCGATGTGCAGGAACCGCGGTTGAGCCCGGCGACCTATCAGACGTACGAGGGCTACATCCGGAACCACATCGTGCCTGCGCTCGGTTCCAAGCCTCTGGGGCAGTTGACTGCTTCGGATCTGCGGGAGTTCCTCGGCGTGAAGAGTCGCGAGGGCAAGAGCGCGGCGACGGTCAAGCAGATCCACGCGATCATCCGTTCAGCACTCCAGCACGCGATGCGCGAGGACCTCGTCCCGAGGAACGTGGCGAAGTTGGTCGTGGTCTCTAACCCTGCACGCCAGGAGGTCGAACCGCTGACGCCGGAGGAGGCGAAGCAGCTCCTGAGAGTGGCAAAGGGGCACGACTGGGAGGCCTTGTGGACCCTCTACATTGGGCTCGGGTTGCGACGGGGTGAAGCGCTCGGCCTCCGGTGGAGCGATGTCGATCTCGGGAACGGTCGCCTGCGGGTCGTGCAGTCCCTTCAGCGCTCTCGGGGCGAGCTGCGGCTGAAGAGCCCCAAGACGGACACCTCGCGTCGTCGGATCGTGGTTCCGTCCTTCTGTATCGACGCTCTGCGACGTCACCACTCCTCCGAGCGAGTGAAGCTTGCTTCGCTCGGGCTGCCCATGGACTCGACGACGCTCGTGTTCACGTCCCAGGCCGGTTCGCCGATTGAGCCGCGCAACGTGAACCGGGCGTTCGAGGCGCTCCTGAAGAAGGCGGAGCTGCGCAGGGTAAAGCTGCACGACCTCCGGCACACCTGCGCGTCCCTGCTCCTCGCGGAGGGTGTCTCTCCGCGGGTGGTCATGGAGCTTCTGGGGCACTCCGCCATCGCGGTCACGATGAACACCTATTCGCATGTCATCCCGGCACTGCAGGACGAGTCCGCGCAGAGGATGGATGCGCTACTCTCATCACGAGGACGGGACACCTAGCACATCGCGGCTCATACTGTCAACAGCGAGGCGGAAATGAACTCTCACCAGCGTATTTGCATCAGAGGCCAGGTGGTCGACGTGCTTGGGGCTCTCGACGGGCGCAACGTGCCGACTGACGACCGCGCCCCAATGTTTCTCAGCGGCGCAATTGCTCCCGATGAACGAGCGGGGCGACTACTACCTCTGCAGGATCATCTCCGGGGCCCACACAGAGTTCACATTCCAAGTCTCCCTACTTGACGCGTCCGAATACGTCTCAGTTGGCCTCGAGGACTACGCCTCTCCAGACGCATACGGGATGATCCACCGATGCTTCCGTCACCCTGAAGACAGCAAGGGGCTTGGGTCTCTCGTCCTCGTAGACGGGGCGTTCGTCGTGACTGCCGATCTCGCCCATACTTGGGGGGCGATGCAAGACCTGATGGCGCTTGCCACCCCATTGCACGGCTCAGCCACAGATGAGGACGGGTCCGCCTCGAATCCCCGACGAAATCTGTAGCCGATCGAAGGGCCGCCACGAGCGGGAGACACCGGTATTAGGCACGAGACTCGTCTTGGAAAAGCTGGGCAGGTTAAGAACTTGAGGTCATGGCGGAGGCAGATCCGCCCCTCTATGCTCGATGACATGGCCAAGCGTCTGCCCTTCCCCTTGCTCGCCGAGCGACCCGCAGTGCTCGAAGGAGTCATCCTCGACTTCCACTGGGATCTGCAGCGCCTGCACAAGCTCAGCCTGCCCGTACAAGAGGTACCGACCAGAGTGTTGCGGTGGCATCTGAACTTGCCGTTCTGGGCGTCGGGCACTCGCCCGTTCCAGGTGACGCCGCTCGAGGTCGCCGCCGACCCCGAAGAACACTCTGAACAGTGGCAGCGGACGATGGCAGCCGATTTGCTCTACCCAATCGATGCGTACGTGGGGGTCGGTGAGCGTCTCACCATCTTGGACGGCATTCATCGTCTCCTGAAAGCTGAAGTCTCTAGCCGTCCATCTCTCGACGTCCGGATAATTGACGAAGACTCGTTCGACGAGATCGCCGTTCCGGCATAGTTCTCGTCGCGTCCGAGAGCGCTTGAGCTTCGAGCATTCTAATGCGTACGCCCGGGACGAATTGCCGCGTACCGCTCGGTTGACCAGCCCGAGGCATCAAATATCCCACGCAGAAGGACTGAGTCGCCCACCTTCTCTGCGCCGCGCACGAGCGATTCCAGTGATCCGGTACCGAGGCCGTTGCGGTATGCATCCAGTGCGCGCTTTCTGGATGTCGCCGATGTGCGCACGTCCATCGTCTTCAGCTGTGCGCGGGTACCCGAGACGCGGCCTGAGCCAATCTGGGCACCCGGGGAAATTGCGCTGAGAAGGTCTACTCCCGCGCGCACGTCGTCCGCTCCGAGATGAGCACCCCAGATCCCTCTCGGGACCTCAGCGCCGTTGCTCGCGGCGGCAGCCGCTTCGGCGATCGCGACATGGTCCGGATGCCCGGTCAGACCGTCCGATCCCACTGTGAGCACGACCTCCGGCTGGAGCTCTGAGAAGAGGTGCTCCACCGCTAGTCGGAGCCGTTCGGGTGAAGCATCTGCAACGTTTGGCCCACGGTCAGCGTCGACCCACTCCGCAGTTCCGTCGAGCCATGACCATCCACTTGCACCAATAAGATCGAGCGCTGTCTCGTACTTCGCGATACGTCGTGCGCGGGCCTCACTGAGCGAGGAGGAGCAACGCAGCTCACTCGCCTCACCACCCGTGGCGATCACCCCATGCACGTCATAGCCCTGGTACGCGAGGTCACGTGCCCAACCGAAGTTCGCGAACACCTCGTCGTCGGGATGAGCGTGGAGCAGCAGAGCAATCGCCATAGCGCCACACTAAGCGCTGCCGCAGCCCCCAAGGGCTCCCGCGCCGTCGCCGCTCGGCTGCTGTCACCCCTCGTCCGGCACAGCACACACAGCCGCGTTGCTGTCAGCGTTGCTGTCATTGCCCCATCTGGGGTGGTACTCAGATCCACGATCTCGGCTCTGACCAGGGTGGGCCCGGAGGGGATCGAACCCTCGACCCGCGGATTAAAAGTCCGATGCTCTACCACTGAGCTACAGGCCCTCGCCCTGACGGGCCCGAACAGTCTAGCGCCGCCG
>Ga0079226_10002865_pt1 | contig 13278 bp, 14 predicted proteins | sample Poulit2014_FD_76345 | JGI IMG/M metagenome (GOLD analysis project Ga0079226, IMG submission 76345) | Agricultural soil microbial communities from Georgia to study Nitrogen management - Poultry litter 2014 | ecosystem: Environmental > Terrestrial > Soil > Agricultural land | place: USA: Georgia... | reverse complement strand
TAATATTCTGAAAATGGCTTGTATTCTCTAATATAAGCTTTAGAAATTTTTTCCCATGAAATTTTTTTATTCTTTTGAAATGGGTAAGCCCTGTAGAAAATACCAGTTTCTGTGATTTGCGTCTCAAGACGATAAATGATAAACGTTAAAGACAAAATGATTAAGAATCCTGTTATGATTAGCAATCCGGTGTTGCTCAACGGGTTGTTTCCAAATTCTTGTTTCCCCATTATTTGAATAATAGTACCCAAGACAAATATACTATCTATTACTATAAAAATTAACCACAACCACCATTGTGAAAATTTTTGTTTTTCTTTAAAAAGTATTCTATTACTCATTGTCATTTTTTCTAGATAAAGTCAATAACTCCATAAACAAATTATTTCCCGAAATCGGTTTTACTTTCTCAACAAAGCATTTATCTAATATAAATCAAAATTTTTATTTAGCCAATTAGCAATGTCCTTTATAACATATTCAGGAATATGTTTTTTGTCTTATAATTAGCAGGCGTTGCCATATCATCTGTTTCCATGAATATATGATTCAATTTAGGATAACTTTTAAATTCAACATTTTGAATTCCTCTTAAAGCATTTTTCCACAAATTAAAGTCTTTCATAGTAACTTGGTAGTCGTGCTCCCCCTGCAAAATCAATAAGGGCTTATTTATTTTTTTTGCTATTTTCTTTATGTTGTAATCTTTGAGAGACTTCCAATAGCTGGCCGGTTGATTTAAGGGCAAACTGTCTCTTGGAGTATTTAATGAGAATTTCTTACTTTTAAGATAATCAATTTGTTTTCCCATTTTCTCCATTTTCCTTTTCATTCTTTCAGAAGGATTGAGTTTATATAGATACTGAATTTGTTCTGATAACACCTCATATAAAGGCCTTGCATTTCCAGCCATTATTATAGCACCATAAATTCCCGATTTATGCGAAAGTAAGATTTTTGGAATAAGCATTCCTCCCAAACTATGTCCAATTAATACAATCCTATAAAATTTAAAAGTATCGTTTTTTCTAAAGTGATTTATACTATTAATGACGTCACGAATTGTTACGTCATTAATAGTATAATCTGACTCCAAGGTTTCAGGAGCTATCAGTGTTCTCTTATCAAACCTGAAGGTTGCAATTCCATATTTCATTAATCCCGTGGCTAAATCTTTAAAAGGCTTGTTTTTATAAATAGTTTCATCTCTATCTTCAGGTCCGGAACCATGAATAAATATACATAGGATCTTTTGGTTCTTTTCTTTAGGTATTATCAATGTTCCTGTAAGTTTTATTCCATCGGAAACAATATCATATTCCTCTCCAAATTCATATTCTGCTTTTTTATTGTAGTGTTTGTGTAAAGTAAAAAAAAATCCTACTATTTTATTCTTCGAACCAAAAGTAATTTCTATATCTATCTTTTGTTTTTCGAATTTTGAGTAAAAATAGTAAATTGTACCTTCTTGTGTTTCTTGTTTATTAGTTTCGATATTCGATTCATAATTCCCAAATTTTTCAGAAACCTGATTTACTACTTGTTCTAGCTTTTTGGGACTTATTTGAACTTTCACATTTTCAGCGAAATAAAAAGCTGCTTTAGTATATTGTTTGTTAAAAAGTTTATGGATAAAATCCAATCCCTCTGCTTCCATAGATTGTCCAAATCCTAAACAACTAATTAATATAAAAAGAAATAAAAAAAATAGCCTTTTCATAATTTTTATTTTAAATTAAATCACCACAATCATTTTATTAAAGATTGAATTATATTCTTTGTATTTAGAATCTTTAAAAAATATTTATCTGATCGCATTTTTAATCTAATTTTATGGAATATTTTTGTTTCAAAGGTGATATCAAAAGCATTAAGTAATGTATAGCTTAAAATACCTAGCATTGCAAAGTAAAAACTCCACAAACCAAAAAAAAGACCAATGAAAAAGTGAAAAATGACACCTACAAAAAACATTGACTGCTTATATCTCTTTGAATTAGATACTACCGAATATGCTAATAATAACTCGATCAAAAGAACAGCCCATGTTGAAAATGATAAAATATATGGATTTTTCAGGAATGGCATAATAAGTTTCTTAAGAGTTTTGTTTAAGCCAAAGACTGGGTCGCTGAACCAATAATATAATGCGGTTCCATTTTTCCATTTATCTGAACTAAATTTTCCGACCGATGAAAAAAAATAAATAACAAAAAATTGTATCTTTATAAGTAGGTCTGAATAAAATAAAACTGTTTTAATGTAAAAATTATTTGGGCCCTTAGATTTTTTCCAATGGTGGCTTCGGTTGTCAAAGATGAGTATGGGAACTAAAAGTAAGACTACAATATGGGTTATCTGGTCTCCCCCCTCTATTGAAGATGAAGATACTAGAAAACTATAAGCCACCCAAGAATGCAAAATACTAGTATACCTTGGATAAATGCCTATTATAACTGATGCTAAAATGATATAACTTATATTAGAGTGAATAATGATTGGAATTACTTAACCACAGTGATAGATCTTGCTGATAGAAAAGTCATAGGTTGGGCATTAAGTGAGGATATGACTACTGAAAATACAATTATGAAAGCATGGCTTAACGCCAGAGCAAATAGATCGCTAAGTTCCGGTCTTATATTTCATTCCGATCGAGGCGTACAATATGCTTGTAATAAAATGACTACCCTTTTTTCTTTCAATAGAAAAATTGTCCAAAGTATGAGCAGAAAAGGGAACTGTTGGGATAACGCAGTAGCTGAAAGCTTTTTTAAAACAATCAAGAATGAATGGTTATATCGTTTTAAATACACTTCTTACTGTCAATTATACAACTCTTTGGAAGACTATATAAACTGGTATAATACAGAAAGAATACATTCCTCTCTAGGGTATCTTTCCCCCCTAGAATAGGAAGGTTTTTGAGAAAACCAAATTATATTCTTTAAAGCCCTTTGGTTAATAAACAAAAGTTTATTAATTTTGTAAGTGCAAATAACAATTTAATTATGGACAAAAGAGAAATCAAATCATTGATTGAAGCAGAAAAAGCAGAGTTTCATTTATTTTTAAAGCTTTCAAAAAAGCTACATTTATCGGAGGAAGAAATCGAGAAACAAACAGACTTTTACCTTGACAAACTCAACGAACTAAAAGAAAAATTAAAAAACAGCTCCTCTGAATAAGGGGAGCCCAAAACATTTTGATATGACTAAGATAGAAAAAGAATTTAACGACCTTGTAGCTAACGCCTCTGCAAATAACATTGATAAAAGTATTGATGATTTTTGCCGGCAATATGAAGGGAATGAAGATGCCAAATTAGAGATAGATCGTCTCTTAAAAAAATCAGTTGCCACCGCAGGTAAACGCATTGATGATCTAAGCATAAAAATGCAGCTACAGGAAACAGCAGAAATGCTAAACCTATCTTTTATTGCCAAACATTACTTCCATAAAACAAGGGGATGGCTGTCTCAGCGAATAAATTCGCATGTCGTCAATGGGAAACCGGCTAAGTTTACGGAAAAGGAAATGGATACTTTAAATTTTGCATTGAAAGATATGGGTAAAAAGATTGGCTCAATTAGTGTTCATTGCTAATTGTTATTTGCACCGCCCCGCTTCTGGCCAATAAGCGGGGCTTTTTTTATCGCTTCATATAAATACATACTATACAGAGCATAGAAAGTCTCGGTACTTTCAACCGTACGCTGGGTAATGTCTTAGATCTTACCAGTCCTCATCTGATGATTTCCCCTCTTCCAGCATGTATGTCCGCATTGTGGCAATGATTCTTTATACCTGCTGTTCACTTTGATACATTATTATATCCCATCTTCTTTTTGTTAATCTCTTTTGTTCTCCATGGGATAGATTATATTGTATTTTTGGGTTGTCCGGAGATTCCACGTTATAATGATATACTAAATCCTTAATCTGATACCTAAATCTGCTATCTTTTGTTTGAATGACCATAGTAAAAAAGACGTAGGAATCCCATCCTATAAAAATTAACCACAACCACCATTGTGAAAATTTTTGTTTTTCTTTAAAAAGTATTCTATTACTCATTGTCTTTGTTTCTCGATAAAGTCAATAACTCTATAAACAAATTATTTCCCGAAATCAGTTTTACTTTCTTAAAGTAAGCGTCTAGCTAATTTAAATTAAAATTTTTATTTAGCCAATTAGCAATGTCCTTTATAACATATTCAGGAATATGTTTTTTGATCTTAAGTAACTTGGTAGCCGTGCTCCCCGTAAAATCAATAAGGGTTTATTTATTTTGCTATTTCTTTTATGTTGTAATCTTTGAGAGACTTCCAATAGCTGGCCGGTTGATTTAAGGATAAACTATCTCTTGGAGTATTTAATGAGAATTTCGTACTTTTAAGATAATCAATTTGTTTTCCCATTTTCTCCATTTTTCTTTTCATTCTTTACAGAAGGATTGAGTTTATATAGATACTGAATTTGTTCTGCTAACACCTCATATAAAGGTCTTGCATTTCCAGCCATTATTATAGCACCATAAATTCCCGATTTATGCGAAAGTAAGATTTTTGGAATAAGCATTCCTCCCAAACTATGTCCAATTAATATGCAGCTTTAGTTTCTAATTGGCTTGCAAGTGCTAATTTTATAGAATACTCAATTTGGTGATTTTAGAATCAGAGATAGATTTTGAGAAGAAATTAGTATCTTACAATGATATTTCAAGGTGTTTTTTAAAATATAAATTAGAAAAATGGTGTAAGAAGTTACAACCCAAATAGAAGATTCTCTCTCATGATATTAAATAAAAAAAATGACAATGAAGAAATTTGATCTTTATGAAATAGCCATTAAAATATTGGGATTATATCTGGTGACTATTCTAATAACGCAGCTAAAAAATATCTTCATTTATCTTTCTGTTTATTTACAACAGAAAGAGCAACCCGAAAGTTTTGGCGATGTCAATCAAATATCAATATTATTAATTGTTTGCATCGGATTTGTTCTCTTAGCCCTTCTTACCTGGTTTTTGCTTTTCAAAACCAAGAAAATAACGCAACTGATTTGTAAGCCAACTGATAAAATAGAAAATATAAAACTGTTCGCAGAACGAAAGACTGTTTATGAAATCTGTTTAGTTTTGCTTGGCTTAATAACTATTGTTTTAACTTTGCCGGATTTTATATTTGATTTGAAAAATTATATCAACTTAGTTCAAAACGGTTTTCCCATAAAGCCTAATGATAAGAATTTTGTCATAGTTTCGGGAATTAAGATTGCTGTAGGAGTTTTGGCAATAACATATTCAGTTCAAATTTCATCTTTTTTATCCAAAAAGAAATTGTAAGAATCCTAATGAATGTTCTAAAATCTGAGTTACTTATTTTCCGCAATAGATTTGAAAGCCGCTCCAAAGTGATCTATAATTTTCGATGCTGTTAGACTCTCCATAGATTCTGTTTTTAAAGCTAAATCTGCAGCTTTTCCGTGAATCCAGGCGCCCATAATGGCTGCCGTAGAAGGCGTGTAGCCTTGTGCCAAAAGTCCGGTAATAAGTCCGGTAAGGATATCTCCACTTCCTCCGGTAGCCATACCTGCATTTCCGGTATTATTAAACCAAACCTTTCCTTCCGCAGTGCTGATACTGGTGTGATGCCCTTTCAGAAGAATCGTTATTTTGAGTTCCTTGCTTTTTTGAATTTGTAGTTGTAACCTTTCAAAGGAATTATTTGTTGTACCAAACAAACGCTCAAATTCTTTAGGATGAGGAGTTAAAATAGACCCTTGCGGTATGCAAGGCAATAGTTTTTTTTCTTTTCCAATAATATTTAGGCCATCTGCATCTATAATCATGGGCGTACTGGTTTCTTGCAATACAGACTTTAAGAAATGTCGCGTGTCATTTTTCATGCCGATTCCGGGACCAATTCCGATGGCATCCCATTGCGCTTTTTTTTCTTTAAAACCGGATAAATGTAAATCATCATAATCACAGATGCACATGGCTTCCGGGACTGTAGTTTGTAGGATATTATATCCACATTTTGGAATATGAACGGAAGTTAGTCCACTTCCGGAATGGATGTTTGCCTTTGTTGCCAGCACGGCTGCACCCATTTTTCCATAACTTCCTGCCATCAGCAAAGAATGTCCATAAGTACCTTTATGAGAAAAATTATTTCTTCTCTTATATTGTTTTGATAGCCAATTCTTGGAGGTTATATAATAGGAGGTAGGCGTCGCATTGATATAATCCGGAAGAATATTAATATTCAATATAGCTACCTTTCCCGTATATTTTTTATTTTCTCTGAAGAAAAAAGCCAGTTTATTAAATTGAAAACTTAAAGTATATGTTGCTTTGATTGCCACTTTTTCTATATCATTTTCTTCAGCCTGCAAACCGGAAGGCATATCAATAGAAAGGATGGTATTATTCTTACTATTTATTTTTAGGACGATTTCTTCTACAAAACCTTTTAAGGGACGATTTAATCCGGTTCCGAATAGGGCGTCAATGAGAACTGTATCTTTAGGAATAGATGGAAATTGTGTAATATTTTCTACATCAAAACAATGATTAGGATAATTAGCTTCTAAATTTTTCTTATTTTCCTCGCAATCCGCAGAAAATTTATGACTAAATAAAATGGTAAAAGTCTTCACCATATATCCTTTTTCTAATAGAAGCCTTGCGATAGCAAAGCCATCACCGCCATTGTTTCCAACGCCACAAAAGATATAAAACATTGATTTTTTAGTAAAATGAATTGCCAGCCATTCTACACATTGAAACGCAGCTCTCTCCATTAAATCTATACTTCGGATAGGTTCATTTTGTATGGTATATTGATCACCCTCTCTGATTTGCTGTGCTGTGAATATTTTCATGTGTTTATATTATTAGCCACGAATGTTTCATAACATAAAAGTAAAGATTTTATGCTGAAGAGGAACAAAAAAAAGCTGCCCTTTGAAAGAGCAGCTTTTAAAACTTTATTTATGTCCAAGATTTAAAGTGCAAATCGTATGCCTAAGCCCCCCCAGAGATCAAAGCCGCCGTTGGGGATACTAATCGCCGGTTGTATATCTATGCTTAAGTCAATGGGGGCATTATTGAATTTATAATCCAGTCCTAATACACCATCAATACCAAAAAATGCACCATCGGCATCATGATATCCGGAATTCCAAAAACCAATGTGAGCACCTGGACCTGCATACCATTTCAATCCGGGCGCACCGGAAATAGGTCCATGAAATTCGTACAACCCGGTGATGGTAAACCAATCCGAGCCAAAACCTAGTATTCCTTCAATAGCTCGATCAGATCTAAAGAAGTATTTTGCGTCTATGGCGGCACCACCCCAATAACCCACTTTTACACCAAGCCCAAGTCTATAATCATGTCCCATCGCCTGTGCATCTGAATGCTTGGAAAATGCGAATATCGAAAAAACAGCTACTGCCAATACTAATAATGATTTTTTCATAGAATCCTTTTTTTAAAATTGAGTGATTTAATTAATTGTTAACAAATACTTTGCCAAATTTAACAATACATAATTGATTATTTTATCTTAGGAAGATATCTTTGAGTGGCTTCTTTTTGTTGCCAGTCTTGATAAAAAGGTATAACCCAAAATACCGGAAACGGTGGAAGCGGCAAGTACGGCAATTTTTGCAATATCCTGCGCTTCTATGTTGCTAAAGGCCAAGACGGATATAAAGATAGACATGGTAAATCCAATTCCGGCAATCATACCAACGCCTGTCATCTGTTTCCAGGAAGTATTATCCGGCAGCGCTGCTATTTTTAACTTGGTGGAAAGGAAGGAAAAGAGAACAATCCCTATTGGCTTTCCTAATAAGAGCCCAAGAAACACACCGATTGTGATTGGTGAAGATACAATATGACCAACTTGGTTTGGAAATATAATGGCTGTATTAGCCAATGCAAATAATGGCATGATGATGAAATCAACAAAATGTGTGAGCTTGCCTTCTAATCTTTTACCTATATCTACCGGAATACAAAAGGCCAGCAAAACACCGGCAATTGTGGCATGTACGCCCGAATTGAGAATACAATACCAGATAAGTACACCTATCAGAAGATAAGGGAACATCTGCTTGACTTTCATTTTATTTAAAATAGCCAGAATAACTACGCCTCCTAATCCACTAAGTAAATACACAAAACTTAGTCCGGAGGAATAGAAAATGGCAATAACTAAAATAGCCCCTAAATCGTCGATAATGGCCAACGCGGCTAAAAATACTTTTAGTTGAACCGGAGCCTTTTTACCAAGTAGAGATAATATTCCTAGTGAAAAAGCAATATCTGTCGCCATGGGAATACCCCAACCATGATGAAAAGGAGTGCCGTTGTTGAAAATAAAATAAATAAATGCTGGCACAATCATTCCTCCAAGTGCTGCTATAATTGGGAGCATCGATTTTTGAATAGAAGCCAGTTCGCCCACCATTAATTCTCTTTTTATTTCTATACCCACGGTAAGAAAAAATACTGCCATCAGCGCATCATTCACCCATAACAAAAAGTTTTCGGGAAGATGTAAGAAACTACCTGTATGCGTCGTAATTTCCCAAAATCCTGTATAATATTCCTGTGAAAAATCCATGTTTGAAAGAAACAAAGAGATGGCAGTACAAGCGATTAATACAATACCTACTGCGCGGCTGTCATTTATAAAAGCCTTTAATGGTTTGGGTATTATTGTTTTAAGACTATTGTTGCTCCGGTTGGATGGTTTCTGAATGTTGTTTTCTGACATGAATTGATTTTTTATTGTTTATTCGGGGTAATGGCGGTTTTCTTGGAGGTCTTTTTTCTTCTTCCCATTTAAAGCCCTTCAGTTTAGTATCTTCTTCTTTTAAGTGTGCCGGATTTTTGAAAGTACCCGAAATATTTTTATAAAACTTCACTTGGTTTAATCCATTATCTTCAAAATACAAACGGATAAAAGATGAGGTCGTTCTGTTTAACCCAATAACAGCTCCTGTGCTATCTTCCTGCGCATAATAAAGACTTTCAGCATTTCCTTCTACTTGCATCCAATCTAATTGACTGCTGTCGTTAAAAAAGCCCGTAATAACTCTTCCTTTTATTTGGTTGAATTGTTGTGGACCTACCTTATTGACTATCATGGCATTTTGTTGCAAAATCAGTTTAAAAGGTTTCTGATTTTTAGTAATGAGTATAATAGTATCTCCAAATAGTTGTGTGTGTCCTGTCCAAAGTACGGGATCACCATAAAATCTGAAAGTGGAATCTAAATTGGAATAATATAAACTATCTGCAATCCCCTGAAGAGAATCTGAATATAATCTAACATGATAGTAAGCAATGAGTTCCCGGGCATCGGCTGAATCGACTGCTTTCTGCTTCTGATCATTTGCCTGCAGTGTAGAATCCTGACCTAATTTCTTGTTTAAAGTCGTGTCCGTTTCAGTATCTTTTGGTACGGAAGAAAGAGTTGTATCCTCTTGCTCCGATGAATCTTGATTTTCCCCTTTGAAAAGTGAAAGCACCTTTTTTGCCGTACTCGTTTCTTTTGTTTTAGATTCTTCTTCTTTGGTTTTTCCTTTTTCTTTCGTTGGTTTCCTTTCTTTTAATGGCGCTTTATCGAGCGGGGGAGGAAGCCTTAACGAATCAGTACTCAGCTGATTAGATATAATAGGAAGCTGATGCTGTAAGCGCTGAAATTCTTCATTATTCATTAAAACTGAGTCAATATTAAGGGAACCTAAAAGAAGAGAATCCTTTTTTACTTTTAAAGAGTCCGGAACATATACATAAGAAATAGAATCTTTACTTAGAGAATCATTTTTTGTTTTAATTGGAATAAAAGGTCCTGTAAAAAGGGTATCACTTGTAACAAAAAGAGAATCTGTCTCCTGTGCTAAAATAAGAAGAGGATCTTTGGTGGCTAAAAGTGTTTTCTTGTTGTTGTTAGATATGGCATAATCTGATTGTAATGTCAATTGTCCGGAAGTATCTCGCCATACAATATTTTCATAGGCTCGGCCAACACCTTTTGCTTTACTAAATCTCAAACTATCGGCTATTAAAGTACCGCTGCTATCTATGATGATGGGGCGATTACATAAAAATGAAAATTGCCGATCCGTACTGTAGTATCCGCAGGAAGTATAAATAATAGAATTCCCTGTATTGATAGCGGTAGGTGCTTTGAAGGTAGCGATATGTGTGATGGTATTATAAAGCAGTGTGTCGGTTGTGAGTTTATATTTTGGGTTGTTTAGTTTGACATTTTCTTTAAAATAGACATCCTTTGTATCTGCATAGTAATATCCATTTTGACTGGTTAAAATGGTTTCTTGATTCACCAGCTTTCCCCCTTTATAATAAGTCCCTACATGCGTATTCATGTTATAATCCAGATGATCTGTAGTGAGTATCATATGCCCATCTGTCATTCTTACATTATCAAATAAGGTAGCTATTTTGGTATTTCCTTCGTAATGTAATTCGTCTGCATAAGTATTTATAGAATCAGCCTGATTGATATGTATATGCCCAAAGGCATCTAAGACATTGGAGCTCATATACCGAGTTGCACTATCAGCCGTAAAAATGGTTTGTCCCTGTCTCAGTTTTACATTTCCAATAAGCTTTTGTTTCTGCGCAGAATCACTTCCATTGCCTTGAATTCCAATTAAGACATCGGCATTGATAAGGTGGATGATTTGTCCGGTATCTCTTTCCGGGCTAGGCGTTGACAGGGTATCCTGTGCAGTGCCTTTTTGTAATCCGCCTATAAAAAAGATGAAAAGTAGAGATAAACAAATAACATATCTACCTAAAGATAGTCCATTAAGATAGCTATATAGGAGAGACATGTCTTTTAATTTTTAAAAAAGTTAAGTGGAATGCCAATTTTGAAATTACTTCAATGTTGTATCGGAAGGTAAAGGTTTTGACTCACTTTTACCTCCAAAAATAGAGAAATGTACATATCGGGCAGGATTAAGTCTTAAATCCTCCATTAAGAGGTTTAAGTTATAAGATGCCGATTCTATATTTTTGTATAAATGATCATTATTAATCAGTGCACCTAAAGAACCATTTCCTGTGTTTATCTTATCTAAGATACCATTCAGATTATTTACTGCTACATCCAAATCTTCAATGGTGCCTGGTATATCAGCACTTGCAAGCGATGCAGTAGCCTCTTCGGTATTTGCTATAATTTGATTAATATGTTGATTTTGCTCGTTCAGATTTCCCATAAAATCATCAAGTCCATTGACCAGTTTGGATAAATTGGATGAAGTTTGAGAAAAATTTTGCATTGTTTCGCTCAATGATTTGATACTATTTTGTAAGTTTTCTTGCGTTTTTACATTCAAAATAGAATGAAAGGCCACCAAGACACTGTCTAAGTTAGCGAGCGTAGTATTGACCTGATTGGTAATAGGATCAATTTTAGATACCAACTTTTCCTTAATACCTGAACCAACTGCAGATCTAATGGTATCTTCACTTTGTAAATAGGTGTTGGCATTGCCAAATTGCAATTTAATCCCCTTTCCTCCTAATAAGCCGTCACTCTTAATAACTGCTACAGAATTAGATGGAATCTCAATATCCTTCTTAATGGTGAGTTCTACAAGAATTTCACCTGCCTGTTGATCCATTATGTTTAAAGAACCGACAGTTCCTACTTGTAGGCCATTTAAAATAATAGGGTTGGAGGGAGCCAAACCGTCTATATTGTCATAAACAGCGTAAAGCGTAGTATCTGAAGAGAATATACTATTCCCTTTTAAAAGATTAAATCCCAGGATGAGAAGAACGATAGCAACTACAACTAAGACGCCTACTTTGGTTTCATTAGATATCTTCAAAATATACTAGTTTTGTTGAAGCAAATTTATACAAATAAACTGACCTTTTGCAAAGACACTTTAAAAGACTTTTCGTTGCATTAGAATGCAACTCTTTTATCGCCTCTATAGGTTACGATAAAAGCCCCTTGGTAACCCATAGGCTTTATTCTGTTCAATCTTTTTGTTGCTTTTTGATAAGTGGAATAATTTCCCAATAAATACCGGTATAATTTTTTACCTTCTTTGTTTTTTATGGCTTTCCGCTCTACATCATCATCCAGTTTTTTGAATTTCCAATTGTTGGTATCCATTTTTTTACTGCTCGCAAAGAGTTGAATTTTATAATGATAATCGCCATAAGTTTTAGCCTCTTCTTTTGGTACTTTTACCCCCGATAGTAATTGCTTTTTTGATACCCCTTTAATTCCGGATAAATATTGAACAAAGGCTTTGAATATGGATTCGGCAATTTCATCCTGATGATTATTCAGGTAATCTTCTTCTTCATGATTTGTGATAAATCCGGTCTCTATTAAAATACTCGGCATTGCGGTTGCATGGAGTACCCAAATTCCTATTTCATTTCTTTGTTTGACGCTGCGATTTATACGATGAACTTTTGCAAATTGATCTTCTACGTCTGCGGCTAAGCTGAGACTTTGTTTCATGTAGGAGTGTCGTACTGAATTCCAATATATTGCATCCAGCGGTCCGGAGGCTTCTGTAGGGTCTCCAAATTTTTCTTCTAATTTTTTATTCTTCCTTAATACCTCTGCTTTATTATCACTTTTTCTCAAGGCCCAAACGTAAACTTCCGTACCTTTAGCATTAGAATTGGCAGCTGCATTACAATGTATAGATATAAAAACATTTCCCTTTTTTTTATTGGCAAAATCAGCTCTATAATGCAATCCGTCGTGTTTATTGGTTTTGTGTCCGGGAACAATATCTGTAGTTCTGGTGTAAATCACTTTTACGCCCGGAATTTTGTCAATCAGTTTTCCAGTTTTTAAACCAACTCCCAATGCTACTTCCTTCTCTGTTGAATAACTGCCTCTTGCTCCGGGGTCAAATCCACCATGTCCCGGATCAATAATTACTATAAAAGGATCTTCTTCATCTTTCGGTTGAACTCCCTGTGCATTGCTATGGAAAGATATACCCCAAATACAAAATAAAACGGCTGTGGCAATAAATATTTTTCTATATGTTTTCATGTGTAGAGTCAAAATGCTTTTACAAAATCTCCAATAATTATACCGAGCAAAATTAAGAGGTTTTTAATAAAAAAAGTACTTGTTTTTTAGTTACTTCCTATTTATTTTGCAGGAGAAATGAAGGAAATCTTGTAGGTTTGCGCTTTAATAATATGGGTGGTTTGGATACATTTTACTTTTT
>Ga0079226_10002864_pt1 | contig 13279 bp, 11 predicted proteins | sample Poulit2014_FD_76345 | JGI IMG/M metagenome (GOLD analysis project Ga0079226, IMG submission 76345) | Agricultural soil microbial communities from Georgia to study Nitrogen management - Poultry litter 2014 | ecosystem: Environmental > Terrestrial > Soil > Agricultural land | place: USA: Georgia... | reverse complement strand
TGGACCGCGCCTGTGCGCTGGCCGACCTGGACCGCGAGACCGTCGGGTTGCGGTCCGGACCGGCGTTCCCGTTCCTGGCGCAGTTGCGACCCGCCGAGTCATCGGAGTCGCGGCACACCGACGCGGACGTGACGGTACGTACCCCGCTGTCGGGTGGATCGGCGGCGACGGGTGGCCTGGAGGGGCTGTGGCGGACGGCCGCTGTTGCCCTCGGGCTGTCGGTCCCCGGTGTGCTGTCGCTGCCGTTCGAGCCCCGGCTCGGCTGAGGTCGGTTCCCGTCAGCGCAGCAGGCCCGCCCGCTGCATCCACAACATTGCCGCGCCACGTGGCGCCGCATCCTCGTCGGCCGGCACGATGTCGACAGGTCCGGCTGTCGGGGCACAGCGCCGCATCGCCCGGTCAATCGCATCGATCAAGGGCGTCCCGAGCCGTGCCGTTGGCCCACCGACCGCGATCACCGATGGTGTCACCGCGGCCACCAAGTGCCCCAACGGCATCCCGAGGCGGTCGCCGACGCGGCGCACGGCTCGGAGCGCATCGCGGTCGCCGGCTGCCACGGCACACTCCAGCTCGTCCCAGTCGGCCACGCCTGCATCAGCCACGATCGCCCCACTCCCGACGAGCACCTGCAGGCACCCCCGCGTGCCGCAGGCACACACTGGACCACGCGGATCGACCATCACATGGCCCAGGTCACCTGCGGTGCCGTCGTGTCCGAAGTGCAGACGCCCCCCGATCACGATGCCGGCGATGACCCCGCTGCCGAGGTACAGGTACACCAGGTCCTGCCCCACCTGCTCGCCCGGACGACGTCCGCCCGCCCCTGCCGGGTGGGCGGCCAGCTGGCCGAGCGCAGCCACCTTTGCACGGTTGGCCAGTGTCACAGGGAGGCCGACCGCGCGTTCCAGGTGCTCTGCGAGGTCGACCTCGTGCCAGTCGTGCGAGAGCGCGACGGTGACGTGACGACCGGCGGGGTCGACCACGCCCGGGACGCCGACCCCGACTCCGAGCACGGTGCCGCCCGGCCTCGTGGCAATCCGGCGGATGTGACGGGCGAGGGCACCCGGGACTTTGGCGACGTCGGACAGATCCACGGCCGCATCCCGTCGATCCAGGATCGCCCCGGCCAGATCGGTCCGGACGAACTGGCAACGGTCGTCGGCGATCTGCACGCCGATCACGGTCATCGCTGCGCTGTTGAACTCCAGCAGGATCCGGCTCCGGCCGCGTCCCTGCTGCAGCTTGCCGGTCTCGCGTACGGCATCGCGTTCCAACAGGCCGGAGACGATGCCGGAGACCGTGGCCTTGCTCAACCCCGATCGCTCGATCAGCTCGGACCGAGAGATGGGCCCCGCCTCCCGGATTGCGGTCAACACCCGTGCGGTGTTCACCGCCCGGACGCTCCCTGACGTCGTGGTGAGCAGCGACAGGTCGACCATGGCCGTCACTATCGCACACCGGCCACGGCCGTCACGGCGGCCCGGCGGTCACAACCGGCTCCCCAGTCCGACCACCCCGGACGGGTCGAGGCGATGGGCTCCTTCGGTGGGCCGGAACAGCCCAGCGAGGCGAGGAAGCCATGGCTCGTTGGCGCCGGGCAGGTACTGCGGCGAGTTCAGCTCGATGCCGTTGATGCTCGGCAGGTGCGCCGCCAGCAGGTAGGAGTGGATGGCCGACCTGCCGATGTTGGTCAGGTCCTGCACCGAGACCACCATGTCGTGCTGGGCCGCCCAGGCGGCAACGACAAGGGCGAAACTGTGGCCCTTGCAGGTCTTGACCGCGAACCCACTCCAGCCGGTCTCGCCGGCAGTCACGAGGTCGTCCATCGACGACAGTGCCTCGTCGACCAGTACCGGCGTCCGTTGCCCGACCTCGTGCCAGGAATGCCGGCTCAGTGAGTCCCGTGGCGTCGGCTGCTCGAGGTACCCCAACGCGTCCTGGGCCGCCGGGCGGATCGTGGCAAGCCGGTCAAGGAACTCCAAGACCGCTGCCGGTGACGCGCTGCCCTCGTTGGTGTCCACCGACAACCGGACCGCTGCGCCACGGGAGGAGACCGCATCGTGGATCGCTGCGACCCGGTCGGCGTCACCGGCGGGATCGGATCCGGCCAACTTGATCTTGAACTGGGTCATCCCGCAACTGCTCGCCCGATCCACGGCGGCGGGCAGGTCGTCCCCGGGGGCGATCAACCACCAGCCCGGCAGTTGCGCGTGTGGCGCGCGGAGGACCGTGCGGACCGCCTCCACCGCACCGGTCGGGAACAACTCATCCGCCGACGGGACCTGCGCATCGTCGTCGTAGAAGCTGAAGGCGGATCGCGCGGTCAGCTGCCCGGCCGCATCGTGGATCGCTGCGTCGAAGGCACTGGCACAGATCGCGCGCGCCAGCACCGGGGCACGATGCGCCGTCTCGGCAAGGAAGGAATCGTGCAGCCGCAGGCCGAGTTCCAGCGGGTGGGCAGGGCCGCCGACCCGGTCCCCGATCGTTCCGGCCAGGCCCCGGGCATAGTCGACCATGGCCTCGTGCTTGGCGCCGCTGGTGAGCGCGGGATCGGGCCATGCCCACGCGTCACTGAGGTTCGCCGCCCCGTAACCCTCGGCACTGGAGCAGCCGTCGCTCACGGTCACCCGGGCTGTGATCTCCGGCAGTTCGGTGACGACGCCGTTGCTGAGCACCAGTGGATGGTCCAGCCGGTGGCCGACGACCTCGACGGTGGCCGACTCCACGCGGATGTCAGTGAGCGTACTCATGCCTGCTCGTAACTGAGCAGCGCGGCCAAGATCTCGCCGGGACGTTCCGCCAAGTCACGGTAGGCCGTCGCCGCATCGGTGTGTGGGTATCGATGCGTGATCAACTCCGACACCGAGAGCCTGCCCTCGGCCAACAGTGCGATCATCGTCTCGACGTTGCGCCGCACCGGGTACGGGACGTACACCCCGGGGTAGTCGGCCCCGGACTCGTAGATCGGGTCACGGTACCCGGGCCCCGCCTTGGCCGACGACAGCAGCTCGATGTTGCCCATCGCCGAGGCCATCGTGAGGTGCACCTCTGCGCCTCCGGGGAACACGATCCGCCCGGCCGGCACCCCGTCGGGCGCGGTCGACATCAGCGGCTTGAGCCGTTGCACCGAGTCGGTGGCGTCGCCACCGAACCCGATGCAGGCGTGCTCCACCCCGTACGGCTCCGCCCACGCCGCCAGCGCATCCCAGCCGGTGTCGTCAGGGCCGACGGCCGTCACGCCCGCGGGCAGCTTGGCCCGGCGGAACCCCAGTCCGTCGACAACGGCGACGTCCGCGCCGGACAACTGGTACAGCCGGGACGCCAGCTGGCCCATCATGCCGGCCCCGAACACGACGACCTTCTGACCCAGCTGCACCCGAGACTTGTGGACGGCCTCGATCGCGAAGCAGAACATCGCTGCGATCGCCGCGTCAGCCGGGTCGACCTGCTCCGGGACCGGCACGACGAGGTTCTGACCGACGATCGTGCGGGAGGCGTGGAAAGCCCCCTGGCCAATCGCCACGACATGGTCGCCCACCGCGATCCTGCCCACCTCGGCGCCGACCTCGAGCACGATGCCGGCCTGGCTGTAGCCCAACTGATGGCCCTCACCGCCCGGCTCAGCCGCAGTGGTGCGCCGGACACTGCTCAACTCCGTGCCCGCACTGATGTAGGAGTGTTGCGGGGCGATCAGCACGTCGGTGGCCCCGAGGGCGGGCAGCGTGCCGGGGACCACCCGGATCCCGTGGCCGGGAACGGCGACGATCTTGTCCATCAGGGACTCTTCCTCCTGTCATCGGATGGCTCGGTGCCACCGCGTGAATGGGCCGGGTCCCGTGTTCACGAACACGTTCCCGGGGACGGTCAGGACCCGCCCTCTCGCCGTACGGTGATCCCACCCGGCTCCAGGTGGGCCGCGCTCTCGGCGAAGTAGGTGTCGAGGTCCTGGATCTCGAACTCGTCGATCATGGCGCGGGCGGTGACCTCCTCGGACAGGCTGGACACCAGCACCATGCCGACCAGCCCCGGGTCCTCGATCAGCACCTCGCGGCCGTATCTGGCCTTCAACCGTGACAGCTTCTCGCGGTTGTAGCCGAGGTGCACCACCACGTAGTCGAGGTTGATCGTCCGGGTGATCAGCCAGTCGTAGGTGCTGGTCGAGGCCACCTCGTGACCGGTCGGGTTGATGATCGTGCTGCGGTTCGGCGGATAGACGCACCCCACGAACCAGGATCGACAGCTGAGCGCCCAGTGGTTCTGCACCAGCCCCCCATGGTACGCCGAGGAGAACACGATCAGCTCCGGTTGCACCTGCGCGATCGCGGACCGCACTTGGTCGAAGTTGAGGTCGAAGCAGATCGCCGCGCTCACCCGACCGAAGTCGAGCTCCGCGGCCAGCACCTGGTGCCCCGGGGTCACCGGGATCCCGGCCAACTCCCCCAGGGTCGGCATGATCTTGTCGTAGATCGCCGCCGTCGTCCCGTCGCGTCCGATGAACTCCAGCGAGTTGTGCACCGATCCGTCGTCGGCGACGCGATAGCTGGGGTGGGTGATGTAGGTGGAGTTGGCCACCGCAATCTCGGCGAGCGCGTCACGCACCCGACTCCCCTTGTCCCGGGCGAACGCATCACGGTCCTCCCCACTCAGGTACTGGGCGGCCGGCTCACCGCTGACCTTGGGACGGTCGAACAGTTCGGGCAGCACGACGAGGTCCGGTTGATCGGGCAGCACCCGGCTGATCCGCTCGGACCAGTGGTCGATGATCTGCCCGAACCCGGCCTCGGAGGTCGGCGGCCGCGCCAGCTCGACAGAGGGGCCCGAGACGAGGGAGACGGTGGCCTGACGCATCTGTGGAGACGCTCCTCTGGGAAACATTTGGGATCAATTTGAAAACAAATGCATGGTAGGACGCGTGCGCGACACCGGTCAAGGTCCGCGCCACCCCGGGGCGGCGCTTGCGGGTGATCGTGTGGTGGGTCACAGTGGTCCCGTCCCCTCAGACCACTGGAGGTCACGTGTCGGCGCCGGTCAAGGAACAAGAACCGTCAGCGGGCAGCGAGCAGCCGCAGGAACTGAAGCGGGTGATCGGCCCCAAGCTGTTGCTGCTGTTCATCGTCGGCGACATCCTGGGCACCGGGATCTACTCGGTGACCGGAGACGTCGCCAAACAGGTCGGCGGTGTCGTCTGGCTGCCGTTCCTGGTCGCCTTCGTCGTCGCCACCCTGACCGCCTGCTCGTACCTGGAGCTGGTCACCAAGTACCCGCAGGCCGCCGGGGCAGCGCTGTACACCCACAAGGCGTTCGGCATCCACTTCGTCACCTTCCTGGTGTGCTTCGTGGTGATGTGCTCCGGGATCACCTCGGCGTCCACCGCCGCCCGCGCCTTCGCAGCGAACGGCGAGGAGATGGTCAACGTGGTGCGCACCTGGCTGGGGATGCAGCCCGGGGAGCTCTCCGCCGGGTGGATCACCGCCATCGCCATCGGCTTCATGGTGCTGATCGCGATCATCAACCTGCGGGGTGTCGCGGAGGGCGTCTACACCAACATCGTGCTCACCTGCATCGAGCTCAGCGGCCTGATCCTGGTGATCTTCGTCGGGGTGTTCGCGATGAGCCAGGGGCGTGCGGACTTCTCCCGTGTGGTGCTGTTCGACACTGCCGAGGACAAGAGCATCTTCATGGCGGTCAGTACGGCCACCGCGCTCGCCTTCTTCGCGATGGTGGGATTCGAGGACTCGGTCAACATGGCCGAGGAGACCAAGAACCCGGAACGGATCTTCCCGCGGATCATGATCACTGGCCTGGGCATCACGGGGCTGATCTACGTGTTGGTCTCGATCTCCACGATTGCACTCGTCCCAGCCGGGGAGCTCGAGACCGGCAAGCCATTGCTGCGGGTGATCGAGGTCGGTGCGCCCGGCTCCGGGCTCGAGCAGATCTTCCCCCTGATCTCGATGATGGCGGTCGCGAACTCGGCGTTGATCAACATGATGATGGCCAGCCGGCTGCTGTACGGGATGGCGCGCCAGCGGGTGCTCCCCGGCGTGCTCAAGCAGGTCCTCCCCGGACGCCGTACGCCGTGGGTGGCGATCGTGTTCACCACAGCGCTCGCCGCCGGCCTGATCTTCTTCGTGGGCCAGATCAAGAACCTCGGTGGGACCACCTCGCTGTTGCTGCTCGGCGTGTTCGCCGTGGTCAACGTGGCAGTGCTGGTGTTGCGGCGTGACCGCAAGGACCACCGGCACTTCCGTGCTCCCACGGCGATCCCGGTGATCGGCATCATCTGCTGCACGTTCCTGCTCGGCCCGTTCCGGGATGTCGAGCAGTACCTGATCGCGGTCGTGCTGATCGGCATCGGCATTGTGCTGTGGGCGATCACCTGGATCCTGAACCGGGCGCTGCGTGGGCAGCGCACCTACCTGAAGGATCCGAGCGACCTGGAGTGACCGCCGTCAGCTCGGGGGCACCAGGTGGGGCGGCTCCTCGAGGTCCCCGGCGACGTCCTCGCGGCGTGCCTCGGCCTCCGGTTCGTCCTCGATCTCGGTCGGGACACCCTTGGTGATCAGCGACCCGTCCTCCCGACGGCCCCCGACCAACGGCGACGAGCCGAGCCGACCGTCCACCCGCTCCCCCTGGTCGGCGAGCGGCACGGTGACCTCATTGCCGGCCGGGACGGTGACCTCGTGCTCACGGACCCACACCGCCAGCGGTCGCGATCCGTCGTTGCGCAGCAGCAGCCGCTCCGGCTCCAGGTGCACGGCGAGCTGCTGGCCGCGCAGCTGCAGCCGGAAATCGAGTGAGGTCCACCCCTGCGGCAGTCGGGGGTCGAAGTTGATCGTGCCGTGGTGGTCACGCAGGCCGCCGAAGCCGTACACCAACGCGGCCCACACCCCGGCCGTGGAGGCGACGTGCACCCCGTCGGTCGCGTTGCGGTGCAGGTCGGCCAGGTCGACGTAGAGCGCGTGGTGGAAGTAGTCGAGCGCCATCTCGTGGTACCCGACCTCGGAGGCGATGATCGACTGCACCACCGCCGACAGGGTGGAGTCACCGGTGGTGATCGGGTCGTAGTACTCGAAGTCGGCCCGCTTCTCCTCCAGGGTGAACTGGTCGCCCTGCAGGAACAGCGCCATGCACACGTCGGCCTGCTTGATCACCTGGAACCGGTAGATCACCAGCGGGTGGTAGTGCAGCAGCAACGGCCGTCGGGTGACCGGGGTCTGCTCCAGGTCCCACACCTCCCGGTCCAGGAAGTACTCGTCCTGCGGGTGGATGCCCAGGCCCTCGTCGAACGGGATCATCATGCCGACCGCAGCCCGCTCCCACTCCTCGACCTCCTCCTCGACCAGACCGAGCCGTCGCACCATCCGTTCGTGGCCCTCCGGGCTGGTGGCCTCCAGCTGCCGAACCACCTGGGCCGCCTTGTGCAGGTTGAACCGGGCCATCACATTGGTGAACAGGTTGTTGTTGACCACCGTGGTGTACTCGTCCGGTCCGGTGACCCCGTGGATCTCGAACCGCGGCATCCCGTTGTGCCGCCAGAACCCCAGGTCGGCCCACATCCGGGCGGTCTCCACCATGATGTCGACGCCCTCGTTGAGCATGAACTCGTCATCCCCACTGGCCTCCACGTACTTGCACAGCGCGTAGGCGACGTCGGCGTCGATGTGGTACTGCGCGGTGCCGGCCGCGTAGTAGGCACTGGCCTCCTCGCCGTTGATGGTGCGCCAGGGGAACAGCGCACCGTGTTGGGCGAGCTCGCTCGCACGGCGTCGGGCAGCCTCCAACATCTGGTAGCGGAAGCGCAGGGCGTTGCGGGCGGTCCCGGGTGAGGTGTAGGTCAGGAACGGCAGGGCATAGATCTCGGTGTCCCAGAAGTAGTGACCCTCGTAACCGCTCCCGGTGACCCCCTTGGCCGGGATGCCATGCTGCTCGGCGCGGGCGGAGGCCTGCAACACCTGGAACAGGTTCCACCGGATCCCCTGCTGCACGGCCGGCTGCCCGGCCACCTGCACATCGGCGCGGGCCCAGAAGTCGTCCAGGAACTCCCGCTGCCGGTCGAAGACGGTCTGCACACCGGTCTGCTGCATCCGATCCAGGGTCCGGATGCACCGGTCGATCAGCTCCGGCACCGGAACACCCTTGGAGGTGTGGTACGTGGTGACCTTGGTGAGCCGGATCCGCTGTCCGGCGCGCGCATCGACCCGCGCCACCAGTTTCGCCGAGTCCGGTGATGCGGTCGACAGCACCTCGGACGGGCAGTCGGTGTCGAGCTGATGGTCCACCCCGACGGCCAAGGTCATCCGGGAGTTCACGCAGCGGTGTCCCATCAGGATGCGGTGCTCGTCGACCACCCCGGAGGTGATCGGCTCCAGCACACGTTCGGAGAACCGGCTGGCACGCCGCGGGTCGAACCCCTCGCCCATCGCATCGGAGCGCACGTGGTACTCGTCGGTGCCGTCCTGCCGGTTCAGCACCTGGGAGGAGATCACCACCGGCGCATCGGCGTCCAGCACGGTGACATCCATCGTCATGATCGCGACGTGCCGCTCGGTGAACGAGACCATCCTGCGGGTACGGACCTCGACCAGCTTGCCCGACGGGGTGCGCCAGACCAGGTCACGGGTGAGCACGCCGGTGTCGAAATGCACCGACCGCTCGTAGTCGACCAGGTCCGCCTCGTTGATCAGCAGCGGCTCGTCGTCGACGTACAGCTTCATCACCTTGGTGTCGGGGACATTGACGATCGTCTGCCCGGTCCGCGCGAAGCCGTACGCCTCCTCGGCGTGCCGGATCTGCCAGGTCTCGTGGAAGCCGTTGATGAACGTGCCGTGGGTGTGGGTCTCGCGCCCCTCCTCCGGTGTGCCCCGCATGCCGAGATAGCCGTTGCCGACGGCGAACGACGTCTCGGTGACCCCCATGTCGACCCGGCTCGGGAACAGCTCGGTCCAGCTCCACTCCCGTGCCGGGAAACGGGTGCGGTCGATGGGATCGGTACGGTCCACGCCCTCCGCCCCGACGATCGGATCCACTCGTGGCATCTCACTCATGGCGTGGCGTGCTCCCCCGGGTCGTCCATGATCAACTCCGCCAGGTCGTCGACGGCCCGGTCGGCCCCCGCCGCCGTCAACTCGGCGTGCCCGGCGCCCCGGTCCACCCCGACCACCAGACCGAAGTCGCCGGCCCGTCCGGCCGCGACGCCCGAGGTGGCGTCCTCCACCACGACGGCACGCTCGCGGGGGACACCGAGCTCCCGGGCGGCCTGCAGAAAGGTGTCCGGGGCGGGTTTGCCCGGCAGGCCCAGCCGCCGCGCCTCCTCCCCGTCGACCACCGTGGTGAAGCGGTCGGCCAGCCCAGCGGCCTGCAGCACGGCGCGGGCGTTGCGGGACGAGGAGACCACCGCCATCGCGGTGCCGGCCTCGCGCAGGGCGTCGAGCAGCCGGACCGAGCCCGGGTAGGCCACGATGCCGTCGGCCTTCAACACCTGGTTGAAGGTGGAGTTCTTGCGGTTGCCCAGCCCACACACCGTCTCGGCATCCGGCGGGTCGGTCGGGTCACCGTCGGGCAGGGTGATGCCGCGGGAGGCGAGGAAGCTGCGTACGCCGTCGTAGCGCGGCTTGCCGTCGACGTGGTCGAAGTAGTCCTGGTCGGTGTACGGGCCCGACTCGTCACCGCGTTCGGCCAGGAAGTCGGTGAACAACGTGCGCCAGGCATGCATGTGCACCTCGGCGGTCGGGGTCAGGACGCCGTCGAGGTCGAACAGGACGCCGTCGAAGTCGCTCCATTCCACCGTCGAAAGCTTAGGGGCTGGACGGCCGTTGGTCAGAACGGCGCGACGACACGGACCTCACCGACCGGCCGGCCGTGTCCGAGGACCGGCGCGGTGGACTGTTCGGTGAGGGTGGGATGGTCGTGGCCGAGGGCGCGCAGCACTCGGGCGGCGATCGCGGCGCGGCCGCGGCTGGCGCCGTCGACGACCTTGATCGCGATCCCGGTGCCGTCCGGCAGTCCGATCGCGTGCACCCCCTCCGCGCCGGCCTTGCACACCAGCCCGGGGACCGCCCGGTGCAGGGCGGCCTCGTCGCGGGTGGTGCCGGAGGCCCATTCCGGGTGATCCCGGAACGCGTCGGCGACGGCCCGCTCGGGCCCGTCGGTGGCCGCGGCGATCCGCCCGAACGCGCGTGCCAACCCGGCCAGGGTGACCGACCACAGCGGTGCCCCGCAGCCGTCGACCGCGAGATCGCCCGGGGTCTCCCCGGCGAGATCACCGATCGCGGTGAAGCAGGCCTGCTGCACCGGATGGTCGGGCCGCAGGTAATCGTCGGTGCCGGCACCGGAGTGGACGGCCGCCGACAGCATCCCGGCGTGCTTGCCGGAGCAGTTCTGCGCCACCGGCTCCGGGCCATGGCCGTCGCGCACCCACGCGGTCCGGGCATCGGCGTCCAACGGCAGGTCGGGGGTGTTCTGCAACGCCTCCGCGCCGAGTCCGACCGCCCGCAGCATCCGCACCGCTCCGTCGCGATGGAACGCCTCCCCGGAGTGCGAGGCCCCGGACAGCGCCAACAGCTCACCGGTCGCGTCGTGGCCGAGTCGCAGCATCGCCACGGCCTGCATGGGTTTCGCCGAGGACCGTGGGTACATCGGTGCGTCGACCCCGCCGGCCCGGTGGCACACCGTGCCGTCCGGTGCGGTCACCACCACTCGCGCCCGGTGCACGCTCTCCACGAACCCGTTGCGGACCACTTCCACCACGATCGGATCTGTCACGTCCGTCAGACTAGGAGGTCGGGCCACCCTCTGCACCCGCCGTCGCCGGTGACTCGCCGGGCGCCCGACCGGGGCGCACTCAGCCGGCGGTGCCGACGGCTTCCCCGTCACGGGCGACGCAGCGCAACTCGGCCAGGTAGCCGCCCCACTGCTCGCAGTACTGCGCGCCGAGGTAGGTGAGCGCGAGTCCTCCCCGTACCACCGTCTCGCCCCGCCGCAGCGCACGCCCGCCCGCCCACTGCGGGTCCGAGCCGAGGAACGCCAGTCCGACCTCGTCGGGGTCCGCGCTCACCACGCCGACGCGATAACCCCCGGGCAGTGTCGCCACGCTGGGATGTCGCAGGCGGTAGGTGTGGGACTCCGCGTCCACTCCGCGCTCCCTCTGCAGTCCGTTCTGGTCGGCCACGGTCATCACCTCTACCGTGGATACGCTCCATACTGCCCGGTAGGTTGCCTCCAGCAACAGACTATTTCCCGACAAGTTTCGGACCACTCGGTGAATCCGGGGGGCCGAATGGGCCACGAACCGGCCCCGGAAGGTGCAAATGACCGCCACGTTCACCGTCACGCCCCGGATCGGCACCACCGTGTCGGCCACCGCACTGCAGCTCTGCGACGATGCGGTGCTGACCGGGGTGGCGGCGGCCCACCTGCAGTGCCCGGACGCTGACGGTGAGCTCGTCGAGCTCGCCGAGTGCCGGTTCGACGGGGTGTCATTGGCCCGGTCGGTGCTGCCGAAGATCACGGTCACCGACGCCGAGCTGGGCACCTGCGACCTGGCGGTGCTGCGCGTGGAGGACAGCTCCTGGACCCGTGTCCGGTTCACCGACTGCCGGCTCACCGGCGTGCAGTTCGCCGGGGCGACCTGCCAACTGGTGGAGCATGTCCGCTGTCTGGCGACCGACGCCCTGTGGCGCTTCGCCACCCTGCGCAAGGTGCGGTTCACCGAGTGCACGCTGACCGGTGCGGACTTCACCGGGTCCCGGTTCGAGCAGGTCGAGTTCATCGACTGCGACCTCAGCGGCGTCGACTTCTCCCAGGTCCGGGTGTCCGGCACCCGTTTCAGCAACTGCACCTTCGACGGCACGAGGGGGCTGGACTCCCTGCGTGGGGCCGAGATCGGCTTCACCTCCGACCTCGACGCACTCGGACTGGTCGGCCCCATGGCCGCCGCGCTCGGCATCCGGGTCAGCTGAACCGACCCGGCCGGCACCGGACTGGTGGGACACCGCCCCAACTTTGTGGCGCTGGCTGACCGCGGATTGCACATGCGGACTCGCGTGCCGTAGGAGCAGCAAAGTTGGGGAGACGGATCGGTCAGTCGACGTCACGGCGGATCGTGGCGAACACCCCGATCGCCGTGGGGATCGCGGCCCACCCGAGGAGCACCAGGGTGGCGAGCCACCACGAGAACGGCTCGCTGGCCGCCATCATCAGCGGATTCGCCTTCAGCCCCATCAGGGCGCTGGTCGCCCCGGACGGCATCAGGTTGAGCGCCACGTCCCACTCCTGGAAGGCGAACACGAACGACACCAGGGGCTCGACCATGTAGGCAAAGGCGATCGCGATGATCACCGCGACCACCATGTTCCGGATCAACACGCCCATGCCCATCCCGAGCAGGCACCACAGCGCCAGCGAGACAATGCCGAGCACGATGGAGCGCCACACCGCCGGATCGTCCAGCATCCGGCTGCCCCCGTAGAAGTGCACCAGCGGGATCGCCGCGATCACGCCGGCGACAGCGTTGATCACTCCGTACACCGCCCCGAACCCCAGCACCACCACGGTCTTGGCGGCGACGACGGTGAGCCGGCGGGGCGTACCGAGGTACGACCACCCCATGGTGCGGTGGCGATACTCGGCGCCCATCGCCATCACACCGAGCACCAGCGCGAGGATGCGGGTGAGGGTGTTGCCGCCGTTGTAGACCGAAGCGATCAGGTCGGGGGTACGGAATGCCTCCACCTCGGTGTCCCCGCCGGTGGCCATCAGCACCGACATGAACCCGTACATCGCCGCGTAGAGCAGCCCGCCGGCGAACACCACGATGCCCAGGATCCACCACAGCCGGGTGGTGGCGTACTTGCGCCACTCGGACCGGACAGCCGCGATCACGATGCCACCTGCCGATCCTCGGGCACCGCCGGGGCGGACCCTGCCTCCAGCATCCGGAAGAACGCCTCCTCCAACGACGACTGCTCCCGCACCAGTTCGAAGATCGGCAGGCCGGCGCGGAAGACCGCCCACCCGATCGCGGTGAGGTCGTGGGAGTCGACGCGCAGGAAGCTGGAACCGTCCTCGGTCACCGTCCGGCCGGTGATGTCGGCGCCGGCCAGGGCGGCGAGCGCGGCCTCGTGGTCGGACACCACCAGTCGCGAGCTGGCCCGGGTCGCTTCCAACTCGCCGATCGGGGCATGCCGGAGCAGCCGACCGTTGCCGATCACGGCGACGTCGTCGGCGGTCTGGTTGACCTCGCTGAGCATGTGCGAGGAGACCAGCACCACCCGGCCCC
>Ga0079226_10002863_pt1 | contig 13283 bp, 12 predicted proteins | sample Poulit2014_FD_76345 | JGI IMG/M metagenome (GOLD analysis project Ga0079226, IMG submission 76345) | Agricultural soil microbial communities from Georgia to study Nitrogen management - Poultry litter 2014 | ecosystem: Environmental > Terrestrial > Soil > Agricultural land | place: USA: Georgia... | reverse complement strand
AAATTCGTTAGTATAATAAGAACTTTTTTGAATCTATTTAAAATACGCGATGCAATCCATTTGATGAATTGCGTCGTGTAATTTTTTTGGATCGACAATTTGATGAGATTTAAATTCCCTCTCTTATAAATTTTATTATGAACTGTCACCCTGGAGGCTCCCATGTTACATTTCCAATCTAGTTTGAGTACACAATGTCACGCGGGAAACTCCCATGTTACATTTCCTATCACGTTTGAGTACACAGTGTCACACGGGAAACTCCCATGTTACATTTCCTATCACGTTTGAGTACACAATGTCACGCGGGAAACTCCCATGTTACATTTCCATCCACGTTTGAGTGCACAGTGGCACACAAGGGATCATCTGTCGTAGAAAAAACCTTAGAAATCCCTATATAATCCCTTTTGTTATTTTATGTATTGCTTCATACATGCCAAAAATAGATATAAGTAAAACAACAATAATGATGGCATATTCCACGATTGTTTTAAAGATTCCTTCTTCTATGAAACTAACAATCCAATTCCCACCAAAATAAATACAAACCGTTGCGAATGCAATCGTTGCTATAAAAATCATACTGACTCCAACTTTTTGCTTTGTGGATAATTGCTTCACTGTATCCTGATTTGACTTAATCGTATAAGCAATCGTTCCTATAGCTACTAAAACCGATAAAATTCCAGACAAAATAAACACTCCCAAATAGATTCTAGTATATTTACGATACTAACTAATAAAAAGTTTCACCTAAATAAAAATCAGTGCACCCTCTTAAAGAGTACACTGATTTTGCAAACCGATTCGCTTTTTTTACATAACCTATCGTTTGTTTAAACGGTCTGCCCACCGCTCAAATCATAGATTATGTATCCAAGCATTCTATATAAAACAAACCCCTTTTTATAATAAAACTTCTATCTCTGTTTCACTACTTCCCTCATCGTGCCTTCTTTCGCATAATTGATATGCCAAGATAATGCTTTTTCTAGAACATGTGGTGTTTGTCCACCACGATCTAATGCTTCGCTATAATATTCCCAAAGCTGTTCACGATACATTGGATGTGCGCAATTTTCAATGATTAATGGTACTCGCTCTCTTGGTGCAAGTCCGCGTAAATCGACATATCCTTGCTCTGTTACGATAACATCCACATCATGTTCCGTATGATCCACATGTGATACAAATGGTACGATACTGGAAATATCTCCATCTTTAGCAATGGATTTCGTAACGAAGACTGCTAACCGTGCATTTCGAGCAAAATCCCCTGAACCACCAATTCCGTTCATCATTTTAGTACCTGATACATGTGTGGAATTAACGTTTCCATAAATATCAAGTTCTAACGCGGTATTAATAGAGATCAGTCCTAAGCGACGAATAATTTCCGGATGATTCGAGATTTCCTGTGGGCGCATAATGATTTTATCGCGATACGCTTCAAAGTTACCGAAAACTTGTTTCATTTTCTCTTCTGACAAGGTAATCGAACAACAGGAAGCAACATCCACTTTTCCAGCATCGATTAGATCAAATACCGCATCTTGCAACACTTCGGAATAAACTTCTAGATTTTCAAATTCCGAGTCTATCATTCCATGTAACACAGCATTAGCAACTGAACCAATCCCGGACTGAAGCGGGGCTAATTTTTCAGTTAGGCGTCCTGCTTCGATTTCTTGTCGCAAGAAGTCGAGTAAATGTCCTGCCATGATTTTGGTTTCTTCATCTGGCTGTACAATTGTAGAAGGTGAGTCAAATTGTTCAGTAAATACAATTCCTTTTACCTTCTTCCAGTCAACAGGAATTCCTTTTTTTCCTATTTTATCATCCACTTTCGTAAGTGGAATTGGTGTTCTTTCTCCTTGTTTCTCTGGACTATATAAATCATGCACTCCTGCAAGGCTTTCGGTTTGTGCTAAGTTTATTTCAATAATGATATTCTCCGCACTTTCAGCAAAAGCAAGTGAATTTCCAATGGATGTAGTTGGAATAATTAAACCGTCTTCCGTCACAGAAATCGCTTCCAAAATTGCGAAATCAATCGATTCAATGACATCAGCTCTTAATAATTCCGCAGTATGAGAAAGATGCTGATCAACAAATAAATGACTGCCCTCATTTATTTTTCTTCTCATTGTAGGATCTGCCTGAAACGGTAAACGTTTATTGATAATACCCACTTCTGCAAATAACTTATCAATATCAGAGCCCATGGATGCACCTGTAAATACATTCACTTTAAAATCTTCATGTTTCGCTCTTTCAACAAGCGCCATGGGAATCGCTTTCACATCTCCTGCCCGAGTAAAACCGCTAAGTCCCAGTGTCATGCCATCCTTTATCCAGGATGCTGCTTCCTCAGCAGATGCCACCTTATCGTGTAAGCGAGAATCTTGTATTCTGTCATATCCCTTCTCCATGTTATCCCCTCTTTCCTTTTTCTTTTTTCTAAATCTTTATAACTATTTTAACTTAAGTTTTGAGGGATTTGGCGAATTGTGACGGAACAATGAATTCTATGTTTTAAATCATTTATTTATTGTTTCAAACAGAAAAATTCCGTCTGGATATAATATAAACAGAAATACAATTTAACATAGTTTCCCTTTTCCTTACTTAAAATCCTAGTAATTTTCGAAAATAACTAGAATAAGACTGACTCACTGGTACTTGATCTCCATTATCCATTTCAAGAATAAACGTTGAGTGAGTGTCAGGTAAAATATCTTTAATATGATTGACATTGGCAATAAAGGAACGGTGACATCGAATAAATGATTCCTTTGGTAATGAATATTCAAATTTCTGTAGGGTATTATTATGTGTTCCAGAAAAACCATTAGTAACGACGTGAGTTTTACGATCTTTAACTTCCAAATAAATGACATCGTTAAACGGAATTGGCTTCCATCCATCAGAGGTTTTAATGGTAATTACAGATTTTCCTTCTGTTAAAGCAGGAGAAATGGCTAGCAGACACCCCTCTAACTCTCCGTCATGATGAATGGGTACAGCCATCCCGTGGTAAGGTATGCCAAATACATCACGCTCGATAAATTCAGATACTTTTTGTTCAGTTGTCAACGCCTTGTGAGCAAGTGTACCAGGTTTAATAGCATCTCCAGGCTTTATTTTTAAATCAATCCGCTTACTCGGTCTGAAGTAAATATATTCTTCTTTGTTAGCAACACCAATAGAAATTTCATCTGAAAAAAGCTCTCCCATTACATCAAGCAAGGAGACTGTTGATAATTTTTGCATAGTAAATCACCTCTCAACTACCCTTTCGCTTACATTATAAGTGATTAAATAGATACAGTATAATATAATGGTCAATCATTCATTTCTATCGGGAATAATATTTTTTTTACTGAAAAAGTGAAAAAACTAGTAAATTTTCCAAAAATATTGCAAACTAGATAAAGAGTTTATCTTAAAGTAAGTAATCGAAGGAAGGATTAATCTTGAGTACAAACGCACGAACATACAGTAAAACTATCTATCCTATTTTATTTATTATCGGTATTTGTCATTTATTAAATGATTCGTTGCAAGCTGTCATACCGGCAATGTTTCCCATTTTGGAAAAGTCGCTCGGATTAACATTTACGCAGCTTGGTCTTATTACATTTACATTAAATATGGTTGCCTCCGTGATACAACCATTAGTCGGTATGTATACGGATAAATATCCAAAACCATTTGCACTTCCGATTGGCCTTGCGAGCAGTATGGTAGGTATGCTTGGTTTAGCTTTGGCACCAAATTTCATCACCATTTTAATTAGTGTTGTCTTTATTGGTTTAGGTTCAGCGGTTTTTCATCCAGAAGGTTCTCGAGTAGCTTACCTGGCAGCAGGACCGCGAAGAGGATTATCCCAATCCATTTTCCAGGTTGGTGGGAATGCAGGACAAGCACTTGCTCCCGTCATAACAGCTCTTGTGCTCGTACCTTTAGGACAGTTTGGAGCGATTTGGTTTACTTTAGTTGCCGGGTTAGCAGTTCTTTTTCTTACATATATCGCTAGATGGTATGCAAAGCAAGTGAAACAAATTGCTGAAAATACCCCTACAAGAGAACATAAGAAGGAAACAAATACATCTGTATCCAAAGCAATTAAATGGGCGGTTATTGTACTCGTATTTCTTGTATTTGCCAGATCATGGTATATGAGTGCGATTTCGAACTTCTATGCATTTGTTGTTATTGATAATTTTGGTTTAACGATTGCTCAAGCACAAGTATATATTTTCACCTTTTTATTTGCAGGAGCTGCTGGTACCTTTTTTGGTGGGCCATTAGCTGACCGATTTGGAAAGCGTAACATTATTTTACTATCCTTGCTCGGTCCCGCCCCATTAGCACTTCTTTTACCTTATGTCGGTTCAGTTGCCTCAATCATTTTACTGGCGGTAATCGGATTTATGTTACTATCCAGTTTCTCCGTCACGGTCGTGTATGCCCAGGAACTTGTTCCAGGTAAAATTGGAACGATGTCCGGCCTGATGGTTGGTCTTGGATTTGGGATGGGAGCGCTCGGTTCTGTTTTAATTGGTTCATTTATTGATTTATTTGGTTTAATGGAAACGATGATTGGAATTTCCCTATTACCATTGTTAGGTTTTCTCACCTATCTTCTACCTACAGACGAAAAACTAAGAGAATGGCATCTATAAATCCATTATAAAAAGGGGTCAGGTTTCATGAAAAAACCTGACCCCTTTTCTCATATTTAATTAAAATGTAAAAATAATCATTAACATAAAGAAAATCATTAAGTAGTAAAGTGATGTTTTAAAAACAATGTTGGCCCACTTAATATCATCTTTCATATAAAATCCACTAACACCTATAGCAAGCCAAGCAACATTGAGAATGGAAGAGATAATAACAAATGACGTTCCTAGTGTTGTTAAGTATAGTGGCAATGGTAATAAACAAGCCATATAAATAACGGTTTGTCGTTTTGTCATTTTAAATCCTTGTACAACCGGAAGCATTGGTACTCCCGCTGCTTTATATTCCTCATATCGTCTCATGGCAATTGCAAAAGTATGTGGGATTTGCCAAATGAATAAAAGTAAAAACATAATCATTGGAACCACATGAATAGCTGAGTCAATAGCTGCCCATCCAATAAGCGGAGTTACCGCTCCAGACAAGCTCCCTACAATTGTATTTAGAGTATAGCGACGTTTTGTCCACAACGTATATAAAACTACATATGTAAACCAGCCAACAAAAGCATATAATGTGGCTTCCATCGTCGTAAATAATAATAATATAAATCCAAGCACCGTAGTACCGATGGATAGTCCTAGAATGACTGGCATCGGAATATTTCCTGTCACAGTCGGACGACCTTGCGTTCTTTTCATCTCAACATCAAGATCTACTTCATACCAATTGTTAAAAATTAATGCACCGGCTATAATTAGTGTGCTACCTCCCAATGTCAATAAAAGTAAATCGATATTAGACGTAAACGTTGCTCCGGTAAAATAAAGAGCTAACCAAAAGCCCGCAAATATTGGAAAAACGTTTAAAATTAAAACGACCATCTTGGTTAGAGATTTAATATCTGCTAAAAATCTAGATATTTTTCCTTTATTAATATCTTTTGTCTCACTTGTTAATAGTGAAGAAGATTTCTCCACATTTTTCACCCCATATTTTATATAATTCCTATTACTTTTTTACTAGTTATCGTCATAATTAGATAAATTTATTATAACATGAAGTTCTTTTTCAATCTATGAATGATGTTTTTGTTCACAAAGGAGACACATTTCACAGCTCTTTTGGAACTTATTACTGAAATTAAGTTGAATGTAAGGCAAAAAAGAAACGTCATTTACTAGACAGACGTTTCTTTCAATCATTGGATTATTTATCAGCTACAAAGGCATCTTTTAAAAAAGCTTCTCCTGTCTGCTCATGAAGCCATCTAACTTTTCAAGTTCAACCATCAATTTAACAATACTGCTTGCTACTGGGAAAATCTCAATCCACTTTTCAATTTCAGATTGCTGTAATTCCCCAATTAAATCATTAATCGTTAAATTCATCGCTGTAAAACTTTCCTTTTGCAATCCTTTTTGAACAAAAACTTTGTCTTCATATTTTAGAATAATATTTTCATGATACTCCACTATTTTTGCCACTAATTTCTTTACTAAAAATGACTGGTTAGGCGATATCTCTTCTATTTTCTCAAGCTTTAATTCCAAGTTATCAATTAGGTCATACTCTAGTTTAATCACACGCAACATCTGTTTAAATACAACAATATCACGCATAAAATTATATCGGTCCCGAATAAACATCCTGCTTTTTTCATCATTAATAATATCTAAATAATTACTTATTTCTTTAATTTTATCATTCAAATCTTTTTCTTGTTTTTTTAATTCCTTTACTTTCATCGTTTTATTAGGAATTACACGGAGCAAAAATGTTGATTTATCCAACGCATCTCTAATCATATTATAGAGTATTTTTTGGTGATTAGGCGGAAAAATTAATGTATTAATAATAAACGCGGAAGATATTCCAATCCCAATCAAGGATATACGTTCAAGTAAATACATCAAATTAATGGTTTCTTCCCCAGACATCATAATAATCGCAATCGTTATGATGGTCAAATTAACGGTTTTCACCCATCCCATCTTTATATTAAAGGAAATTGCTAAGATAACAGCAAGCCCAATGGAAAGAGGATGTAAGCCAATGGTATAAGCAGTAACTAATGCAAAGCCAACACCCATTGCTGTTGAAATGGCGGTTTCTTTAATATAATTCAAGGAACGCATTATCGAAGGCTGCATTGCAACAACAGATGTAATCACTGCAACCAAGCCCATGTCAAAATGAAAAAGCTCCGTAAAAAAGATGGATAAGGTAACCGCAAGCCCAGTTTTCATCATTCTGGGCCCAATATTAAAATTCATTATTTGGCCTCCTGAAAAGGCGTGAAGTTTTTCTCAATAAAATTATCACTGAAATAAGTGAATAACTCCACGTCAATCTTACTTTATAATAACATGTCTTCCCCTTATCATGAACAATTTACTATACTTTCCATATTAATAATTATCCTATTTGTCTTGAAGCAGCTGCTGTAATAACAATTTTGTCTTTTCTTTCTCCTTTTTTGTTTTACGGTAATCAATCGAATGGACATGATAAACTTCCTCTTTCATTTCGATGTAAAGCCATGTATTTACTTCACTTCCTTCTGGTAAATTCTTTTCATTAACAATGATTTCTTTCTTTTCAGATTCAAGTAAAATAACTGCTTTTCCATCATACATGCGATCAATGATTCCTTTTGTCACACTTTCTTTTTGTTCTATTTCTAAATTTAATTCATGGGAAATATTGGGTGAAGTGAAAGATCCGACTATATATATGTAACACCCAAGAAAAAGTTTCATTACTTTATAGACTGTTTTTCCCTCGGTGAAACAAACTTTTTCATGAAATTTTCGTAGTAATTTTTGGATAATCACTATTACCCATACGATAAGCGAATTATTCATTGAAGGCTCCTTGTCAACTTTTTCTTTATTATGGCAAAAGAACGATTTTATTTCACAGTGAGTAAATAGCATTATGAAAAGGGTTAAGAGGCTAATATGAGCTTTTTCTCTTGAAAAAAAGGAAAATCCTTACTGATTAAAGGGGAAAAAGCCATTTTAAATAATTTAAAAGAAGTTGAGTTGGATTTTACAAAATAAATAATGAACCCTATGGTGAGTTCTCCTCTCGCTTTGTTTTGTATATTTTGCTATTCTAATTACGTGTGTTTCAATGCAACGAAGATTGTAACAAATGGGGGAAGTTGATTGAAAAAGAAAATTGTATTAATGTTCATGATGATTTTTTTCATGGCTGGTTGTGCGGACAGTGATAGTCAACCATCTGATTTTATTAATGAAGATCATCCTGAACAAGAATCAGAAGTGGTATCTACTACAATGGAAGATGATGAAGAAACTGAGGATAGTTCAACAAGTCAGGATAGGAAAAACAACTCCAATGAAGAAGAAAATACCGCTAAAAATTTAAATGAATTAAAAGTTCACTATATTGATGCTGGACAAGCAGACGCAACACTTTTTCAATATGAGGATAAAGCAAAGACCTATACAATTCTTTATGATACAGGAGACTGGAAACGAAATGATGTTATCAACTATTTAGCAGCTGTAAACATCTCCTATATCGACTTAATTATTATTAGCCATCCTGATGCAGATCATATCGGACAGCTAGCGGAAATTATGAAAACCTATGATGTCGGAGAAGTTTGGATGTCAGGTAATGAAAGTACATCTCAAACCTTTCAAAATGCCTTGGAGGCAATCCTTGCAACAGATGCAGGATATGAGGAGCCTAGAGCTGGCGACAAAACAACATTAGGACCAATGGAGTTAAAGGTCCTCCACCCTGATACGATTTCCGGCAAAGCAAACGAGGAGTCCTTATCCATATTGTTTACATACGGCGAAAACTCCTTTCTATTCACGGGAGATGCGGGCAAAGCAGATGAGAAAGAAATGATAAGTCGCACCTCACTTCAAGCAGATATTTTACAACTCGGTCACCATGGTTCCAATACATCTAGTGATCCTGCATTTATCAAGGAGGTTGACCCAGACATAGCTATCTACAGTGCTGGTGAAGGAAATTCTTATGGACATCCACATGAAGAAGTTATTGACCTTATGCAAAATGAAGGTATTGAAGTCTATGGAACGGATGTACATGGAACAATTGTCGTAACAAGTGATGGCAAAGAATTTACAATTGAAACAAAAGAAGATGGAACAATTAGCCCAACTTCTAGTGGATCAAGTCATACAGAACAAAGTGACGCTGAAAGTAAGGGTAACGAAAATGTAGATGCAGAAAAGGAAAACTCAGGATGCGTCAATATTAATAAAGCGTCTCAAGAAAACTTGCAAAAGATTATTCATATTGGAGAAAAACGAGTCGAAGAATTAGTGGAGTTGCGACCATTTGACTCCGTAGATGATTTAACTCGAATCAATGGCATCGGCCCTGCAAGAATAGAAGATATTAAATCAGAAGGAATCGCATGTACAGGAGGTTAATATGTTAAAAGGAGTATTTGATCGGATAGAAGATAATGAAAAAGCCGTTATTTTGATCGAAGAAATGAACGATGAATTTATTGTACCAGTTAATGAACTCCCTAAAGGGGCCAAAGTAAATACATGGTTGAATATCGAAAAAATAAATGATGAGTATCATGTTCATTCGATTAATGAGAAAGAAACTGTAAGGAAAAAAGAAAAAACATCGGCTTTGATGGAAAAATTGCGTGAACGGAGCAAGCGAAAAGGATAGATTTTATGAGGGTGAGAGCCTGGCCGCGCGAGTCGGGGCTCTCACCGCTCGAGTGAGAGTCTTTGCTGCGTGAGTAAGAGCTCCCGCCGCGTGAGTAAGCTACATTGCTGCGCGAGTGGGAGCTCTAACATTATAACCCGTTACGTCGCATATTTATTCGATTACCACACCTATTCTAAAAAAATTTACGCTTCACCAATCCCGACTGCAAGCAAAAGAAAATAAGTAAAAACCAATACTCCACCATTCAGTATGATTCCAGTTATAATAAACCACCGTTTTTTAGATAATATAGCAAAAATAATCCCGGATATAGAAATCAATGTTAACTCGGTTATAACTAAAGTTAGATTAATATTAGGCTTGTTTATTATAAAAATAAAAATGATACCTACTACCACAGCCCATATAGACAAAGCTGCAAATATATTTTTTAGCCCTTTGTTCAAAAACTGCACCTCCATTCATTAAGTCATCTTATTAAGTGAAATGGCATGATTGCTTATAGTCAATCTCCATTCATTATATTTGATTTACTTAAGACTATCATAAGCTAGTTGCTGGATAAACAATCCCTTTGAAGTTAGTTTAACATACTCTCCTTAGATATAGCCCACAGGTTCATCATCCAAAAATAAAAAAGACATACCTCAAACCGATAACCATCAATTGTTGAGATACATCTTCCTCACATCACTTTTTCACATAGTTTGCCATTTAAAAAACAGGCCAGTCATTCTTTTCTGCAACTAACTTCATCTCTTTATCAGGATTTACAACGATAGGATAAGTTGCATATTGAAATAATGGCAAATCACTTTCGCTGTCAGCATAAGCCCAAATATCTCTTTTTTTCCGACTATCATTCTCACCTTTTGCTGTTTTTGAAAGCCAATCCTTTACCTTTTTAACTTTTTCTTCACCATTGACAAATTCGGTAACTTTTCCAGTACATACACCATTTTCATCATATAATATTTGTGAACTAATGACAGGTACATCTAACTCAACTTCTTTAATGAAAGCATGTAAAAATGGCTGCAACGCACCCGATAATATAATTACCTCATGACCATTTTGCTGATGCTCACGAATTTTACTAACAAGTTCTTTATTAATATCTACTTTTCCAATATCAACCAGTTTATCGAAAAAGCTATTCATTTCCTCTTTCGTTTTACCTTTAAATGATTTAGCAAATGCCATAAAAAACTGCTTTCGAAATTCATTTTTTCCCTTAAATAGACCTAAAACAGCCGCTTTCATAAGGCCTGTAAATACAACCACCCATTCTTTTACAGTAAATTCTTTTTTTGCCAGTTTAAACATCGCGTTAAATGAGTTACCTTTGTAGAGCGTTCCGTCAAAATCAACTGTTACTACAGCCACTTGGATCACCTATTTCTCATTTTAATTTCGATTTCCCTATAACAAACATACTACATAAAATATATCATTTCATTTTATATTTCACAAAACTTTCAATCAAAAATATCGCATTTGATAAAGATCCGCTATTTCGCTTTAGGCCAACTTCTAAAAAGAAACTTTGTGTCTGTTAATATTAATCTATGACTTACGCACAAAATTCTCCATAAATTTCACAATCTTCGTGTTCATCGTAATATGGTTTTCTAATTTTTCGGTTTGATGTCCCTCATCTTCGAAAATATGGAGTTCAACATGTTTCCCTTGTTCTTTTAAATCTGCTGTAAGTTGCTCTGCTTCCGTAACAGGCACACGTGTATCATTCCTTCCATGGAATACAAGCAGTGGTGCAGTAATTTGATCGGTATGATTGAGTGGTGCAATCTCCTCGAAAAAATCGATGTCTTCTTTAAGTGAACCATACTCAAACTCACGTAAGCGTCTTCGCCATGGACCGGTATTTTCTAAAAATGTTTTGAAATGGGATATTCCAACTATATCTACTCCAGCTGCCCATAATTCCGGATAGTGAGTGAGAGCAGCAAGCACCATAAAACCACCATAACTCCTACCCATAATGCCAACTTTTTCACCATCGATTGAATGTTTTTTTATTAAATCCTTTGTCAGCCATTTAAGATCTGCAACAGCATCCATTCGTTTGCGAACATCATCCAATTTGACGTACTTTCTTCCATACCCCATACTTCCGCGAACATTAGGTGTCGCTACCGCATAACCTTGGCTCACTAAAAACTGAATGACAGGATTGAACTCCATTCTAATTTGATGTTCTGGTCCTCCATGAACATAAACAACGGCAGGCTGTTGATCATGGTTCTTTCCATATAAAAAATAAGGTACTTTTAGACCATCGAATGAAGTAAAGTGACATAATTCAGGCTCTACCAATAAGTGACCGATTTTCTTATCTTCCCCCATCGCCGTTAATCTTTCTGCTTCATCACGAAAGCTATTAACTTTCCAAATATCACCAGGCAGTGTTGCACTTTTCACTCCAATGATAAGTTCATTTTCAGATATCCATGATAATGATTGATAAACCCCTCCAGGCAAACTTGTTAATATTTTATGTTCTTGACTTTCTATCGAATAAAGTCCAAGTTTTGAAATACCACCTTCGTTAATGGTATAGGCTAATGTTTCTTCACTTGGCGATAACTTAATTTCCTCAATATCCCATTTGTCATTTAAAAAAAGAAGATCTATTTCCTTTAAATCTTTAAATGTAAACTGAAAAACACCTAATGTATCTTGTCCAACGTCAGATAATAGAAATCCCCTTTCGCCATCATTTGTCAATTCAACAGCTACATATCTTGCTAGAGGTTTTTCCTTACCAATCCGGTTGCATTCTTTCGCTTCCACATCAAATAAATATAAGGAACGATCTATATTCGTTTCCGGCATACTTAAAATGAGATGTTTCCCATCTTTTGTCCAACATACAGGTGTACATTGCCCATCAACTTCATATAAAAGCGTTTCTGTTTTTGTTGAAAAATCATAAACATAAACGTCAAAATATCCTGGGTGCCTGCGGTTACTTGTAAAAACAATTTTTTGATCATCAGGAGACCATCCGCCAAATTGATGAAAATGATTTTCTGAAACGACAAGCGGCTCCGTCTTTTCTCCGTTTTGTTCTAAAAGATACAATTGTTGTTTTTCATTTCCGTCTTTATCCATCCCTACAATCGTTTGCTCACCTGAATTGGAATGATGGACAGATAAGGCTCGGTCAGGTAAGTATGTATATTGCTGGACCAGCTGCTCCCTTTCATCCCACTTCCATACTTGGGGCATTCCACTTTTCTTTGATAAAAATGTTATTTCCGATTTACCGGGGACAACCCTTGGCTCGTAGGCTTCATTCACTTTTAAATAGTTGGTTAAAAGACTTTGCTTTTTATTGCTGTTCAAAGTACCATCTCCTTGAATCTTTTAAAATTCAAAAAGCAAACCCAACATTACTGGATTCGCTCCTTGATTCAACTCTTTATTCAATTAATTACTCTTCAATATACGTATCTTTCAAATATAAGACTTTGGTCGGAAGCTGGACGAGATCTTTTACTTTATCGCTAACTCCTAATAGATATTCCTGGTGCAGCATATATATAATTGGTGCATGATCAACTAATTCTTCTTGAATTTCTGCATAGATTTCATTACGTTTGTCTTCATCCATTTCCTTACGTCCTTCTTCAATTAATTCATCAATGTGATCATCTGCAAAGAATGACATATTTCCTGCATTCCCGAAGTTTTCAGAATGGAATAATGGATAAATGCCTGTATCTGCTGTAGCTGTTGAATTCGACCATCCTAAAATATACATGTCCTGTTCTCCATTATCTACTAAATCCAGATAAGCTCCCCATTCTAATACTTCTACATCCACCTCAACACCTATTTCTTCTAATTGAGCTTGTACATTT
>Ga0079226_10002862_pt1 | contig 13285 bp, 21 predicted proteins | sample Poulit2014_FD_76345 | JGI IMG/M metagenome (GOLD analysis project Ga0079226, IMG submission 76345) | Agricultural soil microbial communities from Georgia to study Nitrogen management - Poultry litter 2014 | ecosystem: Environmental > Terrestrial > Soil > Agricultural land | place: USA: Georgia... | reverse complement strand
TTTACGGCCTAGTTGTGAAAGGAATGCCAAAAAAAGACGAGATAAAGAAAGGTATTTAATAGAAAAGTCAAGAAAGGTCAAAGATGAGGCGGAGGAGTTACATAAGGTAGTAAGAGGGGCTTAGATAAGCCTCATTAACTATGTCGTATATTAATATAATTGATTAATATTTAAAGGAGGTTAATTATTATGATGAGTAGAGACGTGTTTAAGCAAATAAGGATTGACGAAGGACTAAGCCAGGTGGAGTACGCTAAAGCACTCGGCATGTCTCAGACGTTTGTATCAATGATGGAAAACGGTCATTATCCAATCAGTGATAACACACGACGTAAGGTTGCGGCCAAGTTTAAAGTAACGCCAGACATTATGGAGCAAGTCCATCGAAGTAATAAATTACTCCAGTAAACTAAATGAATAATTGAAATTTTAAGGAGGAAATACGGAATGAAAAAATGCAGACATTGTAAAACTGAAAAACCTTTGAGACTTTTTAATAAAGATAAATCGCAGGAAGATGGAAAAGCGTCTAATTGCCGATCATGTACGAATGAGTTAAAAGGTGTTTGCAGCGAACTAACTTTAAAAGAAAGTTCAATATTTTTTAAATACTTTCCTTTTAAACATAAAAACACAGGGGTCATTACTCGGAATCCTGATGCAGACACTAAAAAAGAGTCGGATCCCATAACATTACGGGAAATGGCAGAAAATAATGATATAGACTACTCTAAATTACAAAGTATGTTTTATAAATTAATACGTAAAAATCTAGTAACTCTAATAGTGCAATCAGATAATCAAGGTGGAGTACAAACCTTAATACGCTATAAACGAGACAATATAATAAAGCACATTTCAAAATAGAGAGAGGGGGAGAAATTAGTATGTGCGAAATAGAGAGAGAATTAAATCGTCTAATAGAAGAACATTTATTGTATGAGTATGTTTTAGAGATTATAGCAAAAAACGACTGCGTGGAGCACGAGGAAACGCTAAAAGTTGTAGAACTAGCGCAGTTCGCATTAATGGAAACGGCATTTATAAGATAATAAAAGGAGAGTTTAATTTATGAAAAAAGTAATAACAGCAAAATCGGTAATCGATAAGCTTCCGGAAAACCATTCGCCTTTCCCTAACTCCTACCTAAAATTACATAGGAAACTGCCTGAAAGTAGTTTTACGATAATATTAGCAGCCGCTAATGCAGCCGTGGAGGGAGGAACAAAGCAGTCTGTAATCGAAGAAGTGGAGTATCTACTAGACATTAAAAACGGTCAATATATTATCGATTTAGATAATCCTATAACAAATTTTAAGTCGCTGGAAGAAAAAGAAGAATACGAATATGATTTTAAAAGAGAATTAAAAGTTAAGCAAGACTTAAAATTAAACGGATACAACTATCCTAAGGATACGAGCGACGCATTCGATCTTTTGACTGAATTAGGACTTATTTTCGAGGAAAAGAGAGACGGAAAGACTTATGTAGACGTGTTAATCAGTCCATATCCATCTGTAAGTGATTTATTTAAGCGGAGTAGATAACAGAGGAGGAACTCGATTGAAATGGGAGATGATGTCCGGACAATTGTCGCGGGACGGAAAGCAAACTAAATATCACGTGCGGTGTAAATACTGTCGCACTGTTCGGATTTTAACAGGGCCAGAGATTGCAAATGATGATTGCGATTGTCCATACAATAAGGAGGAGCATATTTGAGTAAGTTAAATAATCAGAATATTCAGAAAGGCAGACGACGTAAGCGACAAGAGCAGCGGTACAACAAGCATGGTATACCGATCCAGGGAGAAAGACCTCCTAGGAGAAGATTATTCCCGGGCGAAAGGCATAACGAAGATGAATAGAACAGCTATAAGGAGATTCCGGGCAGATTACGCTAAGGCTATTGATGGGGACGGCGTAGGCGTAGGCATCGTGGAGTACGGAGGGAAACATAAATCATACAATTGGGAGCTGCAAGTGTTAGCGATTCATTCTATATACGTTCCGGGCAGTATGAGCAATAGAGACATTCGCGTTTCCATCTTTCAATATTTGTCTAACTTGATGGACGATAACGAAAGAATCGTACTACAAATGAATAAACTAAACAATAAAAAGTTACACCACCAGCCGTACGGAAAGATCGTAAAAATAAATCAAATCGAATGGCCGCGGGGGCGATTATTTCATGCAAGTTTACTAGCACAAGATGCGCTAAGACGAAGGTCGGATATTGTCGAGGTATTCGACGATCCTATGAGCTTTAGTATCACAAAGCAGGAGCGAGAAGAAGAAGGAGATGATATTCGTTGCAAAGAAAAACGAAGAACTTAGGCCAGCCCGCGACAAACGAGCGAGGAAAAGCCCACGAGACGGTAAGGCATGGACGGAAAGATTACTCGAAGAAATCAAGCGAGGAATTGAGCCGAAAGAAAGGCCGAGGGGAAAACGGAGGAAGGAAACAGCGCGGAGGTCAACGCCAAGCAGTTTATAGTATCGCTGAGTTATTGCCAACGGAAACAATTCGTAAATTAAAGGAGTTGAAGTAGTGGATTACTCGGATAAATTTAGAGAGTTATTTGAAGATTATCAAGAAATTATTGACGACCACAAAGAAGTTATTTATAAGCAAGTCAAAATTATCGAAAAATTAAGAGAGGAGCTAGGAAAATATGAGCGAAAAGAAAGACGCAGAGAACGAATTAAAAACTGGTTCTTCATTCCATGAAAAGACGGAAACTGAGCAGCTATACGACGATATGACTAAGCCAGAAGATGCGGAGGAAAAAGAGGAGCAAGCCGAGCAAGCGCCGGAGGACGAGGAGCAGGACGAGCCTATTTTATCGGAGGAAGAACTCGAAATACAGCGCGAAATTGAATCTTATCAGTCGAAAATAGAAACGCTAGATGCGAAACTAGCAGCGCATGAAGCCCAGCATATCGACGCTATGAAACGCGAGGAGATGAAAGAGCGACATTATTCAGACAAACAGATCGAGCGCTATATTGAGCATATAAACGGGACAAGCAAGGAGGAAATCGCTGAAAGCGTTAGCCAGCTTGATATACCGCCCGCTAATGATAACTTCGTCGATCCTTCACCGTTTAATGGGCGAGCAGCGAAGCCTAAGACCGTTGACCATACGGAGATAGGGCGGCAGGCATTCGGACGTATAAAGCATAAGATATTTCCGTGGATGAGGGGGCAATAATATGGACGACAACACAAATAAACTAGAGCAGGTCAAAGAGGACTATATCGACAAGCAAAGGCGATTAGCGTTATTAGACGTGGGCATCGACTATAACGACGTTAGCACTTACATCAAGTATATTAACGCGACGAGCGACGCAGAAATCAAGCGACAGGCGGCAGAGATTGCGGCAGACATCGACCAGCATAATACAGCCGACGCTTATATCGACAATAGAACATGGAAACCGTTTTAAATAAAACTATAAAAGGGGTAACGATAATATGAGATTATTTGATTACGAAACTAAGAAAGTTATTGAGGAAAGCGATCAAGCTAAAGCAAACGAGCTTATTGACGAAGGGAAAGCGATTGAGTTAGATCTGTCTAAAGTGGATGGATACGAGAAGCAAGCGAGAGATATTTATGATACATACGAAAGCGCAGTTAAACGAGTAAAGGAATCAGACAATCCACTATTACAAGATGAGAAAGTTCGTAAATATGAGCTTGACCGACTGGAACAGCAATATAAAGAAAAGTCTAAGGAAGTCGAGGAAGCCTATCAAGAATATCGCAAGCAAGCGCTAGAAGATGCTAAAGTTAAAGCAGCGCAGGCAAGCGTTAAAGTACCTGAAAAGGACAAGTTAACGGCTGAGCAATTTGCTACTAGAGCGAGCCTTAAATTAACTGGCGCATTCGAACAGGACAAGGGCGTTACGGTCATGCAAGTAATTAACGATATTAAATTGCTAACGGACGAACAGCGCACAGCATTGCAAGAACACGCTAGCAAGCTACTCGAAAGCGTTGACGATATGGCTGATAAAAGAAGCCTAATCAATGCAATGCAGGAGGTTCGTAATAAAGACATTATGGCGCTAGAAGTAGCAAAACAGTTGCCTCATACCGTTCTAACGATGCAAAGGATTAAAGAGATTGCAAGAATGAGCGGCGGAGAGCGGGCTGCTTTAGCTAATAAATACAAGCGGTAGCAGTGAATAATTAAATAAAGCGGAAGGCTTAACGGCTTTCCGTCTCTTGTTTAAAAGGAGATGATAAATCGATGCATAAAGACAATAAATTAATTAAAGAAGATGTTGATCGTTTAATAAAACAAGTCCAAGAAGATAGGAAGGCTAGGGGGCTACCGCCGGAGTCGCCAAAGCCGTTTGTTCCAATTGCAATGGGGTGGGTGCTATTCCAGCGTTGCAAACCTTTAATAGATTATACAATAGAGTACGCTAATATCGTTGATAAAGCCAACGAAATCGTCGAATTAAATGAGGAACAAAAAGACTGGGTTAACCAACATGAGATGTATGCGACTCTTATTTGTAAAACAGATGATACACTTTTAAATATAACGGGCGGCGGCTTAATCGGTATAATTAATTTACTAAACAATCAGTCTGATTATGAACTTGTAGGCGAATATTTGAGGAAGCTGTTTCGATGTATTTATTTTACTAAATCGGATTACGGAGAATATCAACTTAGTCAATTTACTTACGATTATGAATCAGACAGCAAAAAAAATGAACGAATTCTTGATAAAACAATAGAAGAAGTCGAGCGATTAAAAGACGATGATTATTTTAATCAAGAGCTAGAAAAGTTGATCGAGCATTATGAAAGCATAAAACATTTATATTAAAATTTATAGGAGATGATCGGATTGTCAGAAAACATTATTACATTCGAAGATTTAAAAATCAGATTAACGCCAGCGCAACGGAAAGCAGCAGAGCTAATTGTTGCTAATGATTTTGCACCTAAAGGAGAGAAGAAAACGCTCGGACAAATATCGGAAGAAGTAGGTGTAAACCAGCGAACACTATACAACTGGAGGCAAAATCCAGACTTTACTCGGTATGTGGGCGCTGTCAGTGATGGAGAGCTGTCTAATTATCGTAGCCTAGCAGATAGCCAGCTAATTCGTTTAATTGCAGGAGAGTTCACTAACAACGGAACGCCGGCTATAAAAGCGCTAGAGCTGTTCTACAAATTGGAAGGCCGTTTAGTCGATAGGTCAGTAGTTATGCGAGACGACGAACATAGTAATCCGCAAATAAGTAGAGCGGAATTATCAGAGGAACTGCAAAAACTAAATAAATACGTTAATTAATACTAATCTATCAGTCAATCAATCAATCAAGGCGGGCTTCGGCTCGTCTTTTTTATGGTTATTTATATCGAATATGATACAATACTATTAATCGGTCGATAGTTCGTTCAATGTTCGTATACGTCTTTCGTATTATCAACGGGTATAGCAAGCGGGGTCTTTGCAAGGTCGGGCGTTCGAATCGCTCCGGGGACGTGAAGATAAAGCGCTATAACCCTTGTGGTTGTAGCGTTTTTTGCCGTCATTAGATACGGCCCATGATACGAACGTCTTGCGAATTATCACCGATATATCATTCGTATATTGGAGGTGATAATATGACGAGAAAGAACGATGCGTTCAATATTGATAAGGATTTATCCGATTTATTTTCGGAGGGCATGCCGTCGACATCGACGCCTGTTTCTTCGGAGGATGAAATTCGTTTATCAATCGAGAAGGCGTTAAATATAGTTATCGAACAGATGCGTCAGCAGGGGCTAAGAACGCGCACTATGATTGATTATGAGCGATATGTAACGCAGTATGCGAACGTTGCCGAAATAGCCGACATAAGCGAGATTACGGCGGACTCCGTTTATTTGTGGTTATCGTCAATGCAAGTAGCTAATTCTACGAAGCTAATTCGATTGAAATGCTTGCGGGCATTTTTTGAGCGCTGCCATATTAACGGCTGGTTGACAAATCCGTTTTGGCGCAATATAAACATTAAAGTATCGACGCCGATTAAAAGAGGCGCGTCTGAAAAAGATATTATGTTTGTATTATCGTTACTAGATTTAAGCGACTTCGTTCATCTAAGGGATGCTACGGCGATACTAACGCTTTACCAAACAGGCATTCGAGTAGAAACCGCCGCATTACTGAGAGAGGCGCATATTGATTTAAAGTCGAAATGTTTAAGGCTGAGCGGCGATATTATGAAGAATCATGACATGCTGATACTTCCGTTTGATGATCGTTTAGCTCGATTATTTAACGTCCTTATCGAACAGAATGCTAAGATACGCAAGGTTAAGCGTTCGAATAACGATTATGTATTCATCACGCAAAGAGGCGATAGTTGTTTGAGGTCGCCAACAAATAATAATATCGCTAAGAGGATTAACAAGTATCGAAAAGAGTTCGGACTTAAAAACTTCAGCGCGCATTCAATTAGAAGGGCGTTCGCTAAGAATTTATATCGAAAAAGCAATCGTGATTTAGCCTTAGTGTCAAAGGCGTTAGGACATAGCGACTTCGCAGTAACGACGAGATACCTTCACTTATCAGCGGAAGAGGTTGCGGAGGATATTCGGAAATACTTATAATCGATAGATGCGGTTGGTCGAGTTAGGGCGACTGGCTGCCTCCTTGTCTACCTATGCTTATATACGTAACTGCTATGGTATGCTCGTTATATATCGTTATTAGTATATACAAAGTATTTGTGACCGAAAACCAACACATAGATATATAATGACTTGTTCCATATAATGCCTAAAAACACCAGGCAAGCAGCCCTGACGGACGACCACCCTCGGAAACTCACCCTTCAAACGTCTATCTATCGTCCATTATCCGATGTATAAAGATACATAAAGCGTTTATACAGGCGATGCATAAACCGCGTCATATCAACGATGTATATTCGATGCATAAACGGAAGTTGAAGCGATAATTGTCGAGGAGAAACAAACGTTATCAAATCAACGTTTATAGAAGTTGTCAGAATATTCTCTACTTAACATAATTTTTTATTATCGGAAGTTGAAACGCATAAATATAAACGTCAGAATGTTCAGACAATTAACGAGTGATCCGAGAAATAGTTGACGGGGCGGGGGCGTTATAAATAAAGTTCATTCCCCAAGTAACTAAACCTGCCGCGAATCAAAATCTAATTCTCAGGCTTAAAAATTCGTAATAAAATTTTAAAATGCCGTCCTTCAATCGCGCGCCTATCACTTCATATACGCCTACATAGCGCTCATACGTTCGTTTAATACAAATGTTATACAACGGCTTGTAAACGCCTACAACTCGCTTAAATCAACGAATAAGGGCATTGTGAAGCCTCTTCTATTCGTTCGCGTCGCTATCGTCTATTATGGTTAGAATGTCGTTAAAATCCTCCGTATCCATTTCATCCATAATCGTCAGTAAGTGGCTTAGTTGGATGCGATCATATCTATTATTGACGAGCTGGCTAACCGTTGCTGGTCTCATTCCTACCTTTTCGGCGTATTCCTTCTGAGTAATATCTAACTCTTCGATTCTTTCATTTAACTTCAATTTAATACTACGTTTATCATTCGTCATAGTTTCGTCTCTCCTTCGCTTACTATTTTACCATGAATATGAATTTCACAAAAGCGTAACTTTATTGTTGACTTTCGTTTCTTATTACGGTAATATGTAATTACACGTTACGGTAACAGGTAACGAAAGCCCATCAAAGGGCTTGAGGTAGCGAATGGACTAGAAAGGCTATCCAATAATAAAAGGAGGCTATCGAATGAAACTCGAATCATGGGAGTTACAATCGTTAGAGATGGATATTGCAGCGGTAAGGCGTGATGGAATCGACAAGTACAAAGGTAATGAGCGATTAATTAGGAAGCTTGAGCGTTTGCTTGCCGAGCTAAAGAAGGAGGCAAAAGCTGATGATTGATTACGCGAGCATTAAGCCGATGATGTCGCTATCGACGTTTATCTTATTAATGATGGCCGTCTTATTTATTGGCGTTGTTATCGTTGAGCTATCCGAGCTAACCGAAAGAAGAAAAGCCCGCGAGACGTTGGCAGACGTCCAGCAGGCAGGCAGGCAAAGGTTAACACCTTCGCAAAAATGTATCCAACGTTATTATAGCACACGAAGGAAAGGAGCGTAATATCGATGAATATAACACACGTAATTTTCAGTAACGAAAGCGCGCCAGCAAACGCTTTTAAGGCGGAGCAAGTGGAAGGCCTTCAAGCAATAGAGGAGGCCGCTAACGTCAATAACAAGACATACAAAAACAAATATGAATACGATGAGAGCGACGGCCGTTATTATTATCGCGGCTGCTCGATCGTCGGCAAGCATAAAATAAAGGAGCTTGACGAAAATGAATAAAATTTTTTACGAAAATATTTTTATTTCGGATTTTATTACGAACAAGTCGCTAACAATCGAAGAAATGCTCGAACTTATCGACTTTGACGAACGGGAATTTATCGAGGAACACGGCTTCGAGGCGCTCGATCCAGCGGACTTTAAAACGATTTACTTCAACTTTGAGGCGAGCTTGCCCGGAGTCGACGCAGAGGTCGAGGGGCTAAAGGACTTAGATGGAAGTGATATGAGCTTTAAATATAAACGATTGGAAATAACTAGCAAGCTATCGTTAATATTATTCGATGAAGGAATTGCCTCACTAGAGTTTGCAGGTCAAGACGTCGTTTCATTCCACTGGGACGAGGATATGGAGTATGTGGCTAGTAGATTAGTTGATGGTGGGGACGTAGGAATACGAGAGTTGTTCGTAAATATAGAGGATAGGATAATCGTCGAATAGAAAAAAGAGAATGTAGGCGTGGTTTATAGGTTAATCGGATAAATAGATAAAAAGATATATATATAAAGGAAGGGAATGGTTGGCGACGTTCCCTTTTAACTTATTTAATATATTTTTATCTATAAATGTCCCAATTTTGAAAGTTTACGGACGATATATTAGTAGGGGCGCAGTTAAGAATTAACATTATTACTAATAAAATTTAAAGCCTAAAAGGCAAAAGGAGATCAACCAATGAAAATTTATAGTATCAACCTATCTAAAGTTAAAAGAAATGAGAATCAGCCGCGCAAACACTTTGACGAAGATTCTATTAAGGAATTGTCGGAGTCTATTAAAAAGGACGGTTTAATGCAACCAATCACAGTCCGAGAAGTGTCGCGTGACACATTCGAAATTGTACAAGGTGAACGCCGTTATCGTGCTTGTAAATTAGCAGGCCTATCGGAAATACCGGCAATTATTAAGGAATTAGATGATGAGGAGGCTTTCCATTTATCGGTTATCGAAAATATTCAACGTGAAGATATGACGCCGATTGAGGAGGCCTTAGCCTTTCAGAATTTTATCGATATGGGTTATACGCATAAAGAAATAGCCGAGAAGATAAGTAAGGGAAGGACGTATGTAACGCAAAAATTACGGTTATTAAATTTGAATGACTTAATCAAAGATATGTTATCGAGGGGGAAAATAGCAGAAGGACACGCTCGTCAAATTATGAAGATGGAAAATATTGTAAACCGCCTTTGCGGTGAAACGGTAGGGGATATAGTGTTGCATAGGTCACCATTTGAACTATTCCAAAATAAATTTTATACGGAGTTTTATCTTAATGAAAGTATATCAGTTAAAGATGTTACTGAATGGATAAACGGATGGCATTATAAACTTGTACGGTCGATTATTTTAAATTGGATGGACTTCGGAGATGTTCCTATTATTTCAGCCGGACAACTTGGGTTTAAGACTGATATTACGGCAGAAATGATGTGTATTAATTATGGTCTATCTTATGAAAAATTGACTGAAGATGATTTAAGTTTAGCAGCTAAGTATGAGCGGGAAGCATTGAATAGTATTTTTGACGATGAATTGCGACCTTGGATGATAGATAGATTTTACGATTCGATAAAATTTGAAAGGCATCCTTTATTCAATACGCCGTTAAAATGGGCTGAGCCTAAAGCGATTAACTATGTATTATTAATTACGTCAGAAAAAGATGAGGAGGGTAATTTAGTTGTTGATGAAAATAAGATGAATGAGTTTATAGAAAAATCAACGGCGGATGATAAGTTGGAAGTCTTATATTTAATGTATCAATTCGTCGAATCTCATACATCATCTTATATTGATCCTTTATCTATTAAATCAGTCTATTCATTCGTGAATCATATGAATTCGAAAGGGTTTGAAGACTGGGATGATGCTGATGGATATTTAACAGAGTTAGAGCAGGAACATGAGAGGAGGTTAAGGAATGCTGAGGAATTAGTGTGGACATGCTACTGGCTCGAATTTAGATTTAATAAATCCGAAAATGATATCGGAAATATTGAAGGAGCGATAAGACGATTAAAAAGAGAGATAAATGATTTTCATGAAGGTGATGCAAATAATCAAATAACTACTAAAGAAGCTTCTGAATTGTTTTACAGTTATTATAACGAGAATGTGGCAGAGGATAAGCTGAATGAGTTCGATCAACTATTTTCAGAAATCGAACAAAATAAAAGTGTCACGTGACACAATCCGATTATAAATAAAAATGCTCCTCGTAACAATTGTTCGTTAATTGGATAATCCACATAACGATGTTACAGGAGCAGGTGGGCGGACATTATACCGCCGAATAAGAAAGGCATTTAGCCTTAATTTTATCATAACAAATTATAGGAGTGAAAGCAATGAGTAGTAAACAACAAGAAAAAGCAATTTTATCTTTGAGGGTCGCACAGTCATTAATGGGCAAAGGTTATAACTTAATCCGCTTAGAAAATTCACATCGTCATCGCGGCAAGCTCGCTTTTATCTTTGAATATCGAGAGGGCATAGATGAGGAGTTAGTTAAGTTTAGCCGTGTAAGGCAGAAAAATTAAATAACATACAAAGGGGGAGCATCCGATTATGACAGACAACCTAACACCTTCCAGGCGTATAGTTCGCAAGATTAACGATTTATATATTCAGACGAGGCGCAAGTACCTCGTACAATTTACAGACAATTACGTAACTATGGATAAAAAGGAAAACGATAATGTATGGGTGTTAAACGATGGCATGATACGACGACATTTGCAGGGCACGATTACATACGGCATATTTTCCGGCGGCTTCTTTAATAAGTTTATGACATTCGACGTTGATTATAACGATAATGAGCCTATGGCGCGCTGGGTAACTTTGAAGATAGTTGATACATTAGTTCGTGAGTTTAATATCAATCGCAACGATATTCATGTTAATTTGTCCGGCAATAAAGGTTATCATATCGACTTGTTTTTCGATAAGCCGCTTCAAGTAGCAGATACGGAGGCTTTTTATTATAAAGTTATGTCGGAGGTGGGCGAGCTTCCGACGAACGGCGAAGTAGAATTTCGTCCGACGTGGAGGCAGGGCGTTAAGTTACCGCTAGGCATTCATCAGCGTACAGGCAATCGCTGCTGGTTCGTCGATAACGAAACATTAGAGCCGATAGAGTCCTTCGATTACATACTCGATATTGAGCCGATGAGCGCCGATGCAATCATGGAGATAGATTTCGGAATAACAGTCGAACAAGCCGAAGAGTTTGAGCGAGTCGTACAAGAAACAGACATAACCGCCAACGTATTAGACAAGTCGGAAGCCTTGCAGAACGCTCGTAAGATTATCGAGAAGGGTCGTTTAGTAGCGTCAGGAACACGTCATAAGACTACTTATTCAATCGCATGTTTCGGGAACATGCAAGGCTGGGAACGTGAAGAAACGGTTGAGGTAATCATGGATATATTACTTAATACGCCGCGCGAATATTTTAGCAAAGGCAGCAAGCCGGATTATTGGCATAAGGAAGCGATCAGGCTCGTAGATTATGTTTTCGATAATAACAAGACGCTAGGAAATGCGGACAAGCCCGTAACGATTTATAAATCTGAAATTATCGAAGTGCTAAAGGTAGGCACGTTCAGGCAAAAGCAACTTGCGTATGCAATGTTAGTAACTTCTAAGAGATATGGCCGCGTATTTTATCTTACGAGGAGCAGCGCAAAAAAGATGTTAAAAATTAAATCAAACGAGACTATACAAAGCGGTATAAATAAATTAGTAAAGATAGGCTTTCTTGAGTATGTCCGCCGAAATGAGATTGATCGAGCACGAACATTTGAAACCGGCCAAGTAAGGCATAAGCCGAATAAATACCGACTATTAATTAAAGAGCCGAAGGAGGGTGAGTCTTTTGTTGAGGTAACTAACGATAAAGATATGATCGACGTTACTTTCTCCTTATGTACCAAAGAGGAAGTAAGACAATACGTTAAACGTTATGAGTTTGGTAATCGCTGGAGTCGCTAGTTATGGAGTTACTTACGTTATTAGTATTTGTGACCGAAAAACAACATCAACCAATGAAAGGAAATCAGCCAATGAGAGGGAATGCAAAGATACAAAAAGCCTTATATGATTTATGGTTCAAGCATTATACGACAGCAGACAGTAATACAAGGATTAAATTAGTCGAGGAGTTTATCGACGAACACCTCGAAGGTAACACGCCGGCAAACTTGGAGTATATCAGATATAAGCATCCAGCTAATCATCAGCGCGGTATAAAAGACAAGCTGAGGCTTTATAATATCGGAGAAATACTATCCGACTTCATTATTCGAGCAGAGGAGGACAAAACAGAGCTAACGGCAAGCAGGCAAACAGCAATAAATCGCAAACAACGGCGTAAGGAAAGGGAGGTGTATGTCGACTTTACTGATACATTCGAAGATGATATGCAAGCAGTTATTCGAAAAAGCGGGGCGATTACAGAGTACGATTTACTCGGAAAAAATTCTTTACTTTATCCGGACTTTACCGATGAAGAAGTCTTGAATTTAACTGCTACCGAATTTAAGGAAATGATCGAAAAAGTTAGGTTGGACGCAGAAAAATATGCAGGCATTTATTCCGAAAAATATAAGATAGATTACGGCGAAACGTTAAAAGGAATTAGAAGGCTTGATGTTCGTCGCGTCGATATTTGCGATGAGTGCGGCGAGGTTTATTATAAGCATGATTTAAGGCGAAGATATTGCGATTTACGGCCTAGTTGTGAAAGGAATGCCAAAAAAAGACGAGATAAAGAAAGGTATTTAATAGAAAAGTCAAGAAAGGTCAAAGATGAGGCGGAGGAGTTACATAAGGTAGTAAGAGGGGCTTA
>Ga0079226_10002861_pt1 | contig 13286 bp, 12 predicted proteins | sample Poulit2014_FD_76345 | JGI IMG/M metagenome (GOLD analysis project Ga0079226, IMG submission 76345) | Agricultural soil microbial communities from Georgia to study Nitrogen management - Poultry litter 2014 | ecosystem: Environmental > Terrestrial > Soil > Agricultural land | place: USA: Georgia... | reverse complement strand
TAGAGAATAAAAATAATAACATTGATGAATTAAAACGTCTTAATTCTCCTGAAGTAAAACGTTCTGATCGCTTTGAAAGAATAATGTTGGAGCGTAAAGTTTGGCGTTTATTAGAAGAAGAAGCTCTAGATTTATGGGATGCTAGACCTAAAGAAGAGCGAATGATAAAAATAGGTTGGTTTCGCAAGATAGAAGATAGAGATAGGCGTGATTATTTTATAAAAAGTTATATAGATAATCATTTTGAAGAATACTTAAAAAAGGAATTTGATATTTAAATATGGACATTTAAAATAAAAAAAGTAGTCATTGCTTGATAGTCAATAAAATATATTTTATTGTTACATTTAAAATTTATATATATAAATTAAAGGAGATGCTTTTATGAACCACAGAAATTTAGAAGGGATTATACCATATTTAATAAGCCCTATTGATTTAAATACTGGTAAAGTGCGTAAAGAAGTTCTTAGTAAGTTAGTAGAAGATTTAATAGATAAGGGAGTCCACGGTCTTAGTCCATTAGGAAGTACGGGAGAAATACATTATCTTTCGTGGGAGCAAAAAAAGGAGATAGTAGAAACAGTAATTACTTCTACAAACGGTAGGGTTCCAGTTGTACCAGGTGTTTCAGCATACACTTCTACAGATGCAATAGAACAAATAAACTTTTTTGAAGATTTAGGAGTTGAAGGAATAGTTTTAATTATAGATACATACTTCCCTCTATCTAAATCAGATATTATACGTTTTTTTAGAGAGGTTTCTAACTCTGTGTCGTGTCCAATTGTTTTGTATAATAATCCGAGATTAAGTGGTATAGACTTAACTCCAGATATTGTATCAGAGCTTTCTGTTGAGCCTAATATTCAATATTTTAAAGATGCTACTGGAAATACAGGTCGTCTTTTATCAATTACAAACAATAGTGAAATTAAAATTTTTAGTGCGTCAGCTCATATTCCGCAGTTTGTGATGGAAATGGGGGGAGTGGGCTGGATGGCAGGGCCAGCTTGTGTTTTTCCAGAAGAATCAGTTCGTCTTTATAACTTGATACAGTCAAAAAGGCAAAATGAGGCCCATAAACTTCAAAGGAAATTGTGGCAAATAAACGAAGCTTTTCAAAAGTACAACTTAGCAGCTTGTATAAAAACAGCATTAGAAATAAAAGGATACGATGTAGGAGACCCCGTTTCACCTGTAAGTCCGATAGAATCTAAAGGAAAAGAAGAAATAAGAAATATAATAAAAAACATATCTATTATTTAGATAAAAACATTATAAGTTAAATTTAGTATTTAGAAACATATAAAATTGCCTTATTGATGGAGAGAAAAATGCATCTTTTTTGAATGCTAAATTAATATTTCTTGTTTTATATTTATTTGTTAAAGGAAGTACAGCAATGTTATATCTATCTATCCCTTTTATATAAGGGATTAAACTAACACCTAAGCCTGATTCTACGAAACCAGCAACTGTTCCAACTTCTTGACATTCAAATTTAACCTTTGGAATAAATCCAGCTGTTTTACAGATTGAATCAATAGAATTACGTAAACCAATACCTAATTTAAAGTTTATAAATGACTCGTTTTTTAAAAGTGATAAATCAATTTCTGTTAGAGAGGAAAAAGGATGATCTTTGGGTAATGCTGCATATAAAGTTTCTGAAAATAACTTTTTATGTTTTATACCATCTGGAAATTCCCTATCCATAAGAAAGCAAAAGTCGGCTCCTCCCTCTAATAAATCCTTTAATAAAACATCTGTACTTCCTTGTAATAAATTAAATTTAACATCAGGAAAATTACTGTTATATTCACTTATAATTTGTGGAATTAGAGTATCACCTAATGTATGAATAAAAGATAAATTTATAGTTCCAAAAAATGGATTAACCATTTCTTTTATTGTTTTTTCTGTATTCTACAATTGGTGTAATATTTTCTTAACCTCTTTATAGAAATACCTTCCATATCGGTTTAGTACAACTTTTCTTGGATAACGATCAAATAATTTAACACCTAATTCTCTTTCTAATTCTTGGATATATTTACTTATATTCGGTTGTGAAACAAATAATTTTTCTGCAGCTTTTGAAAAATTATGATTTTCCGCGACGGACATAAAGTATTCTAAATGTTTTAATTTCATAAAAATAACTCCTAAACCTATAAATTATAAAAATGAAATTGCAATATTGTATTCATATTAGTTATAGATTTTATATTAAATATATATTGGAATCAGTAAAAAATCAATGTTATCTTATAACATAATTAAAAAATAAATTAATGGAGGAAGATAACATGGCGTCATCAGTTTATGATTCAATTTTATTTAAAGATTCATTTGGAACTGAATCAATAAGAAAAATATTTTCAGACGAAGGATTGGTTCAAAAATGGTTAGATGTAGAATCAGCACTTGCGAGAGTAGAAGCACGTTTGGGAATTATACCTCAGGAGGCTGGAGAAGAAATAACAAAAAAGGCTAATCTTAAATATATCAATTTGGAGGAATTAGGAAAGGAAATGAAGGAAATAAGCCATCCTATTGTCCCTTTAATTCGTCAATTAACAAATGCGTGTGAAAATAATTATGGAGAATATGTTCACTGGGGAGCAACAACTCAGGATATTATGGATACAGCTAATATTCTTCAAATTCGAGAAGCATTAGCAATTTACGAAAGAAAAATTCAAAATATTCAAAAAATACTTTACACAATGGTCGACAATAATCGAGATGTTATTCTTGCAGGAAGGACTCATGGACAACATGGTTTACCTATTACCTTTGCTTATAAATCCTCAGTATGGTTAGCAGAAATTAATCGTTCATCCGATAGAATAAAGGAATTGAAAGAAAGGATTTTAGTAGGGCAATTTTCAGGAGCGGTAGGGACCCTGGCTTCAATAAAATCTAAAGGCAAAGAATTACAAACAGAGCTTATGTATGAATTAGGATTAAAAACTCCCACTGTATCTTGGCATGCTTCTAGAGATAATCTTGCAGAACTAGGTTCAACTATGGGGATTATAGGAAACACTTTAGCCAAAATTGCTAATGAAGTTTTTCATTTACAAAAAACTGAATTCTCAGAATTAGAGGAACCATTCAAGAAGGGAAAAGTAGGTAGTAGTACGATGCCTCATAAAAGAAATCCTTCAACCGCACAAAATATAGTAACGACCGCAAGGATTTTAAAACAAAATGTGACTTTGTTTTTAGAAGGTATGATCCATCAACATGAAAGAGATATGATTTCTTGGCAAATGGAATGGGAGGTACTTCCAGAATCCTGTTTATTATTAGGAAATATACTCAATAGTACAGAAACCTTACTCAAAGGGTTAACTATTAATAGACAAAGAATGTATGAAAATGTAACTGAATTAACTCACGGATTAATAATGTCAGAAGCTGTTATGATAAGTCTTGGGGAAGAAATAGGACGTCAAAAAGCACATGATTTAGTTTACGATGCGTGTATGATAGCATATGAAGAAAAAAATGATGTACGTGAACTGCTATATAAAAATAAAGAAATTAATGAATTGTATGGAAAAGAAGAATTTAATGATTTATTTAATATAAAAAATTATGTGGGATACTCTAATCTATTTGCCAATCAGGTATTGGAAGAAACTAAACAATACATTTAATGTTATAAAAATTTTAAAAAGAAGGAGTATTATTACTATTATAAAAGAAATATATGATTTTATTATTAAAACAAATTATGATGATTTACCAGATAAATCAATTGAAACAGCAAAGTTGGCATATTTGGATACACTCTCAGTTTCTATTGCAGGTTTAAAAAGTAATGAAATGCGTATTCTGATAGAAGATATTACAAAAGAAAACGGAAAGTCATTTTTAGAGATAGAAAATAATTTGAAAGATGAGGATTTCTCATTACTATTGGGAACCTTAAGCCATGTGATAGATTATGATGATGTTAACTTCACATTTCATGGTCACCCATCTGTTTCCTTAATCCCACCAATATTAACTTATGCAAAATATATTCGAGCGATAAACGGTAGGGAGTTAATTTTATCTTACTTAATAGGGTTTGAAGTGCAAGCACGTATAGGTGAAGATATAGGAGATTTGCAATATAATAAAGGATTCCATACAACTAGTACATTGGGGATTTTTGGAGCAGCTTCTAGTTTAGCGAAATTAATGAACTTAAGCTTTAATGAATTTAGTAATTTGTTAGGAATGTGTACCTCATTTTCAAGTGGAACGAGAAAAAATTTCGGAACCATGACTAAACCCTTACATGTAGGTTTACTATCAAGAAATGTTTATTTTTTCTCCAAACTGGTAAAAAGAGGTTTTACAGCAAATAAAAATTCTTTTGCAGAACCTATGTCTTTCGCACACATTACTACAGGGGAACATAATAAATTGAAATCTTTAAAAAAATTAGGGAAAATATGGGAGTCAGATGATTTTGGTATAATCATTAAGAAATATCCTTGTTGTGCTTATACACACCGTTCAATAGATGGAATTATTAAGTTATTAGAAACAAAAGAATTACAATCAGACTCAATTAAAAAAGTGATAGCGGAAGTTAATCCAAAAGTAGAAAAAGTACTAATTTATCCAAATGCAACAACTATAGCAGAGGGGAAATTTAGTATGCAATATTGTTTAGCGGCGGCTATAATAAATGGAAAAGTTAATTTGGAAACGTTTACTAAGGAGAATTTAGAGAATAATAGTATTCGTAAAATGATGGATAAAATAGAGATGAAGGTGGATAAGGACCAAAAGGATACAGGAAAAGAAACACGTGCTGTAATAAATGTTTATACAGATAATACAAAATATCAAGTAACGATTGAACACCCATTAGGTCACCCATATAATCCATTGACGATAAATCAAATAAAAGAAAAGGTTAACGATTGTGTAGATTCTTTTATATCAAAAACAAAAAAGAAAAAGTTAATAAATACATGTCGTGACTTACCGACCTATTCATCTAATGAACTACTAGACATACTAATACAGGAGGAAGGATAGATGGAAAAGATAGATTACAAGAAAAAGGTAAAACTCGGTAATATTCCTACTGAAATACAACAATTAAGCCGATTAAAACAAAACCAAACAAATCCTAATATATATATAAAAAGGGACGACGAGATAGGATTGGCTTTTGGAGGAAATAAGGTTCGAAAATTGGAATATATTATGTATGATGTAATGGATAAAAAGGCAGATGTTGTTATAACCTCTGGCGGAGTGCAAACAAATCATGGAAGATTAACAATAGCTGCAGCAAATAAACTAGGAATAAAATCAGTTCTTGTTTTAACAGGACAAGAACCAAAAAATTATACCGGCAACTTACTGTTAAGTAAATTGCTAGGAGGTGAACTTCATTTTGCACACGCATCAAACTTTGATTCGTCAAAACTAACTCAAAATCAGGCAAATAGAATAGCTGGGGAAAATAAGGTTGCTGAATTAATTGAAAAATATGAAAGTGAAGGAAAACGTGTGTATGTAATCCCACGTGGAGGAAGAAGTGATTATGGAACTTTGGGGTATGCGTATGCAGTAAAGGAAATAATGCAGCAAGAAAAAGAAATGGGAGTTAAATTTAACTATATTGTAACCTCTGTTGGTAGTTCTAGCACTATGGGAGGACTGCTTGTAGGTAAAGAGCTACATGGTTTACATGCCAATATTATAGGAGTAAGTGTATCTAGAAAAAAGACCGAGGTAAAAGAAAGAATAATTAAACAGATAAAAAGTTTTTCAAATTATTTTAATATAAATATAAATACGTCAATGGATAATATATATGTTTATGATGATTATATTGGAGAAGGTTATACAATTCCAACCAAAGCAGGAGAAAGAGCTATCCAAATTTTTGCTGAAGAGGAAAGCGTTTTCATAGATCAGAATTATACAGGTAAAGGAGCAAGTGGGTTACTTGACTTAATCGAAAAGGGGGTGTTTGAACCTACAGATAATATTTTATTTATTCATACAGGAGGAGCTCCAGCTTTATTCGCCTAAAAGTGTAATTTTATTAAAAATATTAGGGGGTAAAAAAATGAAAAAGATATTTACATTTTTAATAATGTTATCATGTATTGCGATTTTTGTTGCTTGTAGTTCTGAAGAATCTAGTAACGAATCTAGTAACGCTTCTGAAAAAGATGTGGATTACCCTAGGGAGAATATAAAATTAATTATTCCATATGCAGCCGGAGGAAACATGGATGTAACTGGAAGAATTATAGCAGATTACGCTTCAGATTACTTTGATGATTATAAATTCGTAGTTGAAAACAAAGAAGGAGGAGGGGCGGCAATTGGTGATGAGTTTGTAGCTAACTCTGAACCTGATGGATATACTTTGTTATTAATGGGAGGATCAGTGATGACAAATCCATTATTAACTGATGTCCCTTATGAGACAGAGGATTTTACTCCTTTAAGTATATATAATTTAGATTCAGAACTCTTAGTTGTTCCAAAGGAATCGGATATTGAAACACTTGATGATTTTATAGAAAAAGCAAAAGAAAAAAATTTAAAAATAGCAACTTCAGGTACGCAAACACCTCATCATTTTGCTGCTGTTAAATTCGAAAATGAACAAGATGTAGAATTTGATTATTTACACGCTGATGCATCAGAAATGTATCAACAGTTATTGGGTAATCATGTAGAAGGAGCATTTACTTCTGGTGGAGAAGCAATAAACCTTATTCGCGATGGTTCATTAAGAGCGATAGGGATAATGGGAGAAGAGCGAAATGAGAGAATTCCGGATGTTCCCACTTTTAAAGAGAGCGGTATAGATATGAATTCCGGAGTATTTAGAGGTGTAGCGGCACCAGCCGATACTCCAGATGAAGTAATTAAAGAATTAGATAAGAGATTTAATGATCTCTTTCACGATGAGGATTTAATAAAGGATATGCAAGAAAGTGGGTTTGAGTATGAATATAAAAATGCATCTGAAGCCCAAGAAATAGTAGAAAAAGAAGTAGAGGAAATAAAAGAAGTTTTACCTGATATAGAGGATTAAGGTAACTAATATAAAGTTTATTTAGAGGATGAATATTAATGATATCCAAACATCAGTTAGATATATTTTTATCAATTGTTTTAATTTTATTAAGTGTTTTGATATTTTTTACTTCTCAAGGAATGCCTCCCGATGCAGGAGGCTTCCCAAAATTTTTATCCCTATTTTTGGGCGTTTGTGCTTTGATATTGCTTATAACGTCTTTGAAAAAGAATAAAATAATTAAAATTAAGGCGGATAAAAAAGCCATTTTTGTATTTCTCTTAATTACAATCACATTAATAATATATTACATTGCATTGATTTATTTAGGATTCATTATTTCAAGTATAATATTAGTTTTTTCTATATTATATATATTTGAAGCAGCCAATGTAATTAAAAATTTGATAATTTCAGTACTTATTGTAATGGTTATTTATTATATTTTTCATAAGTTATTAAATGTTCCTCTTCCACACTTATTTTAATTCTTTTTAAAGAGGTGGCACTTTTCATGACAGATATATTATTAGGATTTTCAGAAGTATTTCAAATTTGGAATTTAATGTCTTTACTACTAGGAGTTTTACTAGGCATTGTTATTGGATTTTTACCTGGTATGAACGACAACATTGCATTTGCAGTATTTATTCCTATTACATTTGGAATGGATCCACAAATTGCGATGATGATAATGGTCGGCATTTATTGTTCCACTAGTATTGGAGGCTCATTTCCTGCTATTTTATTAAAAATTCCGGGTACAGCATCATCTGTAGTTACTGCTTTGGATGGTTATCCAATGACACAAAAAAATCAAGGTGGATTGGCCTTAGGGATTGCTACTATAAGTTCCGTTTTTGGTGGAATAATAAGTGCTATCTTATTAATTACGATGGCTCCTTTTTTGGCAGAGCAAGCTTTGAAGTTTGGACCAGTTGAATATTTCTCACTTACAATTTTAGGATTAAGTACTGTAGTAGGTATGGCTCGAGATAATATGTTAAAAAATATAATTTCTACAATATTAGGTTTAATAATAGCAACTTTTGGAATGAGCCCACAATCAGGTTTTCCTCGTTTTACATTTGGTTCAAGTAGTTTAATGGAAGGTATACCTTTAGTTCCGTTACTTATAGGGTTGTTTGGAATAGTATATATTTTTGAAATGGGAAAAAGTAAAAAGGAAAAAGTAACACAAACAACCAAAAAGGCAGCTAAATCAATTACAAAGGTTTTGCCTAGTTTCAAGATGCTTAAACAATTATTTCCCGTTATGTCTGTTTCTGCTTTGATTGGGTCTTTTATTGGAATAATGCCAGGGGCAGGTATGGTGATGGGCATATATATTGCTTATGATAGAGCCGTAAGTATGTATAAAGATAAAAAGTTTGGCACTGGCGTACCAGAAGGGGTTGCAGCCCCTGAATCAGCAAATAATGCTGTAGTTGCTAGTTCTATGGTACCTCTCGTTTCTTTGGGAATACCCGGTAACTCTGTCTCTGCTTTATTTTTAGGTGCTCTTATGATACATGGGCTAACACCTGGGCCTTCCTTGTTTGAAGATAACCCTGAGGTTGCTTATTTATTAGTGGTAGGTTTTTTTGTTGCTTATATTTTTGCATTGCCGATAGGGTTATTAGCTGCAAAATTTGCCTCAACAGCAATATTAAAAATTCCCCAATCTATTTTAGGAGGAATAGTTATTTTGTTGTGTACAACTGGAGCTTTTAGTGTCAGAAATAATTTATTTGATGTTGGCTTAGCAATAATCATAGGTCTACTAGCTTACTGTTTAATGATTTTGGAAATCCCATTCTCACCTCTTATTTTAGCAGTTATTTTAGGACCAATAATAGAAAAAAGCTTCCAACAAAGTCTAGTTTTATCAGAACAAAGTTTATTGATTTTCATTCAACAGCCGATAAGTTTAGTATTGCTTATAATTGCACTATTATTCTTATTAAAACCGTTATATGATTATTTTAAAATTAAAGTTACACAAGTTAAATAATATTATAAGATGTTTTTAAAAAAATAAAAACAAATAAATATGTTACCAAATTATTAGATTGAGGAGAGATTAAATGTCTATAAAAACAGCATATTTAAAAGGACCTTTTAATATTGAATATCAAGAACATGAATTACCTAGGAGTATTCATCCAGATGCATTATTATTAGAAGTAATTCAGTCTAATGTTTGTGGTTCTGATGTTCACATTTATAGTGGAAATCATCCAGCTAGAAAATCTGGAAGCTTAGGACATGAGATGGTAGGTAGAATTATTATGAAAGGAGAAAATGTTACCACTGACTTCGCAGGAAATCCTGTTCAATTAGGTGATAGAGTAGTACCAGTATATTACTTAACTTGTCATAAATGTAAGCGTTGCCTAAAAGGTGATTATTTTTTATGTGAAAATAAAACAAGTTACAAAGGAAATATTACAGAATTACCTTGGTTTGAGGGGTCGACCTTTTCAACGCATTATTATGTTCATCCTCAACAATATTTCTTTAAAGTTCCGGATAATGTTTCGAGTATCGCTGCATCAAGTTCTAATTGCGCATTATCCCAAGTTATATTCGGGATTAATCATTTAGAAGTTAAAAAAGACGATTTTGTATTAATTCAAGGTGCAGGAGGATTAGGGATAAATGCTTGTGCAGTAGTGAGGGAAAGAGGAGCAAAACCCATTGTATTAGATACAGTTCCAGAAAGATTAGAACAAGCAAAGAGGTTTGGCGCTTCACACATTATTAATATTTCGGACTTACAGGAAAAGGAAATTAAAAAGAAATTAAATAGTATTACAAATAATAATGGTATTAATTATTGCATCGAAGTGACGGGAGCTGCTAATGCTTTTGCAAGTGGTATAAAGCTATTAAATAGAAATGGAACTTATTTAGTTCTAGGTACACTTAGTGATATAAAAGTCGCTATATCTCCAGGAGAAATTATTCGAAAGTCTTTAAACATTATTGCATTTAATCATTATGATCCAAGGTGCCTCTATCAAGCTTTAAATTTTATAAAACGGAATAACAATTATTATAACTTTGAAGAATTAATAAGTGACTTTTTTGATTTTCCTAATCTAGAGGAAGCTATTGATAAATCTTATAAAAAAGAAGTAACAAGAGCGGCTATCGTGTTTAATCAAAAATAAAATAAAAGTTTAAAGTAAAAGAGATAAACTTACATTGGTTATATAAATAACTAAATACATAAGAGGAGTGGAAATAAAATGTCTAAAATCAATATAAGAGAATGGAAACATTTTATAAATGGCGAATGGTTAGACTCAAAGGAAGGAAAGACTATTTCCAATCTTTCACAAACGACTAGCGAAGAAATTAGCACAATAGCAAGAGGGGATGAAGAAGATGTTAGAATAGCTGTTGATTCAGCAGAAAAAGGTTTTAATAAATGGAGTAAATTAGATCCCCATATCCGTGGACAAAAATTAATCCAATATGCAAACCTTCTAAGAGAAAGAAAAGAAATCATAGCAGAACTAGAAACCTTTGATACTGGAAAACCTTTGAAGTCCTCACTTAGGACTGTAGAAACTGCTGCAAGATACTTCGAGTATTATGCTGGATATGCAGATAAAATATTAGGAGAAGTAATCCCTACAAGCGGTAACAAACATGCTTATACTCTAAGAGAGCCTTATGGGATAATTGCAAATATAATGCCATGGAATTCACCGATTACTGGTGTTGGAAAAGGAGTTGGGGCGGCATTAGCTGCTGGCAACTCTGTGGTTGTTAAATGCTCTGAATTTGCAAGTTTATCGACTTTATATTTAGCAGAATTAGCTTTTGAATCCGGACTTCCTGCCGGAGTATTTAATGTAATAACAGGGTTTGGTAACGAAGCTGGTATTTCACTTACCCAAAATACAAAAATAAATAAAATAACTTTTACTGGTTCAGTTGCTACAGGTACTAATGTAATGATAGAAGCCGCCAAAAGAATAACGCCGGTAACTTTGGAATTGGGTGGTAAATCTCCGAATATAGTATTTGAAGATGCTGATTTAAATATGGCTGCAAAAGGTTCAGTGAAAGCTTTTGTGTCAAACACAGGACAAATTTGTTCTGCAGGCACACGTTTATTGGTTCATAAATCCGTTAAAAAAGAATTTGAAGAGTTATTAGTAAATGAAATTAAAGAAATTACGGTAGATAAAGGAGAATACAATCCTGATATTGGACCTATTGTTTCAAAACCGCAACTAGACAAAGTTCTTTCTTATATAGAAATAGGGAAGCAAGAAGGAGCTAAATTATTATATGGAGGAGATAAAATTAATAAAACCAATTTAAAAAATGGATACTTTGTAGAACCTACAATATTTACAGATGTATATAATTATATGAGAATAGCCCAGGATGAAATATTTGGTCCTATATTATCAGTTATAACATTTGATACAGAAGAAGAAGCTTTGGAAATAGCTAATGATACGCAATATGGATTAGCAGCGGGTATTTGGACTAAAAACATTGATAGAGTAATGAGATTAGTTCCTAAAATTTCAGCTGGAAATATTTATATAAATGAATATCAAGGAACAAATGTAGAGGTTCCTTTTGGTGGTTATAAGAATAGTGGTATTGGAAGAGATAGGGGAATAGAATCTGTATTAAATCATACGCAATTAAAATCTGTTATAACTAGTTATAGAGAATTCTGATTAAGTTTAATTTTTATCAAGATTATTAAATGAAGTTTAAAAATTTATAATGATTATTATATTTATTTTTAACTCTTATCTGAGTTCTATATTATAACTTACAAGAAGAGGGGCATACAATGTATTTATTAAAGGCTGATAAAATTTTAACTGGAAATGGAAATGAAGTGATAAAGGACGGTTTTATTTTAGTTAAAAATGAAAAAATTATAGATATAGGTAATAAATACAATCTCAAATATTCAGAAAAGAAAGGATTAAAAGAAATTAATTTAAAAGGATTAACTATTATGCCCGGTTTAATAGATTGCCATGTTCATTTAGGTCTTGACGGGAGTAAAAATCCTGTAGAAAATATGAAGAATTCAGATGATGATACATTGTTTTCGCTAATGATTGAAAATGCAGCAAGGTTATTAAAAACAGGAGTTACAACCGTAAGAGATTTAGGAGCGCGATCCTTTTTAGATGTAAAGCTTAAAAGTTTAATATCAAAAAACGTGATAGATGGTCCTAATTTAATTATTTCTAACAGACCTATAACTAGTGTTCATGGGCATTGTTGGTTTATGGGAGGAGAATGTAAAGATACAAAAGATATAAAAGAAATGATTCAATATCATGCAACAAAAGGAGCCGATTGGATAAAAATAATGGCTACCGGAGGAGGATTAACAGAGGGAACCGCTATGTGGGACAATCAGTTTTCTAGAGATGAATTAGAATTTGCTGTGCACGAAACTCATAACTTGGGAAAAAAAATCGCTGCACATGCCCACGGTACTTCAGGAATTAATAATGTAGTAGATGCTGGAGTAGATACTATTGAACATTGTTCATGGTTTGAAGATAATAATATAAAATATGATAGTAACATAACACAGAAGATTATAGAAAAGAACATATATGTATGCCCTACAGTTAATGTAAAGTGGGAGAGCGTAGTAGGGAGAATGGAACAACGTATGCCGCAGTTACAAGAAATGAAAAAAAAAGGAGTTAAATTTATTGCAGGTACTGATTCAGGAATTACCAATGTTCCACATGATGCCTATGTTGCTGGATTAGAAACTATGAAAAAAATTGGTATGACTAATAAAGAAATAATTGAATCAGCCACTATTTTAGCTGCTGAAGGATTAGGAATAGATAAAATTACGGGATCTTTAGAAACAGGAAAACTAGCTGATATTATTGCTGTTAAAGGAGATCCATACCATGATTTATCTAACTTGAATAATATTAAATGGGTAATGTCCTCTGGCAAAATCCCTAGATTTTTTAATAAAAATGTATGAAAATGATTATAATCGTACATTTAAAACATGGATATGACAGCAGTCATATCTTTTTTTGTGTATAAATGTACGATTACATAATACAATATCAATTAATTATACATATTTAGTGAGGTGAAATAAGTGACAAAACGAACGAAAAATTACCTTGTAGAACCCCTCCGAACAACCGAAGCAATCGAAGAAATGAAATTGGCTATAAAACGGGGGAAT
>Ga0079226_10002860_pt1 | contig 13288 bp, 13 predicted proteins | sample Poulit2014_FD_76345 | JGI IMG/M metagenome (GOLD analysis project Ga0079226, IMG submission 76345) | Agricultural soil microbial communities from Georgia to study Nitrogen management - Poultry litter 2014 | ecosystem: Environmental > Terrestrial > Soil > Agricultural land | place: USA: Georgia... | reverse complement strand
TCAAATCCCCTGGCGCCATCAACAGCATATCCAACACAATCAACTAAGCGTACATTGACATCAAGTCCTTCCTCCACATTTACAGATACAGCTTGATTGGGTATAAATTTAGGTTCTGTAGTCATAATTGTTTTACCAGCTGCACTTTGAGGAAGTTCATCGTGTGCTCTAGCACGTTCACTCTCATCTTCAATATTAGGCAAAACGACTGATTCCATAAACTTCTTTATGAAAGTTGATTTACCCGTCCGAACTGCTCCTACAATTCCAAGATAAATATCTCCATTCGTTCGTTTCGAAATATCTTTAAAAACATCAATTCTTTCCAAACGATCCCCTCCCGATCTCCTATACCATTGTATAATGAACAAATTACGATTAATTGACATTACAAGTCTATGATGTTGTCCGATAAGAATATGACTTAATTTTGCATGAAATTAAAAAGAATGGTTTCTATCAGTGCAATGAACAAAAATAGAGGATAAATAAACAACCCTTGCAACATTTTATGTTACAAGGGAATGATTATGATGATTTATTTATTTTGTTCTAAAAAAACTGGTTCACCGTTGTCCACCGTATATGGTAGTGAATATGCAGGAACGAAGGGAGTGTTTTCCGGCAAAATAGTACGAATATCTTCGCCCTTTTTATAATGATTATCATATTCTTTTAGTGCATTGTTTAAATCGATTCGATAATCGATATAAAGTTGTCCATCCGTATCCATAATAATAGGTAAGTTTTCTTTCGAATATGGACTTACCACAGATGGTTCAGATTTTAGTCCTAACTTTTTATAATCAATCTTAAATATTCCATTCGCAATTTCCTCACCGAATGGTGGATAAATATGTTTATCTCGATAAATTTCAAGTTTAATATTAACTTTTCTTAATTCTTCCGTACTGCGTAAATCAATTAATTTAACACGAGGGTTATCCTCAGGGGTTATGATTGTATATTGATATACACCACCATTTTCATAGGCATTTCCCGGTATTTCAGCCAAAGTATTTTGTTCCTTTAATGCATTGAAATCAATTAAATACTTTTGAAATATTGGTGAATTGCTCTCTTTTGTCTTTATTGGGACCAGCCCATTCGTTTGTTCCTTGTATTTATCGACTGCTGTCTGCACTAACTCTAGTTGAGCTTCATTTGGTGATTGATTTTTTGATAGCTCGCTTTGTGGATATAAACAACCACTTAGAATAAATAACATAAATAGCAAACTAAAGAGTCGCACATATGTATATTTCATTTAATAGCCTCCTAATGCAGCCTACCCCGTTGGACCGCTAAAAACAATATATAAAATAATTAATGCGCCTAGAATGAAGGATATATATGCAAGGAACGATACAATTCCTGCTAAAAAGCCTTTTAATTTGTATCTGCTTAGTAAGATAAGTCCAATTGCTAAAAGCAAGAGTATCATACCAGCAAATGATACATACATTTTAAGCATTGAAACTGACATTTTTTTCACCTCTTACTTTGTGTTCCTTTTTCTTTGCACAAAGTATTATAACATACGGTGTATATTCAGGCATTAAAATATGATATAAAAAGCAATATAAAAAAATGAACAATTTAAAACCGGGATGAAAGGGGCTAGTTTCATCCCGGTGTAACTAAATAACACCCACAGCAACTCTATATATCTATGCATCTGTGCGATTATATTCTATGCGAGTACACGAATTCATGTATCCTCACTTGCCCAGACATCGTTAATCTTTAAATAAACGATTTAAAGATTGCATATCCATTGGCATATTATTTTTGGTTATTGCTTGAACAATTTTATCCTCTTTTGCCTTTGAAACAGGTTTATTTGCTAACCTTGCTAAGTGGCGTACCAATTTCCTTACTGTTTTTTCATTTGAAAAATCAGCGTTTTTAACAGAATTAGCGATTTTATAAACTTCATCCGGATTGATATTCGAATTTTGCTGTATTTTGTCAAAAAGTCCCTTTTGGTTACTCACATGCTCTCCTCCTTGCAATATTTCTTCAACATAGTATATGCGAGGAGGATAAATATGTTATTTTGTATTTATGCTTCTTAATAATGCAGCTAGATCTTCCATTTCTTCGCGCTTATTTCTATTCATGAGCTGTTCTACCACGTCTTTCGGATTTTTGTCTTCAAATAATATTTGATATATGCCAGTTGTAATGGGCATTTCAACTTGTTGCTTCTTGGCAAATTGATATGCGGCTTTCGTTGTTCTTACGCCCTCAACAACCATGCCCATTTGATCTAAAACTTCTTCAAGCTTGTTTCCCTTACCTAGTAAATTCCCAGCTCGCCAATTTCTGCTATGAACGCTTGTACAAGTAACAATTAAATCTCCCACACCTGGTAAACCTAAAAATGATAATGGGTTTGCTCCGAGTGAAGTGCCTAAACGTGCTATTTCAGCTAGTCCCCTTGTGATAAGAGCTGCTTTCGCATTATCGCCATATCCTAGCCCGTCTGAAATTCCTGCACCTAAAGCAATAATATTCTTTAAGGCTCCACCGAGTTCGATCCCAACCATATCTGTACTTGTATAAACACGAAAAGATTCGTTGATAAACAAATCTTGAGCGATTTTAGCATTTGATCGATTAACAGAAGATACAGTTACGGTTGTTGGCTGTCTTTTAGCAACCTCTTCAGCATGACTTGGTCCGGACAACACAACAATATCTTCATATTGATACCCTTCCATTTCCTCTTCAATCATTTGTGATACTCGTTTTAATGATATAGGTTCGATTCCTTTGGAAGCATGGATTAAAGTTGCTGAAGATGAATCTAACAACCCATTTAAATTTTTACATACTTCTCGTATTGCTTTTGTAGGAACAACAATAACAATTGCTTCTACGTTAGTGATAGCTTCTTGTAAATCATGGTATGCTTTTATTTGTTCAGGAATCATGATTTCTAGATAATTTTCATTTTTGTGTGTTAAATTAATAGCGTCTGCTTGTTCTTTGCGATGTGTCCATAGTCGAACATCATGTCCGTTATCTGCTAGTACAATGCCTAAAGCTGTCCCCCAGCTTCCAGCTCCTAGTACTGCCACTTTTGCCATTATTCTTCCTCCTTCTTATCTTTTCCTGGAAAATATTTTAATCGGAGTACCAACAAATCCAAACGCATCCCTGATTTTATTTTCTAGAAAGCGTTTATACGTGAAGTGCATTAATTCAGGGTCATTTACAAATATGACAAAACTTGGCGGTTTTACTGAAACTTGTGTTGCATAAAGTACTTTCAATCTTTTTCCTTTAAATGTTGGAGTCGGATTCATTGCTATAGCATCCATAACTACTTCGTTTAAAATGTTTGTAGAAATGCGTTTAGTATGATTTTCACTTGCGATTTTAATGGATGGCATTAAGGTATGTAACCTTTTTTTTGTTTTAGCTGAAAGAAACACGATTGGGGCGTAATTTAAAAATTGAAAATGTGCTCGTATTTTATTTTCAAAATCCTTCATTGTCTTTTCGGTCGTTTCTACTATATCCCATTTATTGACAACAATGACAATTGCACGACCAGCATCATGTGCATAACCTGCAATATTTTTATCCTGTTCTCTTATCCCTGTTTCTGCGTCAATCAAAACGAGAACCACATCAGAGCGTTCAATGGCTTTTAATGCGCGTAAAACACTATATTTCTCTGTTTTTTCGTATACCTTTCCTCGTTTGCGCATACCAGCGGTATCAATAATCACGAAATTTTGATCATCTTTACGTATGGGAGTGTCAATGGCATCTCTTGTTGTTCCTTCCATCTCACTTACAATAACCCGTTCTTCATTTATAATGGAATTAACTAAGGAGGATTTTCCGACGTTAGGTCTTCCAATAAGGCTAAAATAAATGGTATCCTCCTCTGCTTCTTCCTTATCAGTAATTGGAAAATGTTTTACTACTTCATCAAGTAAATCTCCGAGTCCAAGTCCATGTGCACCTGAAATGGGAAATGGTTCTCCAAATCCTAATGAATAGTATTCATAAATGGTATCACGCATTTCAGGGTTATCTATTTTATTAACTGCTAACACAACTGGTTTATTTGATTTAAATAAAATCTTTGCAACTTCATCGTCAGCTGCTGTAATCCCTTCTTTTCCGTTTACCATAAAAATGATTACATCTGCTTCATCAATGGCAATTTCTGCTTGATTTCTCATTTGTTTTAATAATGGTTCATCACCAATTTCTATACCGCCGGTATCAATAACACTAAATGTAGTCATTAACCATTCAGCTTCAGCATATATCCGGTCCCTAGTAACTCCTGGGGTATCTTCTACTATGGATATTCTTTCGCCTACTAAGCGATTAAATATTGTTGATTTTCCAACGTTAGGTCTTCCTACGATAGCTACAACAGATTTCCTCATGAAAGGAACTCCCTTTCTTTTATACGTTCTAAACAACGCTTTAATAATGTGCTTATATTTATAGTATTTTTTATATTTTTAGCAACATTAATTTATTCTAGCAAAAGAAATTGAAATTAACAATTGATTTTGAAGAATGGTGTTGATAAAAAGTATAATGATTAATGTTGCCATTTTATTATTTTTTTATGATGAACAGGCAGGATGAATAATTTAGACTTTACCTTCTGTAGTGTATCCAATAATACAATGAACATTAACGTAACTATAAGCATATCAAAAAAACTCATTTCTCCTATTGTTTTCTGTAAATCATATTCTATTAATAGGATACTATAAATAAATTCTCCTGCAGTTATGCCTAAGAATCCGGTAACAATTTTATTACGCACCCCTTTTACCAATAAGGTAATGACTAGTGCACTGATGAATGGAATCATGATGAAATCATGAGTAAGAAGCCAAATAGGCGTATTCATTTTCCATATTAGCATAGCCGCATAACCAATCATCATTGTAAATGAAATGAACACATGATATATAAAATGAGGCGGTCGGGAAAGTAATACCATTGTTACAAACAGTAATAATATAATAGTTACAGAAATACTGTGACTATTAATTGAAATATAGGTATTTGAGCTTATTATTGCTATTAATATATAGCAAGCCAGTAATGTTCTCCTTTTATTTTTTTTCATTAAAAAGGTTACTATGATCCACAAGATCCAACTGAACCAATAGAATATCAGTCCTTCCGTCATATCGATCACCACCATTAGCATTATGACTATAACAATTATTTTTTAAACAAAAAAGGCTTATCCTATTAAGGAAAAACCTTTTTCTGATAATAGCCTACTTCATACGCCGTTGGTGGAAGACGTACCAAGGTTCCTGATACAAAACAGTGTTCTTATTTATATTTATTTAATTTATCCCCTATAAAATCACCAAGTTGAAAGCCGGATTGGTCTTCCGTTTTTTCATATTGCTTATACTCAGTTGCTTCTTGTTCCTGTTCAAGTTCTTTAATACTTAGCGAGATACGTTCTTCCTTCTCATTGACATCTAATACTTTCACGTCTATTTGCTGGCCGGTTTCTAGAACTTCTTGAGGGGTACCAATATGACGATTAGCAATCTGAGAAATATGAACTAGTCCCTCTACTCCTGGTTGCAGTTCTACAAATGCTCCAAAATTAACTAATCTCTTGACGGTTCCATTTATAATATCACCTGAAGCAATTCGATTACTTATGTTTTCCCATGGACCAGGTAATGTTTTTTTATGTGAAAGTGAAACACGCTCATTATCCCGATCTATTGATAAAACTTCAACTTTTATATTCTCCCCCTCTGAAACAACATCAGAAGCTTTTTCAACATGTTCATGTGCTAGCTCAGAAATATGGACAAGACCGTCTATCCCTCCAATATCGACAAATGCACCAAAATTTGTTAAACGCTGAACGGTTCCTTCTATAATTTGTCCAGGCTCTAATGTTTGTAATAAAGCTTGTTTTTTCGAATCAGCCTCTTCTTCTGTAACTGCTCGATGAGATAAAATAACTCTATTTTGATCTCTATTTAGATCTACAATTTTTACCTTAAGGATTCTATTTTTATAATCGGAAAAATCCTCTACAAAATAAGTTTCTACAAGTGAAGCAGGTATAAATCCACGAACACCTACATCTACAACAAGTCCACCTTTTACTACTTCTTTAATTTCCACTTCAAATATTTCATTATTATGATATGTTTGCTCTAGCTTATCCCATGCTTTTTCTGAATCTACTGCCTTTTTAGATAAGACTACCTCATCGTCGTCTACTTTCTTTACTTTTAATGATAATTGATCTCCTTCTTGAACAACATCACTAGATGTTCCGACATGAAGATTTGATAATTCACTAATTGGTACAATTCCTTCTGTTTTATAGCCAATATCAACTAAAACTTGTTTCTCTTCTATTTTAACAACGGTACCTGTTAAAATCGATCCTACACTCACTTCTGCTAATTCGTTATTTGCTTCATCCATATGCTTACCCTCCTAATCACATTAAAAAAACCCTTTATCTAATTGTTTATGGAATATATTAATCCATTATAAACGTTCTTTTTTATAACTTCTAATATTTTTAATTATTTGTCAAGCAAAGCAGATTCAAAATATTTTTTTAAGATTATCATAAATGCTTATAACTGGAGTTTTTGTTCAGCAATTTTTAAAATTCGATTTGCAACATCGTCTATTGTTAATGTCGTCGTATTGATTTCAACTGCATCATCTGCTTTGACTAACGGTGCTATCTCCCGTTTCGTATCGATCGAATCTCTTCGCTCTATTTCCGCTTTCAATTTTTCTATATTTGATGGGAATCCTTTTTGAAGATTTTCTTTATGACGTCGCTTTGCACGCTCTTCTGCAGAAGCTACTAAAAAAATTTTTACTTCGGCATGAGGGAGTACGTGGGTGCCTATATCCCTTCCATCCATCACAACACTGCGTTTTTCCGCTAGTTTCTGTTGTCGATTCACCATTTCTTCTCGAATGAGAGGGTGTTTGGCGACGTAAGAAACATTATTTGTTACATCTTGCATCCGAATTTGTAAAGTGGCATCGTTGCCATTTATACAGACCATTTGACCTTTTTCATTTTGTTTGAGATTTATTTCTGTTTGTTTCAGTAATTCAACGAGAGATTGTTCATCATCTAAGTTTATTTTTTCATCCAGCGCCTTTTTTGTTAAAGCTCGATACATTGCTCCAGTATCAATATATATAAATGATAATTTGTTTGCCACCAACTTTGCCACTGTACTTTTTCCTGCTGCAGCAGGACCATCAATAGCAATTGCGATCGATTTACTCTTCATTATACCCTTCAGCCCTCTCATAATCTTGTAAATGTATGTAAGTTTCAGTTTTCCTTGTTCAATTCTTCATAGCCATATGATTAAATAATAACATATTGAAGAGGGATCCGTAGTTTTTAAAATAAAAAATATATGGTGCTAGCGGAAACGTACATATAGTTTAATGATACCAAAAAAGGAAAGGCGTAGGCCAATCCTTTTTTGATCTTATCTCGTACTAGCAAAATTTATTTCCTTTCCGTTTAACTTTTCAACCTTTTCTTCTTTTCCGTCCATCGCATTTATAAAAATACGATATGTTTCATTATTTAAAACACCTAGAAACTCATAGACCAATACTTCTTCTCCCATTTCATTTTCAATCATGGCTAGAGATTCTTCGTTTATTTTCACTTGAGAATTAACTTTTTCCCTAGCTTCTTCCTGCGATAGCTTTGGTTTAGAGATATCTCTATCTGTATGGTTTTTAAGATAGTTCCTCGCATTAAATCCTAATATATCTCCATTATCCAAGGCTACTTTTACTTCTAAAGAGTCGGGGTATACATGTACATCATCATCTTCATATAGGAATGAATATACGCCTACATTGTCATATTCACTGCTTTGATAAACAGTCATGTTCTCAAAATCGAATTGCTTAATGTATTCCTCCGCTCTCTCCTGTCCTTCATTTAAGCTGATTTTTTTATCTTTCACATCTCTATTAACTAAAAGTGATATCGGATGACCACCTTTTTGGGACATATCCATATAGGCACTTTTGTCCCCGTTTTTATAGGATATACTGTATAAAGGAATTTCCGATCCTTTACCACTGTTTGTGATTTTTAAATTATTTTCATTTGAAACATTAAATATCTTTTTGCTGCGGTCTAAGGCTTTTTGTTTATTTATTTTTTTCCCTGTTATATATTTATAGCCTTTATCTTCGTTTGTATCTCCATTAATGGAAGAATTTTGATTTGCTTCAGCAAAGCCTTCTACTTTCTTTTCAACGGTTTCAAATCCGTCGATAATTGTATTATCTGCTGGTTCCTCCTGTGTGGCTAAAGCAAGCTCGACATCCATCCAACGTAAGTTATTTTTTAAGGTAAGGTGTTGAACTTCTCTTAATTCATCTTTGATTTCACCAGCTTGTTTATATAAATTTTTAAGAGATTTGCTTTCTTTTTTTGAAAGAGGATCCTTTTCTAAATCTCTAACAGCTGTGCGATAAGTAAAATCACCTATTTTTGATAGAAATTCTTCTGTTTTATTAAAAGGAAGTAATGATAATGGCAATTGGCCAACATCTGCTTGTGCTTCCGAAGTGAGGCGCCATATCTCTACGAGTTGCGGAGAGAGGATTTCATTCGAATCCATCGCAAGTGTGGTACCAATTTTATCATGTAGCAAATCCATACGATATGATAAATCATGGAAAGAACGTTGGTACGTATTCTCTGCTTGGATTAATACAGCATTTTTTTCTTGATGTTCTTGGTATCCCCAGTAGGCTGTTCCAGCAATACCTAAAGTCAGAATTGTAATCAATATCCAACGAATCATGTGACTCACTCCTTTTCTACTTTGCAAATATATGTTTTCCGATTTTTTTAATTTGTGGTCTAGACCAGATCCAAGCTGAGGTCGCTGTATCTGGATTAAAATAATATTCTGCATTACCTGTTGGATCCCAACCATTGATTGCATCCAGAACAGCCGATTTTGCAGTGTCATTTGGTGTTAGCCATATTTGTCCGTCCGCAACTGCAGTAAATGCCCTTGGTTCAAAAATAACCCCTGATACAGTATTTGGGAAAGTAGCACTTTCTACCCTATTTAAAATAACTGCTGCAACAGCAACTTGTCCTTCATAAGGTTCTCCTCTAGCTTCCCCATAAACTGCGTTAGACATTAATTGAATGTCATTTTGAGAATAACCTTGGGGTACATTAACTGCGGTGGTATTTTTCTCCTGTGAAGCATTTTGATTTGCTGTAGCCCCATCATAATTTTTACTTGCTTTAACGAGTTTTTCTTTTGTTGCCGCTCCGGCAAGACCGTCAACTTTCATACCAAATTCATATTGAAAATTTCTTAATGCCCAATATGTCCCCCAACCAAAAACGCCATCAATTTTCCCATTATAAAATCCTACATGTTTTAATCTTGATTGCAATTCGATAACGTCATCTCCAGTAGCCCCGTGTTGAATTACTTGTGGGCTAAAAGCATCAACAACTTTCGGGGAAGTTAGGGTGTTTAGCCCAGTCAATAAAAAACAGACAATGATTATTAATAGAGACAGCTTTCTATAGGTCATACTTTTTCCTCCTATTTTTCCAAAACTTTATTGTGATACCTATTTTTTGAATAAAACTTCTTTTTATTCATGATTAACGAATAAGTTTTAGAGAAAATAGTATGAAATATATATATAATAGTTTTACACTTGTTGTTTTTGGCGCTGGAAGGTAGTATTGAACTAGGAACTGAAAAATTTGTTTCATGCAGGTGGGTGAGGACAATAAAAAACATATTAATTATTCATACAGGCGGTACGATTTCGATGTTAGAAAATAAAAAAAATGGGGAAGTAACAACATCGGATAAGCACCCTTTAACAAATTTGTCTGCTCTTTTACATAATTATGCCAATGTTGATGAGCTAATAGAGTTTCATTTGCCATCTCCGCACATTACACCTAAACATATGCTTAAGTTAGCTAAAAAAATAGAACAAAAAATAGTTTATTATGATGGAATCGTCATCACACATGGAACGGATACATTAGAAGAAACAGCTTATTTTTTAGATCTAGTGCTCAAAACGAGTAAACCAATCATTCTTACAGGTGCAATGCGATCTAGTAATGAAATAGGTTCAGATGCTATGTACAATTTAATTAGTTCAATTCGGGTAGCATCTGAGAACAAAGCATCCAATAATGGAGTTTTGGTTGTAATGAATGACGAAATACATGCTGCTAGAAATGTAACAAAAACATCTACAAGTAACATCGCAACATTTCAAAGTCCCCAATACGGCCCAATGGGCATTGTCACAAAAGAATCTATATTTTTTCATCATCGGATACACCGAAGCCGAAAGCATTCCGTAGCTGATGTAAATAAGAATGTTTTTTTACTAAAGGCTTTTGCTGGAATGGATGAAAAATTATTGAATGCGGTACGACAAACGCACCCGGATGGAATCGTTGTAGAAGGTCTTGGTCAAGGGAATTTACCAATTGAAACTATCCCCCCCTTACAACAGATGGTCGATAGCAATATCCCTGTTGTGCTTGTTTCTAGATGCTATCAAGGTATTGTGCAGCCAACATATGCCTATGAAGGCGGCGGTAAGCGGTTAAGGGAAATGGGGGTTATTTTTACAAATGGGCTTTCAGGTCCTAAAGCACGTATTAAATTATTAATTGCTTTAGAAGAAACGAACGAAACCAATTTAGTAAGAAGAATGTTTGAAGAGGATTTATAAAATGATTTTAAAAGATAACGGAGGTATTTTTTACCTCCGTTATTGATTAACAATCGCTTTTGCGATTATTTCACCGTGTAAACGTCCATTTTCAATAAAAATTTCATTATTGTTATATCCGGATGCAACAACTCCGGCTACATATACATCAGGTATATTCGTTTCCATGCTATTTTTATTGAAATGTGGTTTTCCGTTTCTCGGGTCCACTTCTATTCCAATCTCTTTAAGAAGATGAAGATTGGGTTTGTATCCTGTCATTGCAAATACAAAGTCGTTTTTTATTTCTTTTCTTTTTCCGTCTACGGTGTAATAAACCTCATTTTCGGTGATTTTTTGAACGTGTGCATTAAATTCCATATGTACAATACCTTTTTTAACGAGAGAATCGAATTCAGGTAAGATCCATGGCTTGATGCTTTTGGAATACGTACTGCCGCGATATAGTACCGTAATTTTAGCCCCTGCTTTATGCAACTCTAATGCCGCATCAACAGCAGAGTTTTTTCCGCCTATAATGACTATATCCTTGTTGTAATAAGGGTGTGCTTCTTTAAAGTAATGCATAACTTTATCAAGTTCTTCGCCGGGAACATTGATGTAATTCGGCTGATCATAATAACCAGTAGCAATGATTACATTATTAGCTTGATACGTATGCGTCTTTTGAGAAGCGTTTGTCGTAGTAAGCTGAACTTTCTGATCGACTTTCTTTATATTCATTACTTTTTCAAATGTATTTATGCGTAATTTTTTACGTTCCGCAACTGATCGATAATATGCTAATGCTTGATTTCTAACTGGTTTTTTTCTTTCTGTTATAAAAGGAACATTTCCAATTTCAAGTTTTTCGCTGGAGCTAAAAAACGTCTGGTGTGTTGGAAATCGATAAATAGTATTTACTACGTTGCCTTTTTCAATAATTAGTGGGTTTACACCTTGCTCTTGTAAGGCAATTGCACATGACATTCCGCAAGGTCCCCCACCAACTATAATGGCTTGCTCCTGATTCATTTTGTTCGCACTTCCTTTATTTTTTCAGATAAAATAAAAACTCTTATCTTACTATATATGATAAGAGTTTTTTCGTCATATGAAATGAATATTTTTATACCCAACCACGGAAACGTGAAGCTTCTGCTGTTTTCCGCACACCAATCATATATGCTGCTAAACGCATATCAATTTTTCTGGTTTGAGCGGTATTATAAATCGTGTTAAATGATTTTATCATTGTGTCATGCAATTTCTCATCAATTTCTTCTTCCGACCAATAATAGCCCTGATTATTTTGAACCCATTCAAAATAAGAAACAGTAACTCCGCCAGCAGATGCGATCACATCAGGTACTAATAAAATTCCTCTGTCAGTGAGAATTTGTGTAGCTTCCATTGTTGTAGGTCCGTTAGCAGCTTCAACAACAATGCTTGCTTTAATATTTTGAGCATTTTCTTCAGTAATTTGGTTTTCAACTGCCGCAGGTACCAAAATATCACAATCTAACTCGAGTAGCTCTTTATTGGTTATCGTATTATTAAATAATTTTGTTACCGTTCCAAAACTATCTCTTCTGTCTAATAAATAATCTATATCAAGACCATCCGGATCATGTAAAGCTCCATAAGCATCAGAGATACCTACCACTTTTGCACCAGCATCGTGCAAGAATTTAGATAGAAAGCTTCCAGCAGCACCAAAGCCTTGCACAACAACTTTAGCTCCTTTTAAGTCGAAGCCTCTTTTTTTGGTTGCCTCTTTAATACAAATAGTAACACCTTTGGCAGTAGCAGTTTCTCTTCCGTGTGATCCTCCAAGTACAATTGGTTTACCAGTAATAAATCCAGGATTATTGAATTCATCAATCCGACTATATTCATCCATCATCCATGCCATAATTTGTGAGTTTGTCATTACATCTGGAGCTGGAATATCCTTGGTTGGACCAACAACTTGACTAATTGCTCGAACATAACCTCGGCTAAGCCCTTCTAATTCACGAAATGACATTTCTCGGGGATCACAGATAATACCACCTTTACCTCCGCCATACGGTAGGTTTACAATACCTGCTTTTAAAGTCATCCAGATCGACAATGCTTTTACTTCTCTTTCAGTTACGTTTGGATGAAACCGAACGCCACCTTTGGTAGGACCTACTGCATCATTATGTTGTGCGCGATATCCTGTAAAGACTTTGATTGATCCATCGTCCATTCTTACTGGAATTCTTACTGTAATCATTCGTATTGGATCTTTAAATAATTCATAAACCTCATCAGGGTAACCAAGCTTCTCTAATGCTGTTTTTATAACAGTGCGCGTAGAATCCAATACATCTGTATTATTATTTTCCTGTCTGGTAGAATCGGTTGGTCTATCGGCTACCATGTATTTACCTCCTAGAAATTCTATTGAAAATTTTATAATCGCTATACTCAGAGTTTAGTATACACCTTCATAATAAATATGCAATTAAATAAAGCTATTTTATTTAATTAT
>Ga0079226_10002859_pt1 | contig 13289 bp, 10 predicted proteins | sample Poulit2014_FD_76345 | JGI IMG/M metagenome (GOLD analysis project Ga0079226, IMG submission 76345) | Agricultural soil microbial communities from Georgia to study Nitrogen management - Poultry litter 2014 | ecosystem: Environmental > Terrestrial > Soil > Agricultural land | place: USA: Georgia... | reverse complement strand
GGGATAAAGGCTTTTATGACTACTACACAATTGGTGATTTCCAGTTGCAGGCAGGACAATATTATGATGAGGTTTGTGAGGTGAATTATACTACGAAAACGGAAAAATTATATGTAAATGGAGCCTTACAAGCTAATGTAGAAATAGATAATTCAGGCTATAGACTACCTTATTATGGAGCCGACAGGTGGTTTGGAATTGGCTGTAATGAGTCTGATGATGGAGTTGGAAGAGACTTCTTCAGCGGAAAAATTGCTTTTACTCGTTTCTATCCTAAAGGAAAATCGGCAGCGGATGTTCAAGAAATGTATCAGGAGGTTTTATCTCGCAGGACGCTGTCTTCTATTTCTGACTTGAAAAATACATTGGTAAACAGATTGCCTCAGAAATTAACCGTTGCGACTTCTGAACAACAAAAAGTCATTAGGGATGCAATGAGTATAGGATGGAAATTAATGAACAACAATGCGGTGACTGATGAGATTATACAGACATATCTGCATAGTGTGGATGTATTGTTGAACAGTTTATAATAGCGTGATGTTACAATAAAATTTATAATAGTGTAGTGGCTTCGGTTGGAATGTTACTGAGATTTTGGATTTTTGGTTTATGGATAACAAAGCTTGCTTGCCTTCGGGTGGGCGAGCTTTAGTTTTTTTATTTGTCATTGGCGTTCTATTAAGGCACGCAGATAACGCTGATCGAGCAGGTGGTCACAGATAAAAAGAACAGCGCAAATCTGTGTCATCTGTGTCATCAGCGTTCTATTTATTTTGCAAATCTGTATTATCAGTGTGCTATTTATTCGGTGTCTAACACTTCCTGGATAGCAGATATATTATTGAGGAATTTATTTGAGGCCCACCGGGTATGCTCAATAAATGGATCCTTTTCTTGTGAACCAATCACATTGTCCATTTCATCCTGATTATCATATACCATTGTTCGGAAAGGGTTTCTGTAATCTTTTTCTCTAGATTGTTCTACATTCTTTTGAATTTTATGACTAATCTCTTTCCCTTCTTCAAGCCATTGAGAAAGGTCTTGTGCGGAAAAGTCTTGAGGGGCAGTTTCTTTAATGAGCAGGAGAGCTGCAAGTCCGTCTTCATACTTTTGCGTGAGGTATTGTTGACCTAATATCTGATATTGATGATGAACTTCTTCCCAACTGTTTATCTTTTGATTTTTAATATCGGTTGTCATTTGGTCCATATCTGATTGTCTGATAATCTGTCCTCCTATATTCACCCAGCTGTGCTTTTTTATGGAGAGGCTTTTTTCTTTTAATTCTGAAAAACGGGTCCATAATTCATTCTCAAACCCTTTAACTATTCGTTGAATACCATAGTAAAAAATCATTTCCCGTATTGCTGCATATCCCTCTGCTACTTTAATCAACTCTGTTGGACGTTTGGCGTTTTCTATAGTATCCATGGTGATAGCCAGGGGAGCTAATTTTTGTGGATGTTCCAGTAAATATTCTTTCCCCAGTTCTTGGTTTTTTTTCTGAGACTGCAGATCGTTTAATTTTAGATTTTTTGATACTGCATGACCTGTAGCTGTTTCGATGAGTTGGAGTGCAGTAAACATCTCTTCTACAGAGTCAGGTGCAAGATAATCTGTTTCCAGGTATTGTATGCGCTGTACCCTCTTATCTCTATTGGGGTATTTCCATGAATTTCGGGTGAGCGCATACATATTGTATAAAAACCAGTATCCCGGCATGATGAGTAATTTATCTTTGCTCATGTCATTGACTAACAGGGAAAAGGGGAGAGGTAGGTTAATCTCTGCCGGATAATCCCCCTTGGAAAGCAAGGTGAAAGAAGCCAATTTAGAATTATGCTTGAGACTGACGCATAATCCCGGCCAAAATCCTCTTCCTGCGACCAATTCTCCATCGGGACGACGGGAATTGTGATTGGAACCTATTGTGGCGCCGGCTGCCATGTTGCTTTGTCCCATGACAAGTGCAGAACAAAGGAATGAATTGTTGTGGTGTTGTTCGTGAGATGGGAATATCAGTGAATTAAGAACCTCGCAGCAAGAGATGGTGGCATTGCTCCCCAGGAAAGAATTGAGCAGACGAGCGCCATATTTTAGGTTAGAATAATCTGCCAGTATGAAACGAACAGCTTTTACGCCATAAAATATTCTACAACCATAGCCAATAATTCCGTTTACTAGTTCACAACCTTCTCCTATCTGGGTAGATGATTCAGCATTACTTCTGATGGTAAGGTTTTTTAATTTATTGACCCCTTTTATATAGACTTCATCTCCGATTTGTACGTCTTTAATACTTTTGGAATTTTTGATTACACAATGATGTCCTATTTTTCCATAATATCCGGGGGCTGTATCAAATTCCTGTTCTGTTAATTGCAGTAGCTTTGTCATGAGCTTTTCATCTCCTCTGTATTTACTCCATAAAAAAGCATCTCCCGGAAGCATTCCTTCGAAGGGCAAAACCTGTCGTCCACCATTTTCATTACATAGCTCAATCCAAATTCTCTTATCCTCCTCTTCATCTGATTTTAAAATTCCTTGTCCGAATTTAGCGTGAGGGGATGTTGATAATTCATTGATATTCATTAATATAGATTCGTCTCCTATGATGTGATGTCCTATAAAATTAACATGATCTACCACCACATTGTCTCCAAAATCACAAGAAACAATCGTGCTGTCATAAAGTCCAACGGACATTCGAACGCTTTTGAATTCAAGGTAAAAGGGTTCTAATTTTGATATTCTTACCAAGCCATAAAAAGAACAACGTTTGACTAAATCTGGGTTGAAGGCATCAGTGACCCACAGTTTATTCCAGTCTTCAGAAGTATTGTCATTTTGTACCAGGGTTTCTATTTCTCCGGCAGTGAGGTGTCGATATTCCTTCTTTTCCCCAAAAAGCTTTTTATTTTGACGATTTCTAATGTAATATTCATCTTTTCCCTCCGGGAGATGCTTTTCAGCGATGAAATCATATCCTAATCGGTTGATGGGTTTTCTGAGTATATTGTTCATGTAATTTGAATTTATGGATACCTACAAAATAAAATAGATTATTTGAAAATATCTAATGATTGTCATTGAAATTTGAATTTCGACCATCTTATTTTCCTTTGGTTGTTTTTCTGGATACAGAAAAAATAAGCTTGAGAGTTAGTGATAATAAATAATTTCATATCTCATCAATTCTGACTTTATTAATGAGGGTATTGAACAGAAAGAAGCTTTTATGGTTTAATCTATAGAATAGATTAGTTTTGAAAAACAACAACAAAAGGGTTGTTGAAAACGGATTAGTTTTTGTAACTTGACATGAATTAAGTGATGAATAGTTTTTTATTTTCAAAATATAAGCCGGATAAAGAAGATAAGTCTCCATTTGAACGCATGTTAGATCTGTTCCTGAAGTTGTTGGAATATACCAGTGGTGAGGTAGATGAGGCATTAGAGTGGCTACAGCAATTGGTGGATAATTATAATTTAGGTGGAGCGGATTATGATGTAGATGACTTTGTAGAAGATTTAAAGAAGGAAGGTTATTTAAACGAGAATATGGCAACTGGGAAGTTCAAAATAACACCTAAAACCGAACAAACAATACGAAAGCATGCCCTAGATGAAATCTTTGGGAAATTAAAAAAATCGGCTATCGGCAATCATTCCAGTTTTGTACCGGGGAAGGGGGATGAACCCAATGCTGACACGCGTCCCTATCGTTTTGGGGATAGTCTGGAGCAGATTGATTTTACAAACTCTATAAAAAATGCACAGATTAACCATGGCATTGAAAGTTTTCAAATGGGACAGGATGATCTGGAGATTAGAGAAACAGATTATAAAGCACAGACTTCCACCGTTTTAATGATTGATATTTCTCATTCTATGATATTATACGGGGAAGATCGGATTACACCGGCAAAGAAGACAGCAATGGCGCTGAGTGAATTGATATTAACAAAATATCCAAAAGATACACTGGATATTATTGTATTTGGCAATGATGCCTGGGAAATTAAAGTAAAGGATATCCCTTATTTAAAAGTAGGGCCCTATCATACCAATACAGTAGCAGGACTAGAGCTGGCCATGAATATTCTGAGACGAAGGAAAAATCCCAATAAGCAGATTTTTATGATAACAGACGGGAAACCGACCTGCTTAAAAATTGGAAAGCGGTACTATAAAAATGCGTTTGGCCTTGATTCCAAAATATTAAATAGAACTTTAAACCTGGCTGCGCAATGTCGCAAGCTTAAAATTCCGATTACTACTTTTATGGTCACTGCAGATCCCTGGTTACAGAAGTTTGTGAAAGAGTTTACGGAGACCAACAACGGCAAAGCATTCTTCTCCTCTTTGGATAACTTGGGAGAGTTTGTATTTTATGATTTTGAACGAAATAAACGAAAATATATGAGATAGGGCTTTAATGTTGAATGATGAATGAGTAATGTTGAATTATTAATGCGATGCCCTGAGCGGAGTCAAAGGGATGAGCAATTAAAAATAGAAGAATCAAAATGAATAAAGATACTTTACCTAAGACTTTAGGTGAATTAAAAAAATCGAAGTATCAACCTCAGACGGTGAAAGATGAGGTGAGAAAAAACCTGATAGAAAGGTTAGAAAGTAAAGAACCCAGCTTTAAAAATATCATTGGCTATGATAATTCGGTCATTCCGGATGTAGAACGAGCGATTTTATCTAAACATAATATCCTTTTTTTAGGACTGCGGGGACAGGCTAAAACGCGTATGGCTCGTCAGATAACAGATTTATTGGATGACTATATACCGGTGATAGAAGGTTCTGAAATTAATGATGATCCTTTTCATCCGATTTCTATACATGCAAGGAATATGATTGCTGAAAAAGGAGATGATACACCCATAACCTGGCTTAGCAAAGCGGATCGATATGGCGAAAAACTAGCTACCCCGGATGTTACTGTGGCAGATTTAATTGGAGATATCGACCCCATTAAAGCGGCTAATTTACATTTGAATTTTGCCGATGAACGCGTGTTACATTATGGAATTATTCCGCGTTCTAATCGAGGGATTTTTGTGATTAACGAATTACCGGATTTGCAGGCTAGAATTCAGGTTTCCTTGTTTAATATATTGCAGGATGGCGATATTCAGATTCGTGGTTTCAAATTGAGAATGCCTCTGGATATCTTATTTGTCTTCACTGCTAATCCTGAAGATTATACCAATAGGGGGGCTATTGTTACTCCTTTAAAAGACCGTATAGAGAGTCAGATTATTACGCATTATCCGAAATCTCTGGAGACAGCGATGGAGATTACCAAACAAGAAGCCCGGTTCGAAAAGGAATCCGAAGATAAGATTTATTTTCCTGATTTATTGAAGCAGTTGATTGAACAAATTGCTTTTGAAGCCAGAACCAGTGAGTATGTAGATGGGAAAAGTGGAGTATCTGCACGTATGTCTATCACCGCTTATGAAAATGCTTTAAGTACTGCAGAACGAAGACTGATTATTAATAAGGAAAAGCAAACGCAGGTTTGGATATCAGATTTACTGGGTATTATCCCCTCCATTACCGGAAAGATAGAATTGGTCTATGAAGGAGAGCAGGAAGGTCCTGAACAGGTGGCCATTAACTTACTGGAACGAGCTATTCGGTCTCAATTTCTAAAATATTTCCCTAATCCGGAAGCTTTTAAAAAACGTCGAAAAAATCAACAGCAGATACAGGAAAATCCTTATAGAAACGTTGTTCAATGGTTTGAACAGGGAAATAAACTGCAATTGGATAGAGATGTGCGTGATAAAGAAAAGCAGAAGGAGTTGGGGCTGGTAGATGGATTACCAAAATTGGTTAAAAAGTATATTGATAAAGTGAATAATCAGCAGGAAACAGCCTTATGGGAAGAGTTTATTTTGCACGGACTAGCGGCTTTTTCTCTAATCAGTAAGAAAATCTTGGACACAGAGACCGAATTTGGCGATTTGCTGGATACCATTATGAATTTGGGGCTGGATATGGACGATGATGACAATGAAATCTTTTAACAAAAAATCAATTCTATCTTTCATTTAAATATAAATCTATGAAATCATCATTTTATTTATTAGGATTAGCTGCATTCTTTTTTGTAGCTTGTAATTCTTCGCATCATATGGCGAAGTCTGATAGCTCTTACAGTCAAGAGCTCAAAGGCGTTTCTTACACGATAGGAGAGCCTTCTGAAAATAAAAACATGACCCATGAAGAAACAGAATTTTACGAACCGGTACCTCCTGTAGTTACTCCTGGAGCTGTCAATTCTGCACCTCCTTCCGATGCCACAGTGTTGTTTGACGGAAAGGATATGAAGCAATGGGTGAGTACGAATGATACGATGCAAACAGCTGAATGGACTGTTCAGGATGGCTATTTTACTGTAAAGCCGGGCGCCGGGAATATTCAGACAAAACAAAAATTTAGAGATTATCAATTGCATTTAGAGTTTAGAGAACCTTCGGAACCGGATAAAAAAGGTCAAAATCATGGGAATAGCGGTCTTTTTCTTGCTTCTATAGGAAAAAATGATGCCGGCTATGAATTGCAAATATTAAACTCTTATCATAGTAAAACCTACACCAATGGTCAGGCAGGAAGCCTGTATAAACAATATACTCCTTTGGTGAATGCTTGTAAACCTGCAGGAGAGTGGCAGACGTATGACGTAGTATGGATGGCGCCCCGGTTTAATGAAGATGGATCTTTGAAACGTCCAGCTTCCGTGACTGCTTTCCAAAATGGGGTATTAATTCAAAACCATACTGTATTGAAAGGAGTGACGCTTTATATTGGTCATCCGTATTACATTAAGCATGGAGCTGCTCCTATAAAATTACAGGATCATCACCATAAGGTAAGTTATAGAAATATATGGATACGTCCCTTAAATGGACGAAAATAGTTGTAGGAAAGTACCAAATATTGGTTATTTTAAATAGTTATAAAACAGTTGTAATATAATACCATATTGGAGAGGATGCTTTTGCTCCCTCCTCATTGGTATTGGGATATAATGGATATTTTAGGATATGTAGCCGCTATTTTTATAGGGATTGTATTGGGCTTAATTGGTAGTGGCGGAAGCATACTTACCATTCCGGTATTGGTTTATCTGTTTCAAATAGATGTTGTTTTAGCTACTTCCTATGCTTTGTTTATTGTTGGGATAACCAGTGTGGTCGGAGCGTATTCTTATTTTAAAAAAGAATTAGTAGATTTTAAACTGGTACTTTTTTTTGGTATGCCTTCTATTGCGGCAGTTTTTCTCTCACGGCGTTTTATTCTTCCTGCTATTCCTCAGCATATTCTTCAGATTGAAGATTTCTTTATTGTGAAGAATAATTTTATATTATTAATTTTTGCTGTACTTATGCTTTTTTCTGCATTGAGTATGGTAAGAAGAAATAATATAGACTTGCAGAAAACCGGTGCTGCTACTAATTCGGGTTACCTTTTATTTGTATTGGAAGGACTTGCGATTGGAACGATCACAGGAGTTTTGGGTGCCGGAGGAGGTTTTCTAATTATTCCTGTGCTGGTGCATGTATTGAAACTTCCTATGAAAAAGGCGGTAGGTACTGCTTTGGTTATTGTTAGTATCAACACACTTTTTGGATTTTTATTCTCTCTGCCAATAAAAAATTTAGACCTAAGTTTAATGTTAAGTATAAGTGGGATTGCTATTGTAGGTATTTTAATAGGAAGTCGCTTATCTAACCGGATAGAGGGAGAAAAACTTAAGCCAATCTTTGGTTGGTTTGTATTGATCATGGGGATTTATATACTGGTAAAAGAAATTTTTTTGAAGTGATTGGAGACCGCGTTTAAAATGACAAAAGAGAGATTAAAAAATAATTTTGTTCCTGTGCTGAAGGGAGAATTGGATGCGGGCTTTTCCGATAGAGAAAGTCAACTAATCATGGCGCCGATACCGGTAGATGCACAAGCGGATGCGAGACAGCTCATTGCTCCGGCCTCTGCTAAAATCAGTAGCGTCATGATTCTATTATTTTTAAGCAGAAAAGGACAACTGAATTTAGTGCTTACCCGGCGTTCCAAAAATATTCAACATGGAGGAGAATTGAGCTTTCCGGGAGGTCGAAGAGAAGGGGAGATAATATCAGTTTGTGGAAGAATGGCATTTACATAGCGATGTAAGCTATAAAGTCCCATTTTGGCATGTTCATGAAGTGCCACTTTGGGGAGTAACAGCGATGATTTTAAACGAATTTTTAACGCTGATTAAAAAGTGTAAAAAAAAAGAGAGGCTATATCCTTAATTATTAAGGAATAAGAATAAATTCCATTTTAAGATGAATTTGTTTTTGGCCGGTGCTATAAATTACGAAATATTTTTCCTACTTTTGCGTTCTAGAATCTATAAATGACTTAATACCTATGAATGTCATTATGAAGTTTAGCATTCTTTTAAAATGCTTCAAAAATTCTAGAAATTCCAACCATTTGGCTACAAACTTTGTAGAAATAGATTCGTTTTTTAAAAAAAATATGACTTCTTTTATTAAAGAAGTTTTTTTTTGTCTGCTCCTTTTGATTCAATGGCAATCTTTTACAGCGGATAAATTAAAGGAAAAGGAACGGCATCTGCGCAGTTTCTTTCAGAAAAATAAAATAATGATATTTTGCAACCCAAAATTTGAATTAGTACAACCATAATGAACAGATTTTTGATTTTAGCAGACGGAACCGTATTTAAAGGGAAAGCATTTGGTGCTGATACCGAAACGATAGGGGAGCTGGTCTTTACAACAGGTATGAGTGGATATCAGGAGACCATTACGGATCAATCCTATAATGGTCAGATTATTAATTTTACTGCTCCAATGATTGGTAATTACGGTATTGCCAAAAAATTTAATGAATCGGAAAAACCAACTGCGAAAGGTGTGTTGGCTCGGGAAATTACCGAAGTCGTTGGAAATTATCAGAGTGAACAAACGCTGGATGCATATTTAAAAGAAGAAGGCATTCCCGGAATCTATGACATTGATACCAGAGCGATTACCCTGAAGATTAGAAATGCCGGGGACATGAAAGCGGTGATCGTAAATAGTCCGGATGCAGATTTAGTGAAGCAAATGCCGGAATGGAATCTGGATAAGGAACAATTGAAAGATAGTTTTAGATATAAAGTAGAGGTGTTTGAGGCTATCGGAAAGCATGTTGTACTGCTTGATTTTGGGTTTAAGCAAAGTATCGTTCGTCACCTGAATACAAGAGGATTGAAAGTAACTTGTGTTCCGGGAAATTATTCTTTTGAACAAATTAAGGAACTACGACCGGAAGGTATTTTGTTGAGTAATGGTCCCGGAAATCCTCAGGATCATGAGGATGTATTGGAAACTATTCGAGAATTACAAAAGAATTACCCTGTTTTTGGTATCTGTATGGGACATCAATTGTTATCTCTGGCTAATGGTGCTGATACCTTTAAGATGAAGTTTGGTCATCGTGGATTTAACCATCCTGTGAGGCATTTGGATACAGGGAAAATCTATTTTACCTCTCAAAATCATGGATATGCAGTGAGAAAAGAGTCTCTTGAAAATACGGATTTAGAAATTACCCAGGTAGAGATTAATGATGAAACAGTAGAGGGTGTTCAACATAAAAAATATCAATCGTTCTCCGTTCAATATCATCCCGATGCAACACCGGGACCACATGATTCTGATTTTATGTTTGATCATTTTTTAGAACTTTTAATTAATAAGTAAACCGAAGATGCCAAAAAGAACAGATATAAAAAAAATTATGGTTATTGGTTCCGGACCAATCATTATTGGTCAAGCTGCAGAGTTTGACTATTCAGGAACCCAGGCTTGTCTTGCTCTTAGAGAAGAAGGTTATGAAGTTGTTTTGATTAATTCTAATCCTGCAACCATCATGACAGATAAACATATTGCCGATAAGGTATATATTGAGCCTATCACCCTGGATTTTATCAAGCGGGTTTTGGTAAAAGAACATCCGGATGCCATTATTCCTACCCTGGGAGGACAAACCGGATTAAATATGGCGGTAGAATTAGATGCTTCCGGAATTTTAAATCAATTGGATATTGAAATTTTGGGAACACGTCTGGAGTCTATTAATCAGGCAGAAGATAGAGAAGAATTCAAAAAATTGATGGCTAAGCTGGGGGAACCTACTCCGGCTTCACTTACAGCGCATACTTATAAAGAAGCAGAAGATTTTACTCAGGAAGTGGGATTCCCGGTTATTATTCGTCCTGCCTTTACTATGGGTGGAACCGGTGGTGGTATTGCACATAATATTGAAGAGTTAAATACCATTGTGAAACGTGGATTGAAAGCTTCTCCCGCTACGGAGGTTTTGATTGAGCAAAGTATCTTCGGATATAAAGAAATCGAATTTGAGGTAATGAGAGATGCCAACGATAGTACGCTTGCTGTGTGTAATATGGAAAACTTTGATCCGGTAGGGGTACATACAGGAGATTCTATTGTATTTTCTCCTATTCAGACATTAACAGATGCCGAAGTGCAGATGATGCGTGATGCTTCTTTGAGAATTATTCGCGCCCTGAAAATTGAAGGGGGTTGTAATGTACAATTGGCAATTGATACCAAAACCAGTAATTATGTGGTTATTGAGGTGAATCCCAGAGTAAGTCGTTCTTCTGCACTGGCTTCCAAAGCTACCGGTTATCCCATTGCAAAATTTGCTGCTAAGATTGCTGTGGGCATGGATATGGATGAAATTAAGAACTCCATTACCAATAAAACTTATGCGCAGTTTGAACCGGCGTTGGATTATGTGGTTTGTAAGATTCCACGCTGGCCTTTCGATAAATTCTCAAAAGCAGATCGTACGATTGGTACGCAAATGAAGGCTACCGGAGAGGTGATGGCACTTGGTAGAAATATTGAAGAGTCTATTCAAAAAGCAGTTCGTTCTTTAGAAATTGAACAGGATGATTTGTTGATGGATGTGCTGAAAGAAAGAAATATTGAGGAATTGAAAGCTTATGTGACGGTTCCTAAAGATGATCGTTTGTTTTATTTAGCCGAGTTAATTCGCAGAGAAGTTCAATTGGAAGAAATTCAGGAATTGACAAAAATTAATGTTTTTTATCTGGCTAAAATGAGAAACATTATAGAATTTGAAAATGTACTCAGGACAGAAACTTTAAATGCAGATATTGTTCTTAAGGCAAAAAAACTAGGGTATTCTGATAAAACAATTGGTAATTTAAGTGGGCAATCTGAAGCAACTATCCGGCAGTTTAGAAAACAAGAAGAGCTAACGCCCATTTATAAAATTGTAGATACTTGTGCCGGTGAGTTTGAAGCAGAAACACCTTATTTCTACAGTACTTATGAAACCGAAAATGAATCCAAACAGGAATCTGATAAATCGATTATTATTTTAGGATCAGGACCTATTAGAATAGGACAGGGAATAGAATTTGATTACTCTACAGTTCATTCAATAAAGGCCATTCAAGAACTTGGATATAAAGCGATTGTTGTAAATAATAACCCGGAGACTGTTTCTACCGATTTTTCGGTAGCTGATAAATTGTATTTCGAGCCTTTAACGCTTGAAGATGTATTGAATATCTGCGATGTGGAGAAACCCATGGGCGTGATTGTTCAATTTGGCGGACAAACATCCATTAATCTGGCAGAGGATTTAGAGAAAAACGGTGTAAATATCCTGGGTACAACGGTGGAAGATATCAATCGTGCAGAAGATAGAGATTCTTTTGATAAAATTATCAAAAAACTGAAAATCCCTCAGCCACAAGGCGGAACTGCTACTTCTTTTGAAGAAGCAAAAAAGATAGCTGCTAAGATTGGATATCCTGTTCTGATTCGCCCGAGTTATGTACTTGGGGGGCGTGCGATGGAGATTTTAAAACACGAAGGGGAATTGGAACAATATATGACAGAAGCAGTACATGTTTCACGTAATCGACCGGTGTTGATTGATCAATATTTGACGGGTAGAGAGTGTGAAGTGGATGCGCTAAGTGATGGTACCGATGTTTTGATTCCGGGAATAATGGATCATATTGAAAGATCAGGGGTGCACTCAGGAGATTCTATGGCGGTATATCCTTAACAGAATATTTCCGACAATGTTAAAGAGCAGATTATAGTCACCACTAACCTGCTTGCCAAAGAGCTTAATTGCGTAGGTATTATGAATATTCAGTTCGTAATATTTGATGATAAAGCCTATGTCATTGAGGTGAATCCTCGTTCTAGTCGTACGGTTCCTTTTTTAAGTAAAGTAACCGGAATTTATATGGCCAGAATTGCAACCAAGTTGATTATGGGAGAAAATTTTGATACCTTAGGGCTGACGCCGGGGATTGCGCCTGAATCTAAACTAGTACATGTTAAAAACCCAACCTTCTCTTTTAGTAAATTGAATGAGGTGGATAGTGTATTGGGGCCTGAGATGAAATCTACAGGAGAAGTAATGGGAACCGGAATTGATTATACCGAAGCTTTGTATAAAGCATTTGAAGCTTCAAAACAACCCATTGAAGATTCCGGGAATGTACTGATTACAGTCAATGATGCGGATAAGGAAGAAGCTCTAGAATTAGCACGTCGATTTAAAGAAGTAGGATATCGGGTTCTCGGAACCAGAGGAACGGCAGAGTACTTTAATAACAGGGGAGTAAAAACACGCGCAGTTCCTAAAGTTGGACAAACAGAAGAAGATATTATCTATTACATCACACACAACAAGGTTCAGATTTTAGTAAATACCATGGGAAATAATAGAGATCATACTTCGGATGGATATATTATTCGTCAGAATGCCATCCAGAGCTCTGTTCCGCTTTATACTTCCTTAGATACTGCTGATGCTATTCTGCGTGTATTAGAAAGAAGATTTATAAGCGTAAATCCTATCTAAATAAGAAGGTTTTGATGATGAAAAAAGCCATTCTGCAATGTTGTGGAATGGCTTTTCTCTATAATGCTAATTCTTAAAACCTATTTTGTGATAAAACCTATCCTAATGAGGTAAGACTGGGAGTCGATTTTAAAGTATTTAGTGCTTTATGGATGACATTGTCATCTTGATTAAGGAGATAATAATAACCTTTATTTTGCCATAAAGAGCGTGCTATAAAGGCTTTGATTTGTATTTTAATCATAGAAAGTTCATCCGAATTGATTGGGTTGAGATTGATTTTTGACTGTGCTGCAAAGCCTTTTAACTGATGAAAAATG
>Ga0079226_10002858_pt1 | contig 13291 bp, 14 predicted proteins | sample Poulit2014_FD_76345 | JGI IMG/M metagenome (GOLD analysis project Ga0079226, IMG submission 76345) | Agricultural soil microbial communities from Georgia to study Nitrogen management - Poultry litter 2014 | ecosystem: Environmental > Terrestrial > Soil > Agricultural land | place: USA: Georgia... | reverse complement strand
AGTGCTTGAAGACGCGGTGAATCAAGCGATACTTATTCTAAGACAGCTCGACCAAGCCTTATTAGAAAATGAAAGAGTGTTAAGCAAGAAACTTTACCAATCATTAATGAGACATTCATTCACTCAATCTATTGAACGAAATCGACAGATAGCATCTGAAATATATGAGAAAAAAGAATATATCAGTTAAATAATCTGTTCTAAAAAAGACCTAGTCAAGTAGAGGGATTTAAATCATAACTCATCGATGTAAGCGCAATCGATTTGAGGGGGAGTGACATAAATGGAAATAAAAGTTCGTATCAGTGAAACAGATCTGCTAGGGCACATTAACCATGCAAATTACTTCACCTATATGGAGGAAGCAAGGATTGAATTTTTTAATAAAATTGGATTAGAGGTAATAAACGAAGGTTGTACAGTTATATTAGCGGCGGCGAATTGTGATTATGTAAGGCAAGGATATTTTAATCAAACACTTATGGTTACAACAGGTGTTAAGAGAATTGGGCGAACTAGCTTTACTTTGGTAAGTGACATTGTAGAAAAAGAATCGAATGAATTAATCGCTAAAGGTGAAGTTACCGTAGTTTACTTTAATGTTCATGAGCAGAGAGCGCAAGAGTTACCCAATTCATACAAAGAAAAATTAAAGGAATTAATGGTGTCATAACAATATATCAAACAGAAGGAGAATTCAAATGAAAGCAGTACAATTTACGGAATATGGTGGACCTGAAGTGTTAAAGGTGGTTGATGTGGATCTTCCATCTTTAGGGAAATATGATGTATTAATTAAAGTAAGGGCAGTTGGTGTGAATTTTGCTGATACGGCAAGACGTGAAGGCGCTTATGTTGTACCGACGGAATTACCATTTATCCCTGGTTCTGAAGTTGCGGGTGAAGTAGAAGAGCTTGGTTCCGCCGTGCAAGGTATCAAAAAAGGTCAAAGGGTCTTGGCGTCTATCGAATCAGGGGGTTATGCCGAATATGCAGCGGTGAATGAACGGCTACTTACACCATTGCCCCAGGACGTTACTTATGAAGAGGCCGTTGCCTTACCTGTTCAAGGTCAAAGTGCATACCACATTTTAAAAACCATGGGCCAGATGCAAAAAGGCGAAACAGTTCTCGTTCATGCAGCATCAGGTGGGGTAGGCTTATTAGCTGTCCAACTAGCAAAGATATTTGGGGCCGGGAAAATAATTGCCACAGCTAGCACAGAGGAAAAGCTAGAACTCGCAAAAGATATGGGCGCTAATTATCTTGTTAATTATAGTAAAGGTGCTTGGGATGAAGAAGTGATGCGCATAACGGAAGGAAAAGGTGTAGATCTAGCTCTAGAAATGGTTGGTGGTAGCATTTTTCATAAAACGAGAAAATGTCTGGCTGAATTTGGGCGATTAGTTATATATGGTGTAGCAAGTGGAGAACAAGCAAAGTTTCATCCCGCTTCATTAATGGCAAAGAACCAGTCAGTCATCGGTTTCTTTTTGCCTCAAATAATGAAAAGGGGAAATTTATATAAAGATAGTTTAGGAGAACTTTTAACTTATGTAAATGAAGGAGAATTAAAATTAACCATTGGTGGCAGTTATCCCTTAAGAGAAGCCGCTCATGTTCACGAACTCTTCCGAGATAGAAAGACAATTGGAAAGATTGTCCTTATTCCTTAAATAATCAGCACTAATAAATGTAATATAATTACACATGATTAATATTTATTTCGAGTTAATGAGATATAAGATTATATTCTAAATAAAAAAGTAGCGTATTTCTTCAGCTGACGAAATACGCTCTATGTCATTAATTTCGTATGATGATGTAAATTAAATAAATCACATAGGCCAAGACAAATAGCAATCCTTCACGTTTACTAATGCTGAAATTTGTTCTTGAGAAAATGAATAGTAAGACCGTAAGTATAATCATAAACAGTGCATCACTAAAGACTTTATTATCTACCATTAAAGGAGTAATCGTAGCAGAGGCACCAAGTACAAACAAAATATTGAAAATATTACTACCAACAATATTCCCTAAAGCAATCTCACTTTCCTTTTTTAGCGCTGCAGTAACAGATGTAACGAGTTCGGGAAGTGACGTTCCAATTGCAATGATTGTTAGTCCCACTAATGTTTCACTCATTCCGAGTGAATAGGCAATTTTTGTTCCACTGTTTACAACAAAATTACCGCCTAAAATGATACCGAATAGACCTAATATTGTAATGAAAATATTTTTCCCCCAGCTTATATTCCCATCGATTGCTTGATTTTGATTTTGATTTTTATTTCTACTCTTCAAACCAATCTCGATGACATAGTATATAAATATAGAGAGAAATAATAGCAAGATTAGCCCATCAGTACGTGTGAGAATGTTTTTATCCGCACCTTGTAAAGTTAGGTCACTCATCAAAATAAGTAAGGCGACACTTGCAAGTAAGGTAAAGGGAATTTCTTTTCGAATCGTTTCGCTCTCTACTTTTAAAGGATATAAAAAGGCAGCAACTCCCACGACTAAGGTTATGTTAAAAATGTTACTACCTACCACATTACCGACAGAAATATCAGACGCTCCTTCCAACGCGGCGATAATACTAACGGTCGCTTCAGGGGAGCTTGTACCAAATGCCACAATTGTTAAACCGATTAAAATAGGCGGGACTTGGAGCAAGATTGCAATATGAGAAGCCCCATCGACAAATAAATCTGCACCTTTAATTAATAAAATAAAGCCAACAAGTAATAAGATGTAAACCATTGATATTCACTCGTTTCGATATGTATTTTCAATTATTATTCCCGCATGAGGGGCAAGTCATGTATCGTGCTCATATTAATAAGGGCTTTCTCTGTCGCTTATACGGCTTTCTAAGGCATGGGCTTTCTTTCCATCCTGATGACTTAGACAGCTTCAATCAATGCATGAATCTTTTATTATATAGGCAATCTTTTTGTCATTAATACATGTGGTATACTAGCTTCCATAAAAACATCTGATGAAGTATGATAACCCAATTTTGTATAGAAAGCTTCCACTTGTGTTTGACTATGTAACTTAACATTAACGACTTCTTTTTCTATGGCTATTTTTTCAAGTGCTGTAATTATTGCTTTACCAAGGCCGAATGAACGAAAAGGCTCTAAGACGCAAATGCGCTCTAACTTTCCTATATCTTCAATCCAACGTATCCGACCCGTTCCAACTGCCTCATTGTTGTAATAAACTAAAACGTGCTTGCAAGGTCCGTCTAATGTATCGAACTCATCATATTCTTCTTCTGTAGGTACTTCTTGTTCCTGGATAAATACTTTATTTCGAATAGCAAAAGCTGTTTTTAATTCTTCTTCTGATTTAATTATTTTTGTTATCAAGATAAAAATCCTCTCTTTTTCTTCAATAGAATATTTCTTTTCTTTTATAAAGCGTTTGATATGGATGTATTGATTTTAACATAAACCAATCCTTGTCTACTATAAAATATTTAAGTTATTTTCAGATGAAGATAAAATTAGAGAAGGTTTTTTCGGAATGGGTAATAGTTGTCCTAGCTACTGGGTTTATTTTAAGCTTTTTAAAAATGGATGTACTATTAACCATACTTCTTCATTTAATTAGATTATGGTAGGATATAGTTGAGATGGCTTAGTAGAAAAGTCAGGCGGAAAAGTAGATAGCCCTCTAAATAGCAAAATCAAAAAGCTATTATTATTTACATAAACGAATGATTAGGCTATTTAATCCCCAACTATCTATAGGAGGAAAGATAATGGCTTTATTAGATCAGACTAGCTTTTTCAAAAAGTATCATATTGACCAATATTCATTTTACGATTCAAGATTAAGCTGGAGTAAAATAGAAGCTATTTATGAGGATTATCTTATATTTTCACAAAAGCTTAAGCCTATTGCAGATAATATTGCTGAAATATTAAGAAAACATCCCGATATTCATACGGTTAAAACGAGAATTAAGCGGCCGGAACATTTAATTGAAAAAATCATTCGTAAATCAATTGAAAATAATGATAATCCTCATTTCAAGATTACAATTGAAAGCTATAAAAAGCTTATTACAGACTTAGTTGGGATTAGAATATTACATTTATACAAGGACCAGGCCTATCATATAGATAAATTTATTCAACAGACATGGCCATTAACAGAGACAGCAACGATATATTATAGAGAAGGTGACAATCTCACACTAAACGGAGTTGAAGATAGTACCCGCTATCACTTTGAACAACATCCGGTTGGTTACCGCTCATGGCATTACGTCTTAAAAGTTACTGATGATGACACAGAATATAAGGCAGAAGTACAAGTACGAACGATTTTCGAAGAAGGCTGGAGTGAAGTAGATCATCAATTACGCTATCCTTATGATTTGGATAATCCACTTTTAGAAGATCAGCTGCTCGTCTTAAATCGACTAGCAGGCAGTGCGGATGAGTTAGCGAACACTATTCGTGAAACCCAAATTAGTCTTGATGTCTTACGAAAGCAAAATGAAGCCTATAAAGAAAAAATTGAAGCATTAAGTGAAGACTTAGAAAAAGCCTTAGAAGAAAAAACATTTAACGAGCAGGTCGTCAAAAATTTAAAAGAACAAATCGATAGTTTGAAAGCTAGTATACATTTTCCAAATAAAGCAATGATAGGAAAGGATAATCCACTTTATGTAAGGAAAATTCAATCTAGTTTAACTGAGGATGAATAGTTTGCTTAAAGTTTATGAACATAGCATAAAGAACTATCCTTGCTCATCATTAAATTAATATAAAAAAAGCCGGGAACAGGTGTTACACCTATCTTCCGGCTTCTTCATGTAATTCGGATAATTACTCTGTTGCAAAATCTCTTTTACCAAGCTCTTGTTCATATAGATAGAGGGCGTTATTATCCTCTTTAAAACGTTTAAGGTAATCAATATGAGTTTCGAAGGTCGCTTCTTCTTCAACTTGTTCATCGACAAACCAGTTTAAAAAAGAAATAGTAGCAAAATCTTTCACTTCTGTAGCTAATGCGGCTAAATCATTGATTTTACTAGTGATAAACTTTTCATGTGCCAAAGCTTTTTCAAAAACATCAAGGACAGATGTATAGGCTACAGGTGGTGCAGCAATTGCACCTAGTTGCACTCGAACGCCACGGTCGTTTAAATAATTATAGATTCGCATACCGTGATCATTTTCCTCTTTTGCTTGCTCCTTCATGTAAGATGCAAATCCTTCATAAGATTGATGTTCGAGATAAGCGGCCATCGACATATAAATATAACTAGATTCAAATTCATGTGTTATTTGTTCATTTAATTTTTCAACAAGTTTTTCATTCAACATTATTATCTTCCTCCTATTATTTCCACTTATAACTTAACTATAGCATAATATAAAATCAAGCAACAAGGTAAACTTTTAGCTTAGAGATAATATATTAATGATTAGAATATTCAATTTCTTTCTTTAGCTAAAAAATGTTCACAAATTAGACGAATCTTCTTGAGTTATAATGTCAAGTATTGTAAAATATGAGTAAGATTCAGAAAGAAGAAAGAGGCGATAAACATGAAGGTAATGGCAAGTGGTTTGCTTAAGCTAGTTGTCTCTTATTTAGCAGTTGTTTTTGTGATTATGCTAATGCCCGTCTTTTTGATAACGCAAGATCTCTCCGCATTTGAGGGAATCGTCAATTATTTATTTAATAACAAAGGTTAAGATGTCGACAGTTTATATGACTTAAGAAAGAGCACTTCAAGAAAAGTGCTCTTTTTTTGTTGTTTATAATTCAAATCAAGCGTTAGCTATGTTTTTTCTACTTTTCTTCTGATTAGATTTATAAAAAATAAAAGTTCGTTAATTTTACCTTAATTTAACCTTGCTAATTTAAACTATAAAATATAGGACTGAAATCTTCATATTAAATAGCTATGTGGATGTGTATGTGCTAGTGAATTACTTTAACAATAATTAAACTAGCAAGCGACGAATCAAAGTATTACATCTTGAATCATCACTTAGTAAAGGAGAAAGAATATGAAAAAGAATTTAATGATAATAGTTATGACGAGCCTCTTTATTATCACAGCTTGCAATCAAATTGAAGTATTAGTAAATGATAACAATACTAAGCAAGATGCCAAAAACGAAGAAGTAATAAATGATAAGGAAGCAAATAATGAACAAGTAGAAGCGGATGAAGAAGTAGAAAAAGAGGAAGTAGATCAGCCAAAAGTAAAGCCTAGTGATCTAAGGACTGTATTGGAAGCGAGCCAGGAGGCGATGGCAGAAGTTGAGAGTGGATTGACAAGAGGAGTAATAGAAGAAGAAACTTCAATGGCTGGAGTTAAAGAAAAAATACGGACCGAATTGGAAGGTGAATTTAAATTTGAGCCTTTAGTTTATCATAGTGTAGGCGAAGCTAATAGTGATGTAGAAGGTAAATCAACAATTGAACTTTATGTAACACCTGATCATTTTTATGCCTTTAATCCGGAAGCGGAGCAATGGATGAAGTTAGATAATATGATGACGAATAGTGAGACTATGACATTTATCAATGAGGATAAAATTAACATAATACTCAATAACATAGATGAATTCGAATTGAATGAAAAAGATAATCATTTCATTATTAGTTATATTGGGGGCGATGAGGCATACAAGGATTTAGTCCATCATGCCATTTTAGATACGGGTGAGGTAACCTTAGTTGGACAGTTTGGAGAAATGTATGAAGGATTGAAAGAATCGATGGAAGTAATAGGTGGCTTAAATATATTAATTGATAAAAATTCATTCTTAATAAATAAAATAGAAATTAATTATGACATGACCATGGATTTTAATGGAATGAAAACAAATACTATTCATAATAGTACGACGAGCTTTTCATCTTTTAACAAATTAGATGAATTAGTGATTCCTAATGAAATAATGGAGAATGCTTTCGAACTCACTTACTAGATTTATGTAAATAACTAAAGACATAAGGAGTATTTTAGCCCTGGCGTTTTTATCTTACGTTTTTATTTAAAAAGGAGAGAAGAGCATATGAATAAATGGTTCAAGTTGATTACTATTATGTTCTGTTTGACATTATTCACGGGATGTACGATAAATATAGGTGATTTGACTACAAGTAGTGATGATAATGAAAGTGAGACAGAAGAAGAGGCAGAAACAAATGCTAATGAAGATGAGCAAGAGGACTCAAATCAAGAGACAAATCAAGCGGACGATAATAACTATCAAGATGAAGCGCTTGAAGAGGACCTTGAGCAAAGCGATACAGACGATGAAGAGGCCCTAAATGAAAAAGCTGACCTTGGTGGAAGTGAAGTAGTTGTGGATAATGAAGCCTTCAAAGTCTTCGAACCAGCAGCTAATGCAAGTGCGCAAGATGAACTGGTTATAAGAGGTTTAGCACGTGTTTTTGAAGCGACTGTTCAATATTCCTTGGAAGATGGGCAGGATATAATTGATTCAGGTTTTACAACTGCAAGCCAGGGAGGTCCTGAATGGGGAGAGTTTGAACTAGTAATAACTATAGCCGGACTAGAAACAGGCGATTATCAAGTCGTTCTTTATGAAGCGAGTGCAGAGGATAATTCACCATTACACGAATTAATTATTCCTGTACATGTAATAAAGTAAAATGTATAAACTTAACCTCAAGGAAGATAGTAGACTTGAGGTTTTCTTTTGCTACTAAGACAGCACTTGTCATAATTTATAAAAATCCCTTAGCTTACTATGAAAACTACTGACGAAAATCCTTTTTCCATTGGTTGAAATCCCAATCCCGTAAAAATGAACGAGCAGCCCTTTGTCCATTAGCATATAGAAGCTTGCTTTCTTCAATTGAAATAGAAAAATCGGTCGTTTTTATCGTTTTTCTTTCTCCGTTTAAAGTTATTGTCGTCGGTACAGCAATAGTTCGTGCAAAATCTCCTTTTGATTGAGAAATGTGAAGTTTATCGTGGGCATGTAGCATGGTGCTTATAAGTGCTTGGAAATATTGTATAAGATTACTAACATTCTCTTTAGCAGTTTTTTTTATCTTTCTTTCCATTGGTTCGATTAATTTAAAACCAAATGTTGGCCAGGGAGGATTAGCCGAATTATCATCCAACAGCCAGATGGGATAATTACTTAGAACTGCACCATCGACAATTATATGTTTTTTACCTTCATTATCATATATAGGGACGGGTTGAAAAAATAATGGAATACTTAAACTCATTCGAACAGCCCGAGCAATACTAAAACAATTAGGATCGAGTCCAAATAGATTAAGATCTCGCGGAAGAACTAAAATTCGTTTATTGCTTAAATCGCTAGCAATAATTTGTAGTTTGTATTTATATTTTTCTTCCGGATAATTAGTGATTAAGTCTCCAAAAATAGAAATATTTTTTCTTCTTAATAAATCCTCTATCCAATGTTCAACATAATCACCTTTATACATTCCATATTTGCAGAGGACACCTAAGGATCGACCGAAAGTACTTTTATCTTTAAAAAGTTCGTAATTTAAGGATTCAAGTTCTTCTTTTATTTCTTTAGCACTATAACCGACTGCTAATAAAGTCGCAACAATGGCCCCAGCAGATGTCCCGACAAGATTCTCGAAGCTGTAACCCGCTTTTTCTATTTCGGAAATTGCACCTGTAAAGCCAATTCCCTTAACACCTCCACCTTCAAATACAGCGTCCACTTTCATTTCAAAAACTCCTTTCAAGCTTGAACAATATCATGAGAAAAAGTATTCTCCTGTTTTATTCATATTTAAATATATTGAATTTTATGCTGCTTAATAAAGATGAATTTAAGGCAATGTAAGCTTCACTAATAAGGAGTGGGTAAAATTCTTACTAGAAAATTCACCTGGCACATACTCCGGTATTTAACATAAAATAAAGTATCTATTTACTTGAAATTATTCTTTATATTTGGCGTATAGCGTAAAACGTTGCAATCGAATATAATTAATGCTATTATGATTCAAAGTAATTTGATAGGAATATTATGGAATCTCTTAAATCAACATGTTCTGTCTATTTTGCTAGTTGTAAATTCATATAGGAGGGAATATTGATGACAGTAGTGAATGTGAATTCACCTAGAGAGAGAAAAGGTCTATTAGAAAGTATTGTAAAAGATTTCTCAAAAAGAGCATCATATTATGATGAACAAGGAAAATTTCCATTTGAAAATTTCCAACAGTTGAAAGAAATCGGCTATCCGAGTTTTACAATTCCCAAAAAGTACGGGGGAGCAGGCATCAGTTTACATGAATGGTTAGAATTGCAAGAGTTAATTGCGCAGCATGATGGTTCAACTGCTCTAGCCATCGGTTGGCACATGGGTATAATGAAACAGTTAGGTGAGACGGGTGCTTGGGAAGAAGAAATCTATCAAGCTCTAGTTGAAGATGTTATTCAAAGTGGTGCATTAATTAATAATGCCGCTACTGAACCGGCAACAGGTAGTCCTACACGAGGAGGCAGACCTGAAACTGTCGCTAAAAGAACAGAAAATGGTTGGATCATTAACGGTCGTAAATCATTTACTACTTTAGCACCTATCTTAGATTATTTTGTCGTTAGTGCTTCAATTGAAGGTAGTGAAGATGTAGGTAACTTTTTGGTTAGAAGAGAACTCGAAGGTGTATCTATTGATGAAACTTGGGATTCTATCGCCATGAAAGCAACAGGAAGTCATGATTTATTACTGAATAATGTACAATTAAAAGCTGAAGATTACGTTCAAAAAATGAGTAAAGAAAGAAAGCCGCATGGTTGGCTATTGCACATCCCTGCAGTATATTTAGGCATTGCTAAAGCTGCACAACGCTATGCAGTTGAGTTCGCCACATCGTATTCACCAAATAGTACAAAGGGGACAATTGCAGATTTTCCTTCGGTTCGAGAAAGAATTGGAAAAATGGATTTACTCATTTTAGAGAGTAGTAGCTTGCTTTATTCGATTGCTGCATCATGGGATCAAGCTAGTGATACGGAAAGAAATGTAATGGGTCCGGATATTAGTGCAACGAAATTGTCTGTTGTTAATAAGGCTTTAGAAATTGTTGATTTAGCTATGAGAATTGTGGGAGCAAGGAGTTTATCAGCAAAAAATCCATTACAACGATACTATCGGGATGTTCGTGCAGGATTACACAATCCACCGATGGATGATATAACTATCATGGCACTTGCAGATAGAGCGATTAAACAATTTATTTAATATAATATTTTTTTAGCTTAATTCATAGTAATTTTATAGGGATAATATGAGAGGATTGATGAAATGAAAAAGTATCTATTATTATTGATTGTTTTGGCCTTAGGATTAGTCGGTTGTGGATCTGGTGATGAGACAAGTGTGAGTGGAGAAGCTAAGGAGGATGTTCGTAAGGTTAAAATCGCTTACGTTCAATCTTCAAAACCAATGACCTATACGGATGATGATGGCAATGCAACTGGTTATGATGTAGAAGTTCTGAAAGAAGTTGAAAAAAGATTAACTGATTATGAATTTGAATTTGTTGGTACTACTGATGATGATTTATTAATCGGTGTAGAGCAAGGTAAATTCCAAGCAGGATTGAAAAATGCCTTTTATACCGAAGAAAGAACGAAGAAATTTATCTATCCAGAAGAATTTATCGGCTTAAGTAGTATAGGTTTCGTCTTGAAAAAGGAAGATGAAGATATTAAGACATTAGAGGATTTTGCAAATGCAGAAATGACCTTAGCACCAATTGCCGCTAACAATGCCCAGTATACAGTAATTGAATCGTATAATGAAGAAAATCCTGACAATCAAGTGAAATTAGAAGCAGGAGATGTATTTTCTTTAGATGTTGTACAGTGGGTTTTAGAAAACCGTGTTGATGGTGGAATTATTATTGAAGGATCATTTAATCGCCAAGTGTTAGAAGATGAAGCGCCTTATCATCATTTAAAAGATGATGTTGTCTATAATGAGTTTGATGTAATTAAAACTTGGCCCTTATTTAATAAAGAAGAACAACAATTTGCTGATGACTTTGATCAGGTAATGAAAGAGATTCATGAAGAAAAAATAACAAGTGATTTAAGTGTAGAATTTTACGGTAAAGATCTTTTTGAATTGCTAGATTAAAGCTTTACAGTCACAGCAAATCTAGAATTATTACTTTACTATAAAATAGTAAATAAAAATAAAAGCAGTAGGTAATTCGGCAGGGGGAGAATAATGGATAAATACTTTGATAGTTCTTATTTGTGGGGAGCCTTTCCAGTGCTCCTCCCTTTTTTAAAAGTAACTTTTTTATTCGTCGGTTGCTCTGTCGTCATTGGATTTTCTATCGGCCTAGCTCTTGCCATCATGAAATTAAGTGAAAAATCCCTATTAAGAAAATTAGCAAATGGCTATACAACTGTATTGAGATGTACACCTTCAATTGTCTTACTTTTTCTCGTCTATTACGGTATACCGGCTATCGGAAAATTATTAGGCCTGAATTTAAATGAAATACCGATTATAGTTTTTGTTGTTACAGCATTTTCCTTACAATTTGGGGCGATTATTTCTGAAGTCATTCGATCAGCTTATTTATCGGTAAACAAAGAACAATATGAAGCAGGTGTAAGTGTAGGAATGAGCCCTTTCCAAGTTTATCGTAGAATTATTGTTCCTCAAGCGATTGTAATCGCTCTGCCTAATCTAGGTAATAGTTTAATTAGTTTACTACAGGAAGGAGCACTTGCTTACACGATTGGCTTCATTGATATTGTTGGAAAGGCTGAACTTATTATAGCCAGTAATTATAATACACATGCTTTAGAAGTGTTTATAGCGCTAGCAATTATATATTGGGTCTTATCCATTATGATTGAACAATTATTTCTCTTGTTAGAGCGTTACTTTAGCAAAGGCAAACAAAGGCTAAAAACATCATAAGGTGAGGGGATTAAAGTGAGCTTTACATTTTTAATTGAGGCTTTTTTCATTGCATTATCAGGTGTTCCTGTCGCCTTACTTGTTACAGCAGTTTCATTGTTAATCGCATTACCTATCAGTTTTCTTCTCGCTTTATCACGAATAAATGAAGTATTTATTTTAAAACAAGTAACTCAAGTATATGTATCCTTTGTAAGAGGGACCCCAACAATTGTCCAAATATTCGTTATTTATAATAGTATTCCATTAATGTTAAATATGCTTATTGAAAAATATAGTCTTAATATAGATATTTATTCAATTCATCCACTTTGGTATGCTTTTATCATATTCGGGTTTAATACGACTGCTATTTTAAGTGAAGTATTTCGATCAGCTTTAACTACAGTCGATAAAGGTCAACTTGAAGCATGTCAATCAGTTGGTTTAACGACTTTTCAAAGTTATAAACGAATTATTATTCCACAAGTGCTCGTCGTAGCCATACCAAACTTAAGTACAGCAACGATTAATTTAGTAAAGGCAACTTCTCTCGGTTATGCAATTTCACTTCAAGAAATAACTTTAAAGACAAAAGTTGCTGCTAATACAGGTTACCATTATTTGGAGGCTTATATCGATATATTTATCGTATACCTAATATTATGTAGTATTATTGAGTACTTATTTAAACTATTTGAAGTACGTTTATCAAAATACAAGGGTGTTCGTATATAAAGGAGAATTATAATGCTGCACATAAGGAATTTGAAAAAATCTTTCGGTAATCAAATCGTCTTAGACGGGATTGATTTAGATGTTCATGAAGGTGAAGTTGTCGTTATTTTAGGCCCAAGTGGCTCTGGAAAAACAACCTTATTACGTACCGTTAATTTTTTAGAAAAGGCTGATTCTGGAATTGCGAATTATGCCCATAAAAAAATCGATTATGAAAAAGTAACAAAGAAAGATATTCATGAGATTCGACAAAAAATTGCCTTTGTTTTTCAAAATTACAATTTATTCAATAATAAAACAGCCATCGAGAATGTTACTGAAGGTCTCATTATTGGACGGAAAGTGAAAAAAAGAGAAGCTATTGAAATTGCTCAAGATGCTTTAAAGAAAGTAGGCTTACAAGATAGACACGATCACTATGCATCTCAGCTATCAGGCGGCCAACAACAAAGGGTAGGGATTGCTCGTGCCATCGCCTTAAATCCCGATTTAATTTTGTTCGATGAGCCAACTTCAGCCTTAGATCCTGAATTAGTCGGAGAAGTTCTAGAAATAATGAAAAAGTTAGCTGAAGAAGGAACAACCATGCTCGTAGTGACTCATGAAATGTCATT
>Ga0079226_10002857_pt1 | contig 13292 bp, 10 predicted proteins | sample Poulit2014_FD_76345 | JGI IMG/M metagenome (GOLD analysis project Ga0079226, IMG submission 76345) | Agricultural soil microbial communities from Georgia to study Nitrogen management - Poultry litter 2014 | ecosystem: Environmental > Terrestrial > Soil > Agricultural land | place: USA: Georgia... | reverse complement strand
GAACCCGCGACCTTCTACTTGGGAAGCAGATGCGCTACCAACTGCGCTATATCCGCGTGCGTGGCACTCCTGTGCCACCAGAAGGCGAACCTCCTGTTTGGTGATCCACTCCCCTCAGTACTTGCTCTACCCATTGAAGGGCTGAGGTTCCCGCGTCCGTTGACTGCCACCAGTTGTCAACGGCACTCACCAAGTTTCCTTGTCCGCGCGTTGGGGGTGTGGACTACGCGATAAAGAGCCTAAGAAGAGTAGAGACAAGATCGTGCCACGACCCGCGTTCCCATTAGCACAAAACGCCGGTAGGCACGGTGCTAGGTATCTTGCCTCTTTGTGCGCCCTACGGGATTCGAACCCATAACCCTCTGGTTAAGAGCCAGATGCTCTGCACAATTTGGAGCTAAAGGCGCTGGTGAGAAGGATTTGCGCGTGCTCACTCTCTCCAATGAGCAGTTGTCGCTTTTCGCCCTTCTCCAAATCTCGGCTAGTCCCGGAGGACAGTCGAGCACAATGTGGAGAGAATAAGTAACGCTCTCGGCAAGTCGCTATTGGCAACCCGCTAAGACTCTAGCCATGTGACTAGCATGACTATTGGAGCAGTCTACTCACGCTACTTTCGCTACCCCACTAGGACTTGAACCTAGAAGTCTCCTGAACCAGAATCAGGTGTGTTGCCAATTACACCATGGGGTACGAGCGAGTCACGTTTTTGGCGTGACTCGCAGAGGACGCTATTGGTGTTACGCGTCCTCAAGTTGCGGGAACTCGCGGTTCCCGCCTTAAGCCTTCACTATGCTGTTCTCAAACAACGTTGGTACTAAGACCACTGTATCATGCTCCCTGAGTTAGCGAGCCAGGGACTCGAAAGAACTTTGACTCCCCGCCAATCGTAGGCAGTTCCTCGTCAAGTTCTTCGCACGGGCGGCGGGGTTCGAACCCGCAACCTACGGTTTTGGAGACCGTTGCGCTAGCCAATTGCGCCACACCCGTAAAAGTGCTTGTGAAGTCAGTCTACCACATGAGTCTGACTCCTGCAAACTCGATATTTGATTGTGTTGTAAATAGCAAAGAGACCAGCCGCTTTCTATTGCGACTGGTCTCCCTATGACCTGAAACGAGTGGTCTCGTTAGGTGATCATAGGGACACCAATGCGCAACACGCGAATGGCATCGAATTGCCATCCCTGTGCTGTCGTATTGGGCTTCGCTAGATAACTCATGTCAACTACAGTACCACATCTTCCACCCCGTGCAACAGGGTCTAGGAAAATTTTACTTGGAATCTGCTTCCTCTCCGAATTTCTTGATCCTGTCCAGCGCATCTCGGGTGCCATAAGTGACGGGCATCGGAGGCAGAGACTTCAGAACACGGTTTGCATATTGCTTACCGTGGGGAGAGTTCTCGTTGAGCCGTGCATCACAGAGTACGAGTACCCCATGGTCTTGTGTAGTGCGAATCAAGCGTCCGGCACCCTGCATGATTGTTCTGATTGCTTCTGGCAAGGAGACTGTAGCGAAACTCGACACATCGTTCTTCTCCGCGTACTCAGAACGTGCGGCGATGACAGGATCATTAGGAGATGGGAACGGCATCTTGTCAATCACAACGCAGAGGCACGTATCTCCCTCGAAACTCATGCCTGTCCACAGTGTACGAGTACCCACGAGCACGCTGTGTTGATCATCACGGAATCGTGCCGCCAGAGTCTTCAAATTCTCTCCGGGCTTCTGAGTCAAGATGGTGTAGTCCTTGCCGATCTTATCGTTCAGAATCTCGCTGATCGCATTGACGTTCTTCCATGACGAACAGAGGATCAGTGTTCGTCCATTAGCGGATTGAATGACGTTCTTTGACACCATAGCGACCTGAGTAGGGAACTGAGGATCATTGGGTTGCTTCAACTTCTCTGGGAGCCAGATCAGCCCGTTGTTTTCATAATCAAAGACATGAGGAATTGTTGCCCCAGTGAAATTGTCCCGGCGTAGACCAAGACGCTGAGCAGTGTTCTGGAATGAACCTGCAACGCGGATGGTGGCTGAGATGAACTCAACACTGTGATAGACATCGAGCAATTGCATCTTGATCGTTGGTCCAGTGTTGAAGAGTACTGAGCGCAAAGTGAAGCCGTCTTCCCACCACTGCAACCATGATGTCTCGAAGTCAGTGTCTCCACGTAGGAAGATTTCAAGTTCACCACTGATGGCGAATAAAGCGCTCCGAAGAGTTTGATCGCGGGATGCTTCGCTCTCACCGATGATCGTGTTCCAGTGCAGGAACTTTGAGAGTAGGAACGAGACCTCGTTCATGATCTTGTGCCCGTTCAAAGGTCGTAACGGGTCCTTCACCCCTCTCCCCTGACTCACGATATTTTCCACAACACCACGGGCTTCCTTTGCGCCCTCTGGGTCGAGGCGGTTGCACTTCTTGATGAGGCTAAGGAGTTTCGGGCTTGTGATGTTTGCACCGAACGCTTCACCGACTACTGAGGGGAACTCATGACACTCGTCAACAATGAGGTTGGGGAAGAGACCCCCGAGGAAGTTTTCTTGGTTCATGCCTTGAGCAACGAGCGCGTGATTGAGGATGACAATATCGGACTGCATGGCGCGTGCCTTCGCTTGCTCTGCGAAGCACTGCTTATGAGCGGGTCCAGTACATTCTTCGCTTGAAGCAGAAATGCGGAACCACGCTTCGTTGCTGACAGGGAAATCTAGTTCACTGCGCTCGCCTGTGATAGTCTCTTCTGCCCAATCCAGCAAGTCCTTTTCTTCTTCGGGGAGACTCTCGTACCCGCCTGATGCCTTGAGTTCGCCACGGTACTGCGCCTCTTTGTGCTTACAGACATATGCCGTCTTCCCTTTGAGGACACTGACCGTGAACTCTCCTGTTGCGGCTGAAAGCATCTCGGCATCATGCTGTAACTGTTGCTGAAGGGCGTGAGTGTGTGTTGAGATGAGGCACTTCTCCCCCGTTGCCCTTGCGGAGGCAATAGCGGCGTATGACTTGCCTGAGCCTGTTGGGGCTTCCGCTAGGAGTGTACGCCCACTTTCCTGATAGCGAGCCATGCCCCGGCTCAGTCTGATCTGTTCTGGTCTACGGGAGCCTCCCCGAATCTCTACAAGTCTGTTCAGGAAATCCTCTGCGCGGTCCTCTACTTCTGTCATACGTCCTCTCTTGTCTCGTCCATACTCAAAAGCGCTTCTCTGGCGCTACTGTGATGAGCATGCTCCACTTGATGCTTCTGCGCTTCTCTCTGCTCATGGTCTAATTTAAGACGCTGGACCAGTTGAGGCATATATTGATGCGGCATCTGAGCGTTCTCCAACAGTACCATAGGCAACCCTGTCTTCATGTCATTATGCAAGGTCTCTGGCACGGCTTGTAGCATTTGGTCTTTCCACTCATGCATGTCTTCAGGAATGTCCAACCATACGAGTTCTTCTAGAGCGCTGGCAATTTCACGATCTGTGAACAGGTCAACATTACCGCAAATCTCTTCCCTGTAAGGCAGGAAGGATTCTGGGTATTGATATGCCATCTGTAAGGCTAGGAGTTCATACTCCGGGTGTTCGTCTTCCTCTTGAGCAGTCTTCTCGCGCTTGAATTCAATAAGCGCTCCAATCTGATCCGCAGTTACGCGTAGTCGCCTTGCAGACCATTCCTTGTACTGGTCTCGCAGAATAGGGTTCTGGACATTGGAGAGCAATTTGCCGATCCGTGTGCTTGCTGTAGACACGTCCTCTGGGTTTGCTAGGTCGCACTCGGACAGAATCATGCGCTCGATTAGAAGTTGGATCAGTGGCTGGCGGTTTTCAAAGAGGTCTTCTAGAGCCTTATCGCCGTTCTTTTTACGGTAATCGTCAGGGTCTACATCTTTCGGGAAGAGGACACCTGATACGGAGATTGGGTACTGCGTGGCGTATTGCAGTACCTTGACCATGCTCTTCAATCCAGCGGAATCCCCATCCATTGCCACTACCAGTTCTCCCTCATCGCTGATGAGTCGTACGAGTTTCTTGACATGGTTCTCGGTGATGCTGGTTCCACACGGGGCGACTGCATACGGTACACCGGACTCATGCCATGCGAGTACGTCTGTGTACCCTTCGCTGAGGATGGCTACCTTCTTGGCTCGAATACCCTGACGCGCCTTATCAAGCCCGAAGAGGATTTCGTGCTTCTTGTACAACTCCGTGGCTTCAGTGTTGATGAACTTAGCAGGGTGAGTATCCTCTTCGAAAAGTTTACGTGCTCCGAACCCCGCAACCCGATTCAGTTGATCATAGATAGTCCACATCATGCGGTTGCGGAAGACTTCGTAAACTTGGTTTCCGTGTTGGCTCTGTCGAGCAAGACCCGCTTCGATCATGTCGGAGGTCTTGTATCCCAGACTTGTGAGATGGGGGATGAGTTCTCCTGCTGGGCTGAAGCCGATGCCCCAGTCATCGCGGACCCATTCTGGGTCGAAGTGACGGTCTCGGAGGAATTCGTCTACGACATCTGACTTCTGCTCCGTGAAGAACTTGCTCGCCGCCGCGTTGACATCTGCGATTTCAACTGTACGTCGAGGCTTCTGATTGCTGTCTCCTGTATCCTGAACCTCGATGTTGAGGCGGTGTCCAAGGAATTGAACGGATGATACGAAGTCCATCCCCTTGTACTCACGGATGAAGTCGATAGCGTCTCCGTGTTGACCACAACCAAAGCATGTGTAACGGCTCTCATCTGGGTACACCGTAAAACTCGGGGTGCGCTCGTTGTGGTCTGGGAACGGGCAGAATGTCTTGTAAATATTGCCGCTGGCTCGCATAGTGGAGTCAGTAACATCTTCAATGAGTTGAACGAGGTCGGTCTCGTCTCTTACCCGATCCTTAGTCTTATTGTCGATCAATGTTCCTCCTACCTCACTACTATATCATTACTCGCCTTATCAGGGACTGTGATAGTCTAGTATCGACACGTAAAGTGAAGAAGAGACGAGAGGTAGCAATGAAGTTAGAGCCAACTGCTGAACAGCGCGATGTGATTGATGCATTCAAGACTGGTCAGGACGTGACTATTTCCGCTGGCGCGGGGTGCGGTAAGTCCGCCACTCTGGGAATGCTGGCTGAGAGTACTTCCCAACGAGGACTCCTGATCGCATTCAACCGTGCTGTTGCAGAGGAAGCCTCACGTAAGTTGAGTAATACGAATACCACCGCGCTCAATACTCACCGTATTGCGTATCGCTGGGCGCGAGGGGATAAGGATGGGAGCGTAGCGCTGGACAAGTTGAACTCGTCTAAGCGCATCTCTTGGTTCCAGGTAGCCTCAGCCTTCCAGATTCAGCCCTTCGTGTACGGAGACCAGTCCTTCCGTAAGCGTCTAGAGAAGAAGAATGTCACGAACGCGGCTACCTCCGCTCTGGACAACTTCTTGAAGAGTGGGGACGATGAAATCACGGGTAAGCATATGCCCTATATTCGTGGACTTGAAGCCCCTGATGTGTATGGTCGTGGTCCTGTTCATGAGGAATTGTCGAAGGTAGTCATTCCTCTCGCTAAGCGTATGTGGGAGAACATTCTCTCCCCCAACGCATCAGACATGCGTGTTACCCATGACGTGTACCTGAAGTTGTGGGCAATGAGCAAGCCTGACCTAGGCTATGACTTCATTCTCTTGGACGAGGCTCAGGATACGAACCCTGCTGTCATGAGCGTTTTTGAAAACCAGCCCATGCAGAAGATCGCTGTGGGCGATAAGAACCAGCAGTTGTACCAGTTCACTGGCTCGGTTAATGCTATGGACGAGTTCAAGGCTGACCTTCATGTGAAACTTCAGCAGTCCTGGCGCTTCGGAGAGTCGATTCAGGACGCGGCAAACGTCTTTCTCGACCGACTGAATGCGGACATTCGCCTCAAGGGAAACCCTAATGTGGAATCTCGCATCGTAGAGAACGCTCCGTTCGACCCGCATGCTTCCAGCGCTACTCTTGTGAGGACAAATGCTGGGGCTATCCAGGAACTCATTTCCGCTCTTGAATCTGAGCAGAAGGTGTTCCTGATCGGCGGTAACTCTCAGTTCAAGACTCTGATCAAGGCGGCGGGTGACCTCCGTGATGGGCGTTCTGTCTCGCACCCTGACTTTGCTGGATTCTCAGATTGGACTGAGGCAGTAGAGTACGCGAATGAAGATGGTGGCGCTGACCTCAAGGTGATCGTTGACCTTATTGAGAACCATGGTTCTCGCACCCTGCTCGGCGCTCTTGATAAGTGTGTAGGACGCGAACAAGACGCACAGAAGGTCATCTCTACCGTTCACAAGGTGAAGGGGCGCGAGTGGGACCATGTACGCCTCGCTGATGACTTCATGCGGTCTTCTAAGAAGAAGGATAAGGACGAGTCCTCAAAGGGCGCACGTGAGGCTCTAATGTTCTACTATGTGGCTGTCACACGTGCTAAGCACTTGCTGGACCCAGGACCACTCGCCCCTGATCTGGCGGGAGTCGCTTCTCCTTCTGAGAGCATCCAGTTGTCGCTTCCCGATGATGTTCGGGAGCAGTTAGACTCTGCTCGTGGAGATATGAGCATGGACGATTACATTCTGTCTCTGATCAAGAAGGATCAGGAAGGATAAGCCGAAGCAAGTTCGACTAGCGTCCACAGGCTGATGCCCGTGCCAACGAGAGTGAAAACACTGAGCCATATAATCTGTGGCAGTAGAGTGACTTTCGTGAGAGCACGGGCATCACTGTGTTGAGGCTCAAATGTGGGGTCATCCCAATTCTCTTTGCTCGTCTTACGATCTTGATCGTATACCCGCCATGCCTCCCAAACACCACGTACGCCTCCTGACATCATGCCTCCGGCTAATAGGACGATGAACACTTCATGTACCCACGGATAATCCAATAGCCAGATCAAAATGCTGACGATGGCTATGCCTAGAACTACCATTCCAAACCCGAAGAGATTACGTGAGTAAAACAACGTGAAGATCAAGAGGAAGAACACGAACATGAGCGCAAGGCGAGTCAGGTCGTGACTCCAAAGATAGACGAGCACTAGCGATAGCAAGAAGGGTGCTGGGTAGCCTGCGAACGAGACGAAGATTCCTCGTATCCAACGGAATGGTGAGGTTAGTAGAGCCACAGCAGGGTTCGCTGACTTGTACTCTGTTGTCCTGGTATCCCCACTCGTATCTTGGTTGATGTTGATGCCACTAATCTTCTTGCCAAGTAAGAGAGCGACGAAGGCATGTCCCAACTCGTGAGGGATCGTTGCCCAGTGCGGTTTGAGCCATATGCCCACTGCACCAAGAGCAAAAAGTAGTAAGGCAACGACATAGGGTAGTACTAGGTCATGACTTCCCCACTCGACTATAAACCGAATCCACGCCTGTACGAAATCAGGCATCCATGAAGGCAAATCCATCAAACGAGACTATCTTCTACAGCGTTGTTCAGTTCCTCGCGCTGTTCCCTCTTGCGAAGCACGGCACGACGTAGTTCCTCTTCCTGGCGCTCTCGTCTGCGGAGAGTATCGAGTTTCTCCTGTGCCCACTCTATGCGCTCGCTCTCAAGTTCATTGACTCGGCGGCGTGCTTCCTTATCGCGTTCTTTAAATTCGTGATTCTCGTGCGCGACAAGTTTCTGATACTCCTTCTCGCTGATCTTCTCGGAATCTCTATCCCTCGCCAATGACTTCAGAGCCTCGGCGTGACTGTTCTTGTCTCGCTTGTGGGTGCTCTGAACCAAGTCGAGTTCATTCTCCAAGTGCATGATTCTCTTGCCATGCCACTTCTCACGCTTCTTGATCAACTTCTCGCGCTTGCGCTCATCACGTACGTTGTCGAACTTCTCCAAGAAGGCGTTGAAATGACCAACGCCAATGAGTCGAGTAATCTTACGTGTAGAGCGGTTGTACCTCAGGGCGCGATAGATAGCGATACGAAGGAAACTCTTCAGTAGCGCCTTGTTGTCACCATCTGCCTCCTGAGCGCGACGGATGCGTGCTCGGGCTTCGAATCGACGGCGCTTAGCGATAGCGGTAATCTCATGTTCATCGACTTCTTCTCCCGAATCAGGGTCGATGAGCGAGCCTGTCTTCTTGTCAATTCCTGAGATGTCCAAGTCATCAATCATTCGGTCGAGTTCTTGATCTAGTTCAGGATCAATCAGTTCTTCGCCCTCTTCGTTTTCAAGTGGGGAGTCCTCTGCGCCTGACTTGTTATTGTCTATGAGGGTGTACTCTTCATCTTCCTCTGACGCTCCATTGCGTTGACGGCGTTCATGCTCCAACTTGTTACGACCACGATGGAATCGAGTCATGAGGATTTGGCGTTCGTACTCAATTTCTTCACGAGCCGAATCGCTGAGTTTCTTAGGATCGCCATCCTCTAACTCGTCATCTTCCTTCAGCCTCTTACCGAGAGCGTTGTAGTCCTCACTGAGGGTCTGCAAGCCGCCTCGCGTGCTGTCAAGGTCCAACTGAGCACTCTTCAGCCTCTTACGCCACTGAGTCATCTTACGCTTGTGCTCGTCACGTTCCTTAACGGTGGCGTTTTCTAGTTCTTCGAGAGCCTCAAGACGCATGTGTGCTTCGTCATCGTTCTCTGGGTCATCATCATAGAGAAGTTCTTCAACCATCTCTCGGCTGTTGCTGATGCGGCGCAACTCTTGTTCCAGTTCGTTGACAGTCTCTACTTCAACAGCATAGCGTGCCTTGCTTGATTCGAACTTCTTCGCCATGTGGTGACTACATCGTGATGGACCACCTGGCTCGTTCTTGGCTTTGCACATATTTATGTCCCTCGCTCTAGTTCTAGAACGAGTATATCGAGGGACTGATTACTCAGGCAACTGCTTAGGCTCTTCCCCTGAGTTTGATTCAAGGGTTTGAGGCTGTGGTGCTTCTGGTGGGGCGGACGCAATCTGAATCTGCCCATGCAACCACTCGATGTATTCCTGCCCACTGACACCATTTGGAGGCTTAGGCATGTCGGCTTCCGCTAGCCTCTCTCGTCGCCTCGCACGGATAGTAGAAGCCAAGCGCTGTGGGGTCAGGAAGGCATCTTCGGTTTTTAAGAAATGAGTCATTGCGTCATGACACTCGTCATAAGTGTAATCGCTCAGCAGATGAAGCCACAGACTTCCCTCATCCTCAACGAATGTGCGACGAGTCGCTAACGTCACGAGATGCAGTAAGTAACTCATCTCTTCGGAGTTGATTGGTCGTTTGTTCACCACTTCTTTTCCTCAATCTCTAGTCGTTGTGAGCGCTGGTCAGTGATCGCAGGCTTGTTAGTCTTCTGGTCATGGTTTACAAGTGCCTGTACACGCTCCTGATGGACAGGAGAGTTCTTCAGGAAATGCTTCTGCGCCTCTGACTCGAACACGTTGTATCCAGTGTACCCTTTCAGAGCGCTTAATGACCATTGCCAGAGTCCATAATTGATTGAGACTGTGGGGTAGTTCGCTTTGATGAGTTCTTTGACTCGCTTCGCCAGCACTCGTACGTGAGTGTCGAGCGGGAGAGTGCCCATGTACTCCTTGTACCAGTCGATCCAGTTGGCGATGATCGCGCTCGCGTCTTCTCCTGTCTCAGTAGTGTAAACGCGTCGTGGGAGTTCTTCGAGTCCTAGTGACCGGATGATGCCTAAGATCGTCTTGAAACTCTTGCCACTGCCGGAGAGTGATAACTGATCTGCAATGTCATCGAGATAGTCAGATTTCTCGTAAATGGCGAGGAACTCTTCTTGGGTGCAAGTGAAGGACTTGTGCTCCTTGGGAGGAAGATTGAGAGCCACTCGCATGGCTTCGAAACTTCGAGTATTTGCCGCACCCAACTTCTTCGCGGCTTCTTGCGGAGTCAGTGATGCTGACCATGCTTCTGTGAAGTCCGCTGGTGAGAAATCACGTGTCCATACGTACTTGTCGGGAAGGTCGAGGTCTTTAGCCGTTCGCTTGATCGTCCGCATCGTCCCGGTGGTCTCAGGTACACCTAGTTCACGGCATACATCATTGACCAGTGTGGCTTGCCTCCACGCGTTTTTGAATTCCTCTTGCGTATAAGGCATCTTCTCCCAGTCGATCATTTAACGTTCCTCATCCCTTTCCAGTCACACGCGATTATTCTTCTCCCGATCCTTCTTCCTCAGCGATCTTGGATCGCTTTGATTCTACCCGCCCTAGCGCCTTCAAGATTTGGGGCTTTGACTTCTGCACGAGAACCACTCCCGCCATGACTCCTGTAGGCGTGGCATCTGGATCATTGAACTGCTCTAGTAGAGAGTCCTTGCATTGTTCAAAAACTGGGCACCGTAGGCACTCTTCTGCAACAGCAGGAGCAATACCCTTAGTCCATTCTGTTGTGCTCATGATGTCTTCATCAGGGCAAAACTCATCAGGTCTATTCAGGCACTTAGCGCCTTCCCAATCTGATTCGCTACCAAATAATACGTCGAAATCCATCCTCTATCGTTAGCCGACTTTCGTTCTTGTTGTCCCATGTGTATGGGGAAACGCAGTCAGAGCAACCCTCTCATTCGGAGTTCTCCAACTGGTAAAGTTTCTTCTGCGCGTTGAAAGCAAATTGCAGTGCCCTGAAAGCAGGGTCGCTTGTGACGAGTTGCTTCAACTTTACTTCTGTCACTTTCTTGCCATCCTCGCACATGATTTGCGCACCGAAGCCCTTAGCATCGGAATGCGTTCTATGAATAGTGTAACCGATTCCAGCAATTCTCATGTACAAATAGTGTGTGTTATCTGTAACGAATCCATTTTTACCGATGTACTCGCCATTGAGTTCAGTAGAACCGGCAACATGAGCGTCCATGACTACGGAACTCCCGTCTACGACGGCGTTACCCGCGATGGTAGACCGACCGATGACAGAATCGCCCTTTGCTGTAGCAGATTCACAGATAGTGGAATGAAGCATGACGGTGGCATTATCGTCTACGGTGCCGTCGCCGTTGACAACGGACCCACCTTTGATGACGTAACTAATACTCACAGTTCTTCCTCTCTACCGTACTCAGAATACCACAGAAACCGGGGTTGTGCCCCAGAATCTCAAAGAAACTGAGGCTTACGAAGCGTCTTGTCGCTGTTGCGCTAGACGTTCGGCTCGCTTATTACGGCGGCAATCAAGACATTCTACGTGCGTGACCTTCCCGGTTTTCTTGTTCACACGCTTGCGCCAACGATCCTTGGAGTGATCGCATGTTGGTCCCGGCTTCTGCGGACCCCGAAAGACCTTCTTCTCTTGGGATGGTGGTGCTGTATACACGAGACCGTGCCTCATGAGACGGGACTTGATACTGCGCCACTGCAACCCGGTGACATCACTCAGTTGCTTATACGTGATGCCTGCTTGCAGATGCTTCAAGAGCAACTCGCTAAAGTGTCGTGAGGCATCTGCAATCGACTGTGAGTAATAGGCTCCACGAGCCTGTGCCGCCTTTGCCTGATACTTCTTTAACTCAGCAATCTGCTGTGGATTCAGATCGGAGACAGGATGCTCGCTCACCTTGATTTTCGTCCGATTCATTGATGGTACTCTCCTTACTAGTACAAGCCAGTCTATCACATAATTGCAGACTGTCCAGTTGCTTATCCCTCTCCGAAACCCTTAAGAATGCAGTGCCGTCCAAACAACTTAATGAGTGAGCGCTTCAGACCGGGATTCTGACGAATACGATTAGGGAAAGAGATTATCTTGCCTGTCTCCGAAACCTGGATTGAGAATTCAGATTGTCCTCTGTTCTGTGCCAGCAGACGATTGATAGTAACCGCCGCTTCACGAGTTAGAGCCTTCTCGCTAACCTGCAAGCGCACAGTCTCCGAGTCCTTCAAGTCCTCGTCGCTCTTTGTGACAGGCTTGATGTCTTCCACGATCAACGTCACTTGTCCTTGACCGTCTTCGTCCGTATCAGGCTTGTCCACACGAGTCTTCACCATGACCATGTTGCCGTCCTGCAAGAGGTCGCCTTTTTTCTCAAGGACTTCCTTGGCAAAGCACCTCATATCGAAAGCACCCTCTCGACCAACAAGGTCCATTGTCGCCCACGGGTTGCCTCGCTTGGAGATTTTCTTCGTCACATTCTTCAAGAGACCACCTACAACTACAGCGGTCTTATTCTTGAGATGACTGACCTCAAGCCAATCATGAGAAGAAAGAGAGTCGATGTACTTCAAATATCCATCCAGCGGATGACCAGAGAAGTACATGCCAGATAGCGCGTACTCCATTTCTAGAATCTCTTGCGACGAGAACTCATCGTCCGGGATAGGAGGATCAGAGAGCGGAGTGTCATCGTCTTGGAGCAGTGAGAAGATGTCATAGATACCCTCGTCCTCATCCTTGCCCCTCGGCACTACCGTGTCGATGATGGACTCTCCCATCTCAATCATGCCCTTACGGGAGTATCCAAGGCTATCCAAGGCTCCGGTCTTAATGAGTGGGTTGAGAGTCATCTTGCTGATACGAGTGCGGTAGCAGAAATCTGAGAGAGTAGTGAACGGTCGGTCTTTCCTCGCCTTGAGAATATTCGAAACTGGACCTGGACCAACGCCCTTCACGGCAGTCAAGCCGAAGGCAATCTCGTTGTCTGTAGGCGTGTACTCCATATCAGACTTGTTGATGTCAGGGGCGCTAATATTGATGCCCAAGCGTCGGCACTCGTTGAGGTAGACTGCCGCCTTGTCACGATCATCTACAGTCGAAAGGAGAGCCGCTAAGTACTCAGTTGGGTAATTAGCCTTGAGGTAGGCTTCCCAGTAAGAGACAAGCCCGTAGGAAGCCGCGTGAGCACGGTTGAAAGCGTAGTCAGCGAACGGGAGCAAGGTCTCCCACAGTGTGTTGAACGCTTGCTCGGAGAAACCATGATCGAGAACGCCCTTGCGGAACTCTGCCTTCTGCTTGTCGAGTTCCGACTTCTTCTTCTTGCCCATGGCACGACGTAGAATATCAGCCTGTCCAAGGCTGTATCCCGCCACGTCCTGAGCAATTTGCATAACCTGTTCCTGGTACACGATCAGACCGAAAGTGCTCTCTAGGGCAGGACGTAGGGCTTCTGATAGTTCAGGGTGAATGTACTCGACGTGCTCTCGCCCATTCTTACGGTCAGCATAACTCGTGTGAGCGTTAGCGCCCATTGGACCAGGGCGGTAGAGCGCGAGCACAGCAGAGATGTCTTCGAAGGAGTCTGGCTTCATGCGTCGTAGAAGATTACGCATGTCGGTACCATCCAACTGGAAGACCCCTAGAGTATCTCCACGTGCAAGCATCTCAAACGTGGCAGGATCATCCAT